>Ga0210383_10001312_pt1 | contig 22773 bp, 18 predicted proteins | sample IncBWC14OmetaG_FD_160072 | JGI IMG/M metagenome (GOLD analysis project Ga0210383, IMG submission 160072) | Forest soil microbial communities from Barre Woods Harvard Forest LTER site, Petersham, Massachusetts, United States - Inc-BW-C-14-O ... | reverse complement strand
ACGATATTCGGCAACCGCAAGACAACGGTGCGAGCGGGCGCAGGGATTTATTACGACCGGGTGTTAAGTACGCTGTCGTTCGAACTGGACGAGCAAACGTTCCTGTTCGACTCTAATCCCACGTTGTTCTACGGAGACCCCGCGGGTGGCAGCGATCCCACGACGAACCTACTGTTGAGCCCACGGTTTACGGGACTCGGGGCTACGCCACCGGCGCCGACAGCGCCAGCAGTGACGCCGCGCCCAGTAACGCCGAACGTGGATGCCTCGGGAAATCCGATCGGCCTTGCGGTGCTTGGCGGTTTCCCCAGCTTTCTGCAATTCGACAAGAACTTCAAGACGCCCTACTCGGATACCTTTTCATTGGGAATTCAGCGAGAACTGAAAGGCAACGTCGTCGTGGAGGTCAACTATTTCGGCAGACTGGGCCGGCGATTGATCGCGGATGGCGATGCTGCACAGACGTTGAACTTCAAGGACCCCACATCCGGGCAGTTCTTAAAGAACGCGTTTGGCCAACTGCAAACGCAAATTCAAAAGGGCTTGCCGGTTACTGCCCAGCCGTGGTTCGAAAATCAAATGACAGCAGCGGGCTTTCCCTGCACAAACTTCGCTCCCAACTGCACAGATGTGGTGGCGCAGTTCTTTTCAAACTTTGTCACGGTGGGAGACCTTTCGAGCACGATCCTGGAACTTTCCAGAGACGGGCTGCTGAACCCCAACGTCGGGCTCTATGCGCAGACTGGCGCCAACGGTTACATCGGAAACTACGCCTCGTCCTCGTATAATGCTTTGCTGGCGAGCGTTCGAAAGCGCTACTCCAACAACTTGCAGATCGACTTCAATTATTCCTATTCGCACTCGATCGACAACCAGTCGAACATCATCAACGATGCGAACCAGTTCACATTCAGCGGGCAGGGACTGGTCTGCGATTTGACGAACCTGCGGACGTGCCGGGCCGATTCGCTGTTTGATGCACGGCACATCGTCAGCGCGAACTATGTCTATGATCTGCCGGTCGGACATGGCCATGGCTTTCTGGGTGGGGCGAGCAGTTGGGTGAACACGATCGTGGGTGGATGGTCGACCTCGGGCATCCTAAGCTATCGCACGGGCTTCCCGTTCACGACGCACACCGGGACGTTCCCGATCAACTTCACGCAGGACGCGCCGGCCGTTTTCGACGGTGACAAGCAGGCGATCCGACAGAACATACACACCGATCCAACGACGGGCGCGATCCAGTTTTTTGTGGATCAGACGGCGGCGCTGGGCGCGTTCAACTTTCCATCCGGGGGAGACACCGGGACGCGGAATCCGGTACATGGACCGAGCTTTACGAACCTGGACATGGCGGTATCGAAGAACTTCAGGATGCCCTGGTCGGAACACCATACGGTGCAGTTCCGGTGGGAGGCATTCAACGTGTTCAACCACGTTAATTTCGCGGTGCCGGGCGATCCTAACGTGTTGACCAATTCGAATAACATCTTGCTGAACCCTTCGGGTTTTGGGGTGATTACCCAGACGGCGGGGAGTGCTCGGCAGATGCAGTTTTCGTTGCGGTACGATTTTTAGTTTGGCGACGAAGATCGGAGAAAAAGGGCGGACCCGGTGATTGCCGGGTCCGTTTTTTTGGGTTGGGGTATTGCACACGAAGCGGTGACGGATGGGCGGGAAAAGACCGCAGGGCTCCGCGGACTGCGCCCTTCGCTGCAAGAGGCCGTGGGTTGCCGAGTCGGATCGGCGGGCGGGGCAAGCCCCGCCCCTAAGGGTTTGCGGGTATCGCTCGCGATGGTTGGGTAGGGTTAGAGAGTGCGGGTTGGGTAGGGTTAGAGGTTGCGAAGGTGGGCGAGGCGGAATGGTGAGCCCAGGTTCTCGCGGAGATCGGTCCAGTGTTCCTCGGGGATGGATAGAAAGACTTCGACTACTTTGGGGTCGAATTGGGTGCCGGAGCAGCGGCGGATTTCTTCGCGGGCGTGAGCCAGGGGGAGCGCCTTGCGGTAAGGACGGTCGCTGACCATGGCGTCTAGAGAGTCGGCTATGGTGAAAATGCGGGCGCCTAGCGGGATTTGTTCGCCCTTTAGGCCGCGGGGGTAACCGGAGCCGTCGAAGAATTCCTGGTGGGCTAAGACGATCTCTGCGGCGTCGCGCAGGAATGGGATGCGGATCAGCATGTTGTAGCCGATTTCGCAGTGCTTGCGCATGATCTGCTTTTCGTCGTCGGTGAGGGGGCCGGGTTTGCGGAGGATACCGTCGGGGATGGCCATTTTGCCGATGTCGTGGAGGAAGGCAGCGCGCGCCAGGACCGGGAGATAGGGATTCGGAACGGGCATGGTCTTGGCGATGGAGATGCAGAAGGCGGTGACGCGCTGGCAGTGGCCTTCGGTTTCGGCGTCCTTAAGGTCGAGAGCGCTGCCCAATGCTTCGAGGGTGTCGTCGTAGGATTGCTCGAGTTCGGCGTGCTTGGCGGTGAGCTGGGCGGTGCGTTCTTCGACGAGTTGTTCGAGATTGCGCTGGTAGGTGCGGTTTTCCATCACCAGGCGGCGGTGTTGCAGGGCGCGGCCAACGCCGAGGAAAAGCTGATCTTTCTCGAAAGGCTTCAGGATGTAGTCGTAGGCGCCGCGACGGATGGCTTCGAGCGCAGTGGAAATGTCGTGGATGGCGGTGACCATGATCACCGGAACTTCGGGATCGTATTGACGAAGCCAGTCGAGCAGTTTGATGCCGTCCATTTCGGGCATGATCATGTCGCTGAGGACGAGATCGGGCGTGACGCGTTTGACCTGGTCCTGCGCGGCGCGGCCGTTGCTGACCGCGGTGCATTGATAGCCCTTGGATTCGAGCATGGTCGAAACGACTTCGCGGATGGCTTCTTCATCATCCACGACCAGTATGTTTTCGAGGTCCACTATGGTTGGCTCCCAGTAGTCATTATACGGGACGGCACAGGGGGAATGTGGGCTGCTTGCCCAGTCAGAAAATAGCGTGTTAGCGTCATGGTAACGCCAGTCAACAGGCTCCAGAGCAGTTTGAGACACAGCCCGCGGATGATTTGGTGCGGCTGTGGCGACTCCGGTTGGGAGGCAACACCAAGTGGTGGGAAACCAGGGCCTGCTCGGCATCGCTTTCTTCGAGGCCACAGCATTCATCGTGCTGCTGGTCCTGTTTTTTCTATTCCGGCGCGATCATCCGGCCAGTTATTTCCGTTTGTGGTTAACCGGCTGGGTGGCCCTTACGTTTTCCTCCATCCTAGAGTTGAGTTTGGCCTTAGAGCAGGGTTTGGCGTTGCGAGAAACACCGCAGCTGCGGCTAGCGGCGGTGGCGGTGCATGCGGCGGCGCTGGTGGTGTTTCTATTGTCGGTGATGCAATTCACCGCGGGAGTGCAAAAGCGCAAGTGGCCGGCGTTTCCGTTAGCGATGGTGGTGGTGGCGGGAATCTGGTGGTTCGAGCGGGCCCCAACAGGGCAATTCGGAGCGCTGCGTTGGGAGACCGCGGCGCTTGAGTCGATCATTTGCCTGTGGGCAGGCTGGCTGCTTTGGCGCGCCGTCGCGTCGCACAGAGGACATGGTGTGCGGCTGCTGGCGGGAGGATTCCTGGTCAACGCATTGAATGGCATGGACCGGCCGCAGTGGCCGCATCATCCACTGTTCCTGCTGCGCTTGAGTTTTGACCATTTGCTATTGGTGGCCTTCGGCGTCGCGATGGTGGTGCTGGTTCTGGAGAGGGCGAGGACCCGAAGCGAAGAGCTGAACGACAAAATGCGGCGCTTGACGTTGTTGATCGCCGCGAGCACGCAGACGTTGTCGGTGAACGAAGTGCTGGATCAGGTGGTGGGGCACTTGGTGGAAAGCCTGGGAGCAACCCATGGGCTGGTGCGAATCGCGGAAGGACCAGCAGACGCCGTGCAATTGACGGCGCGGGCATCGGTTGGATTCAGCCAGGCGTTTTTGCAGCAGCATGGCCAGGTGCCGGCTTCGGAACCGTGGATGAAGCGGGTGATGGAGAAACAATGTGTGTTTCTTCGAATCGAAGATGAGCAGGACCCAACCGCACGCCAGCGAATGGTGGAAAGTGGAATGTGCGAGATCGTGGCGCTGACGCTTCCCGGGAAAGATGGGCCGCTGGGAATCATTATCGTAGGTTCCACGCAGCATCTGAAGTTTCAAGCGGACGAAATTTCGTATTTGGGGAATGTGTCGAATTTGTTGGGGTTGACGCTGCAGAACGTGCGGCTGTTCGAACAGGTCGCGACCGTGCAGCAACAATGGGCGTACACGTTCGATTCGATCGGTGATCCGATTCTTGTGCATGACCGGGAGTTCCGGATTCTGCGGACCAACCAACGGCTGAGCGATCTTTTGGGCCGGGAAGGGAGCGCCCTTGTGGGCCGCGCGGTCGCCGATTTACTAGCACGGAAAAGCGTGCGCTACGAGAGTTGCCCTTACTGTGAAGGAGTAGCCGGAGAGGGTGACGAGACCGATCCATGGCTGCCAGGATATTTTTTGGCGTCAAATTCCACGTTTACCGATCCGCAGGGCCGGCAATTGGGCACGGTCCACGTGTTGAAGGACATCACCGAGAGAAAGCGGGCCGAGGAGAAATACCGGACGCTGGTTTCGAACGTTCAGGAAGGGGTGTTCATTTCGACGCCAGCCGGGAGGTTTCTGGATTTCAACGACGCGCTGATGCGCATGCTGGGATACGAGCACCGCGAAGAGTTGCAGAATGTGGATATTCCGGTGATGTACGTGAATAGCTCCGACCGTGAGAGATTGAAGAAGCTCTTGCAGGAACATGGCTCGGTGGCCGACTTTGAATTCGAGATCCGGCGGAGGGATGGGGAAGTGCGGACGATGATGGAATCGTCCATTGCGGTGCGTGACGCCGGAGGCATGGTGACGGCGTTTCAAGGATTTCTGCTGGATATCACCGACCGTAAACGCGCAGAGCAGGAAATCAGGCGGCGCAATCGCGAGTTGATGGTGTTGAATTCGATCGCGCAGACGCTTACCGAGTCGATGGACTTGAATGACTCGTTGTACCGGACGCTGCGGCAGATCGCGGAGTTGTTTAGTCTCGATGCGACGTCACTCTATTTGTTCGATGAGCAGGGTTTGACGCTGCGACGAATTGCCGCGGTGGGTTACCGGTCCGAGTATGCCCGGAATTTTCCGAAAGTAAGCGTCCAGCCGGAGCTTTTGCAGCATATCAAGGCGGTTCACGCCACATTTTTGTCGGCGCAAGGATTGCCGCTTCCACCGATATTCCGGACGGTGCAACAGAAGGAAGGAATCGCATCTTCCTTTTTGGTGATCTTGTGGTCGAAGGACCGCGTTGGGGGAGTGCTGGCGGTTGGCAGCCGGGCGCCGCGGGAGTTTTCTCCGGCGGACATCAATTTGCTGATAGCGGTGGGGAGCCAAATCTCCAATGCGATCGATCGCACGGTGCTGTATGAAGAGACGCGCCACGCTTATGACAATTTGCGGCGGACGCAGGAGCAGTTGCTGCACAGCGAAAAGATGGCGGCGGTAGGGCAGTTGATCGCGGGAGTGGCGCACGAGTTGAACAATCCGCTGACGGCGATCCTGGGATACAGCCAATTGCTAACGGCGAGCGCGGACGTCGGTCCACAGGGCATCGAGTATGTGGATAAGCTCTACAAGCAAGCGCAACGGACGCACCGGATCGTGCAAAATTTACTGAGCTTTGGGCGGCAGCACAAACCGGAGCGTGTGGCGGTGCAGATCAATCAAATCCTGGAGGATACGCTGGCGTTGAGGGACTACGATCTGCGGATGAAGAATATCCGCGTGCACCTGGAACTGGCGGCGGACCTGCCGGTGACGGAAGCGGATCCGCACCAACTACAGCAAGTGTTTCTGAATATGGTGAACAATGCGGTCGATGCGGTGCTGGAGGGCTCGAGCGACGGTGATATCTGGGTGCGCACGAGCGTAAACGGAGATCGTCTGACCGTTGAGATTACCGACAGCGGACCGGGCGTACGGGAGCCTTCGCGAGTTTTCGATCCGTTTTATACGACGAAACCGGTGGGCAAGGGAACCGGGCTGGGGCTGAGCATCTGTTACGGAATCGTTACCGAGCATGGGGGCACGATTCGCGTGCGGAACGTGCAGCCGCATGGCGCGTCATTTGCGATCGAGTTGCCGTTTCAGGCCGTCGGCAAGACGCAGGGACTGGGCGCCGGACGATTGGCGGCAGCAGCGCGGGAGGGGCGGATACTCCTGGTCGATCGAGATAAATCGGTGCTCGAAGCGGTCGGAGCGATTTTACGCGGACGCAATCACAGCGTTCGAACCGCCACGACTCTCGGCGATGCACAGCATATGCTGCAGGAGGAAGAGTTTGACCTGATTGTGGCGGACATGCAGGTTTGTCGGACGGCAGGGGAGATGGGGCTGCACGCCTGGCTGGCGGCAAATCGCCCGGCGCTGGCTTTACGCGTAATCCTGATGCGTGCGACGACGCCGTCGGCTCCGCTGAGCGAAGAGATGCGCGGCGCTCTACAGGTATTGCAAAAACCGTTTAAGGCAGGCGATTTGTTAGCTGCGGTGGAAGCTGCGTTAAACGACGTCCATTCCGTTCCCATCGAGCGTTGAGGCCATCTGTACGGCCATCGCTGCTTGTTCACCAAGTTCCTTCAAGGATGTTTCCATCTGCACGGCGAGCTGGCTAACGATGTGGCTGAGGCTGTTCAACTGGGGAACCGGCAGGAGGCCGTAGCGGAAGCCAGCCCGGATCAGTTGATAGCGCCAGGAGAATTCCAAGCTCAACCAGAGACGCTCCAATTCCTGACGAGACCCTACCGCGGGCGATAAGGCTGCGACCGCGCGAGCCAGACGCAGCAAACGCTGAAAGTCCTCGCGAAGGTGCGTCAGATAGAGGAGCGCGACCCTGCGGCGCTCTCGGCGTACTCGACGGACAATCTCCGGCGATCCTCGCTTCGCCAGGAACTCTATATCCGCGGGTGACGCTGCCTGCTTGATGAGCGCGACATAGGTGGCGTGCCGACGCCCAGATTCTTCCAATGAGGCAAGATTGAACTTACCGCGCGCACTCTTGCCGGGAGCGCGGAGAGCCCACCCGAGCACGAGCAGCAGCGCAGCAACAATGCCGCAGAAAATGAAGAGGGTGGCGGTCATGGGCGGGAAACCTGCGCTCTTAAAAATCTAGACAGCACGTCGTTCAGGGCGCGTAACCGGGAATTTACATCGGTTGATAGTCGGTTGTAGGTGGAAGGAGGCAACATCGTCGGTTTGTCCGGTACCGGGGCGGGACGGCGCAGGGCCACAGCCCAGGCCATCTGAACGCCGGCAAAGACCACCATTTCCATGTAGTTCCAAACCACATCGGCGTTGGGGAAGTGGCGGAGGAAAAGCACTTGAAGCAGGGTGTTTGCCACGACGATCGTACACGACAAAACGCAGAATCCGCCCATAAGCGTTTTGTAGAGGGGATCTATGGGAATCGAATAGAAGCGCACCAGGAACAGGCAAGAAATCAAGGCAACCGCGAAGGTGAGATGATAGCCGCGATTGAGGATCATCAGGCGCCATCCTGGTGACTGCTCCGCGCTCGTCAACGCATAACCAATCACAATGACGGCCGCAACCGCGACCAGTCGCCATGCGAGGGCCCAGATTCCCGCGTATTGCCGCAGAACACGGTGCAGGATCTCCGTAGCGGCGAGGGCCTGTGCGGCCAGGATGATCGGCTCCGACAGCCACGACGATTCGCGGGCGACAGGCGAGTTAAAGCCAAACTGTGAGTAGACGAAATAGAGAAAGGCGGCTTGGCAAAGATTGAGCGCAATATAAAGGGAGAACAGAGGAATCGTGCGGAAATGACGTCTGGTGACGACATAGAACAAGACGGTGAGCTGAACGATACTGCTGATAGCCCAAAGTAGAAGTATCAAAGGAGGTAAAGTCGCCATCGGCGGGAATCGTACCACGATCACCGCCCTTGTGAACTAAATAAATATTAATTACCGACCGTTACGAAGAGTTCCGATTCCTTTCGCGGTCGGGAGTGCCCTACTCGACGTATTTTATCGACGGAAAAACTCCACAGCCCGCCGTACGGCGGGCTGTGGGAGAGCTTCTCTCGAAGTTAGTGAAAGGTTGTGAGGTGCCAATGTCCGGTCGATTCGGATATCTAAGCTAAACGGATAGAACGGACTGCATCACCGGGGGAGTAGGAGCTGGCATGGGGGAACCGGTGGCGATCAATGTTGATTGGTTGAGGACCGGGGGAGTAGGAGTTGGCAGAGGGGAACCGGTGGCGATCAACGTTGATTGATCGAGGACCGGGGGAGTGGGAGCTGGCATGGGGGAGCCAGTGGCGAAAAGCACAGGGTTCGAGTCGGCGTTACCGTTCGAAGTTACGTTGACGGAATCAATAACAGGGAGTACGATCAGCAGCGACAGGGCCAGTAGAACGAAAGCGTTAGTGACATTCTTGTTCACGGGGAAATTCCTCCTGCGTAAAGATTGGGAGGAGAGAACACGAACGGAACGCCAGGGTGAGAAACGTTCTGCTTTCGGAACGTGCCTGCGCGTGGGATAGGACAGCGATGGAGACGATCACGCAATTGCAGCAAAATCGTCGCGTCATCCAGGATTTCACGTTAACAACGCTGGCGGCGATCCCGAGCGCGTTCGCGCGGCTCACCTATCTCGCATCTCTGCGGGATCTATCGAGCGGGCGTTACGGTCATGCCGGATTAACTGCGGTTTACCCTGCGGAAGCGGTCCAGCAGGCGCTGGAACAATGTCATGAAGAGATTTTCGAGCGGATTCTGGAGTCACCCTTGGAGGAGCAGGAACGCGATCTTCGAGCCCACCTGGAAACGATGGAGCCAGGTCTGGGTGTAGCGGTGTTGCACTGGCGCAAGTTGGAAGCTTACAGGACGCTGCTGCCGGTAGACGCCCCGGACTATCTTAAGGATCTTTTCTGCTCGAACATCCGCGCGCTGCTGGAGATTCTTGAAGGGGAATGCTGCAAGGCTCGTTGAATCGCGTAACGATACCGATCACGCGCCCAACCACTTCGGCTTCGTCCGGGGTACTCCAGGATTCCGGCAGGCAGCGAGACAGCGGATGGGGTTGCATGACCAGGTGCGACCCGGCCTGATGGAACCAGCCGCACCGGTAACCACCCCGGACTTCGACGAAATACATGGGCCGGTCGTACTCGCTGGTCCAATCGGTTTCCTCGATGCGTCGCATGGAGACATCCACCAGCACAATGCTGCCCGGCCGTAGAAGCGGCATCATGCGCCGGTCATTCAAGCCGATGTAGCCATAGCGGTGCCGTTCATTTCCACCCGTCAAGACACCTTCGAATTTGCCCCATTTCTCAACCATGCGAGACAGAAACTCGGTCCGCTTGGGGTCGAATGCCGGATCAAAATGCACGGGGATGCGCAGCGACGCCGGGGACGCCATGAGATGGCTCTGCGGGGAGTGAAAGGTGGCTGCATCGCCGAAGAATTCGTCGATGGGCACCTCATACCATCTGAAGATATCTAAAGGATTTAGGTGATAGACAACCGCAAGGGTGTAGATTTTGTGCAGGCTTGGGACAACGCCGCGGTTTTCTATGTCCGCTAAACGGCTGATGTGCAGGATGAACTCGGATCGGCCGCGTTGCGCCGCAAGTTCAAAGCTCGATCGCTCGACATCACGATACGTTAAACCAAGTCGTTCGCGGACCTGCCGCAGACAGAGGCCGGGGATCATAGTTTCCTCAGGTGGGCTCAGAGCGCAAGCAGAAGGGTACAACGAAATTACCATTTTGTTAAATATCCGGAACAAGCTCTAGAATCTCTGCCACTGTCCGGTGGTCTTACTACATGCCCCGCCGCACTGATCATGACATGGAAGATGCGCTTCGTGCTCAGGCCCGACTGCGCGTCCGCCGCCCGGAAAAAAGCGAGGCGCATCGCACAGGGCGAGGTGTTCTGTAATCTGTTATTCTCAAAAGGTGATAGCGATTTTCAAGAAAACGATTACATATTGCCTCGTCGCGGCGGTGCTAGGGTTTGCGTCGTTCTCCGTCGTGGCGATTCTGGAAGCGCAACAAGTGACGGCTCCCGCGAAGCCGGGCCCATCCGCCGCGGCGGCCAATGCGGATTTCGCTGCGGCCGCCGACGAAGTCCTGCAGCAAATGAGTGAGATTACCGGTCTTAAACTGCGCACGCCCTTGAAGAAGAGTCTGCGTTCTCGTGAACAAATCCGCGCCTACGTAATCAATGAGATGAACGAGGATAAAGATGCTGCCGAGCGATATGCCGGGCAGCGCAGCGCCGAAGCATTCGGCCTGTTGCCCAAGGGATTCGACCTGGATTCCTTCATGGTCGATTTGCTGACGGAGCAAATTGCAGGGCTTTACGATCCGAAGGCGCACGAGTTTTACGTGGCCGACTGGATACCCGCTGCAGATCAGAAGATGGTGATGGCGCATGAGTTGACGCACGCTTTGCAGGACCAACATTTCCAGATCGAGGATTGGGCGAAGGCGGCGCGGCCGAACGACGACGCGGAGCTGGCGCGCGAGGCGGTTCTGGAAGGTAGCGCGATGGCGGCCATGGTCGATTACTTGCTCCAAGGCACCGGGCGTTCGCTGCAGGACCTCCCGGACATTGACCCGTCCATGCTGATCGGCGACATGGAGAGCACGCCGATGCTAAAAAAGGCGCCGCCATTTTTGAAGGACGCGCTGATTTTCCCATATCTGGATGGACTGAATTTTTCTGCGGCGGTGTTGCGGCCGGACGGTTGGAGCGCGCTGTCCGGAATATTCGCGAAACCTCCGGTATCGACCCAGCAGATCTTGCACCCAGCGTTGTACAAGTACGGAAAAATCCCACCTAAGATCGCAGTGCCTTCGATGGATAAGGATGTGGGAGCCGAGTGGACCAAGCTGGAAGACAACATCATGGGCGAGTTCGGATGGAAGGAAGTGCTGAAGCAGTTCCTGGGCGAGGAAAGAGCGACGCCGGTCTCGTCCGGCTGGAATAGCGACCGCTACGTGGTGTATGAGCAAAAGAAAACCAAGCGGCTTCTGCTGATCACGCGATTGGACCTGACAACGGAAGGGGACGCAGATCACTTCTTTGCGGCGTATTCCGAGGCGCTGGAGAAAAAACACGAGCGGCGAACAGGTGAGAATCACCAACATGAGTCGTTGTCGTTCGACACCTCCGAGGGAGGTGTGTTCTTGCGATGCGTGGGTACTGAGTGCGCGACTCTTGAGGGTGGGGATCGCGCATTGTTCGAAGCGCTCAGCAAGCAACTACATTGGGACGTGGTACCTGCGAAGGACGTAGAGAAGACCACTGCGCGTTAAACACCGACTCGCCGTATTGGCGCGCTGCCATCTTCGGCGAAGTTTACCGTTCGCTAAGATTATATCGGCGGCGCCTTTGCACTAAGCTGCACGTTGGACAGCGAGAACCGTCAGATCGTCGGTCTGCCTGGTTCCGGCAGTAAAATTCCCCAAGTCTGAAAGGCAATGTGAAAGCAACTCCGCGGGCCCGCGCTTGTGTTGCGCGTGGGCCACTGTCTTCACGCGATGCATGCCGTACTCTTCGCCTTGCGGGTTGCGCGCTTCGGTCAGGCCGTCGGTGTAAATGAGCAAGCAATCGCCACACGCAATCCTGAAACGAAACACAGGGAAATTCGTGTTGGTGAACATGCCAAGGGGAACGCCGGTAGCGCCTTGGGATAGGGTCTCGGCGTCAGAGAGATGCAAAAGGGGAAGATGCCCCGCGCTGACGAGTTCAACAGCGCCGTCTGGCGATGCGCGGCCCACTACGAGCGTGGCGAACTGTCCGGCCAGCGTACTCTCCGAGAAAATGCGGTTGGCCGCTTCCACCATGCGGTCGAGCGGCAGATCGGCGTCGGCAAGACTACGGAAGGTCGCGTGGAGATGGCTCATAAGCATGGAAGCGGCCACGCCCTTTCCAGAAACGTCTCCGAGAAGAAACAGGAGCGCGCCCTTGGATTCGAAGAGATCGCAATAGTCACCGCTCACCAGGCCGGCGGGCGCGTAGTGGTAGCGGATTTGCCACCCAGCAGGAGAAAAATCTCGAGGCGGCAACAAGGCTTGCTGAATTCGAGCGGCCAGCGCGAGGTCGCTCTCGAGGGCACGGCGCTCTTCGCTCGTCAAATCATCGAGGCAGAATTGAAGCAGCGGATCGGCCAGAAGGCGTTCCGCTTCGATCGGGTCATGACAGGTTTTGCAGAGGCCATAGGTGCCAGCGTCCATACGCGCGAGCGCGTCATCCACATCGCGCAGTAAAGAGGATAGGAAAGCGTCCGCGGCCGGCGACTGCAGCGCGGATTCCAGGCGTTTGTGACGCCGGAGAAGCTCGGTGCGAAGGTAAGCTTGCTGAGCGGTGGCCATTGGATTTCCTGGTGAAGTCTGCGGTGTTGCCGCTGAAGTATCCATCCGATTTCCTTCTTCAAATGCGAAGTTTGCGAGGGACCACCGCGCCACGAGCTGGCTTGCAGACGGCGAACCCGGTACCGCGCGGTTCCAGCAATGGGAGCGAGCCCGCAACGCTGGCTAAGGCCATTCGATGCTGGAGACGGGCAACGCGATTCAGAAATCGCGGGTTCAGGCGAGCAATACGGGCTACGTCGTAGGGGTCTCGCAAACTGCGGCGAAGACGGTTTAGCTTCGCCATCCCCAGACGGGCAAACTCCATCGCGCGGGGCAGGTCCTTCGTCCGGCGCTGGTAATAGAGGGCTAGCTGCTCGCAGGCGTGAATGCTGTCAAGTGGATTGCCGGTCGTCTCGGTTGCGAGTTCATGCCAAAGGAGGGCAGCAGCGGCGTGGTCGCCCCGCCGCTTGGCAAGGAGCGCCAACTCGCGACGCGCCTGCGGGCGAAATTGGGCGGGGAGGCCAAGATCGAGCGCGTGGGAACAGGCTGCGTGGGCGCGATCGGAATCACCGCGGCGCTGCAGAAAACGCGATAGGCCGAATAGATCGAGGCTATCGACGCTGTCGTCGGCGCGATTCGCCGCGGTAAGCAGTGCGTCGATTCGGCCCATAATTGCGGCCAATCCCCGCAAGTCCATCTGATTGTGGCGCACGACTGCGGCCAGCGGCGCGGCGGGTCCTCCGCGAAGGTAGTCGAAATAGTGCTGCGGAATCAGTGAAGAAAGCACATCTTCTTCGCGGTGCCACCCGAGTCTCGGAGCGTCCAGGACGTCGCGCTCCAAGTCTACAAGTCGCACCGAGCCGAGGCGCAGCTTCCAGAGCGCGCGAGCCGGATGCAACAAATCTAGGTGAGCGGCGAGACGAGGTGTAGCGATCGTGCGCGTCATGGTGAAGCGATTTTCGAGCAGCGGCCAATCGAACGATTTTCCGTTGAAAGTGATGAGAACCGGGCGTTCCGAGAGGCGCGCGGAAAGTTCGTGGAGGATGGAATGCTCTTCATGGAAGTCGCGCATGAAAAATTGCTCGACTTGCAAGCCGGCGGAATCCCACCATGCAAGGCCGATCAGGAATGCATAGGTTCCCGTGCCGCCGGAAAGACCGGTCGTTTCGGTGTCGAGGAACAGCCATTTGGCTGGATCGGCAAGCGCGGCTTGCGTGCGTTTGGAATGCTCGACATCCCGCGTGCGGCAGAGCAGTTCCAGAGTCGCAGTGGAGGGCTCAGCGAATTCCGGCGTGGAGAACCAGTTACTTACCGATACGTGCTCGCCGTAGTGGTTCGAGGCAATCGCTGCTCCCAGCATGCCGGAGAGCGCGTCTTCTTCCTCCGGTGCGCGTCGCGTGGCTGGACGCGACGCCATCCCGCGAGAAGGTTTCAGCGCCGCGAGTCGGGAAAATTTGTCGGCAAGTCCAGGCATCTACGCACACAACCGATCGAGGATGGCGAGCGCCGCCTCTTTCGCGCGGGGCGCCAGGTCGCCGGCCGGTCCGACGCAGGACGGGCAACCCTGCTCGCAGGCGCATTCCATGATCAGTTCACGCGTTTTCGCGACGAGCAATTCGTGCGCGCGAAACAGCGGCTCGGAAAAGCCAATGCCACCCGGATAGGCGTCGAACAGGTATAAGTTCGGCTCGAAAAATTCCTTGGCATTCACGGCAACCGCTTCTTCCATGCGCGCGGCGATGAGCGCGTCGCTGCCGTCCCCGGATGTCGGCGGACGTTCGCCGATGGCGGTACCCAGATCACGGCGGTCGCACATCAGCAGCAGCGTGGCCACCGATTCGAGCGCGTGCAGCAGGCCAAACATCCCGCTTTGCCGTTCGCTGATCGTGAAGGGCAGCGAATCCAGGAGCGGCCGCTCCAACGTGATCCAGTACGACGTCGTGTGCATTTCATTTTCGGGAAGCTCCAGCTTGCCCGAGCCGATATTTTCGTTGGTGAAGAATTTAATTTTCTTGAAGCCGACCACCTGCGAGCGCACCAGCACGTCGCCGTGGGAGCGTGCTGCGGGAACCTCTGGATTTGATTCTTTCGCGCGGGCCTGTTCGGCGATTTCCAGCACGCGCACCTGCGTGTAGCGAATCGCGTCGGTGTAGTAATCGACGTCTACTTGCTTCACGTACGCCTTGCATTCCTTAAAGTCGAAATGCTCGACATGATATTGCTGCGCGCCGTGCAGGTAGATGGCTTTTTCGTGCACGGTGGTAAGCGCGCTGGAAAAATCGACTTCGCCGATCACTTCCGGCTGGCCGGTGATGTCAATGATGATGAAATTGTCGCTGCTCACCGAGCGCAAGCTCACGGTGTCTGCCGGATACGCTTCCTGGGTCCAGTGATAGTGCTCCCCGGCATGATGCAGAAAGCCCGCTTCCGCGAGGCGGGCGCACAGGTCAAGCACATCGACTTCGCCGACTTTTTCGTCGGGTGCGATCGGCAGCTCGAACGCCGCGCATTTCAGGTGATTGATCAGGATTTCCAGATTGTCGGGCTGAATGAAAGCGTGCTCCGGCGTATTGCCGAAAAAATAGTCCGGATGGCGCACAATGAATTGATCGAGCGGCGCGGAGGAGGCCACGAGCACCGCGCACGAGCTTCCACTGCGGCGGCCTGCGCGGCCAGCGCGCTGCCACGTTCCGGCGATGGTCCCGGGATAGCCGGCCATGACGACGGAGTCCAGCGACCCAATGTCGATGCCCAGCTCCAGCGCGCTTGTGGATACCACGCCACGGATGCGGCCCTCGCGCAGGCCGCGTTCAATCTCGCGCCGCTCGCCGGGAAGATATCCGCCGCGATAGCCGCGAATTGTTTCCGGCTTCCCGGGCAGATGGGGATTGGCTTTCTGCAGGTAAGTCAGCAGCAGTTCGGTGTGCAGGCGCGAATTGGCGAATACCATCGTCTGCAAATTGTGCTTCAGGAATTCCTGGGCTACGCGGGAGGACTCGTTCAGGTAGCTGCGACGGATGCCCAGCGCGCGATTCACCACGGGAGGATTGTAGAAGACGAAGGTTTTCTCCGCGGAAGGCGCGCCGTTGGCGGCGAGAACCTCTACATCTCCCTCGATCAGGCGCGAGCCCAGATCGCCGGGATTCGCGATCGTCGCCGAGCAGCAGACAAATTGTGGCTCGCGGCCATAAAAGCGCGCGATGCGGCGAAGTCGCCGCAACACATTGCACAAATGGCTGCCGAATACGCCGCGATAGGTGTGCAGTTCATCGATCACGATGTAACGCAAGTTCTCGAACAGGCGTGTCCAGCGCGCGTGATGCGGCAGGATGCCGGTGTGCAGCATGTCGGGATTCGTCAGCACCAGGTGGCCCTTTTCGCGGATGGCTTTTCGCGCGTCGCTGGGCGTGTCGCCGTCGTACGTGAACACGCCAAAGCGATTGTCCAGACGCTGGTTGACGTCGTGGAGTTCGGCGAGTTGATCTTGCGCCAGCGCCTTGGTGGGAAAAAGATAGAGGGCCCGCGTGTCGGAATTTTCCAGAATGGTGTTGAGGATCGGCAGGTTGTAGCAGAGCGTTTTGCCCGACGCTGTCGGCGTAACAATCACTACATTCTTGCCCGCATGCACCGCTTCCGCGGCGTCGGCTTGGTGCGTGTAAGGCCGGCGAACGCCCTTGGCCGCGTACGCTGCGATCAGATCAGCGTGTGTCCAGCCGGGGAAGTCCGCCCATCGCGCCTCCCGCGCGGGGAAGCGGCGCACCGCTGTAATGATCTCGCCAGTCGGATCGCGCTCCAAAAAAGCATTCACCACGCCGAAAGTACGCGCGATGGAAGTTGTCGGGTCGAGCGCTCTGGAGACTGCGATGGAATGAGGCATGCTCCTCCGTGATTCGCTTTTTGTTCGCTAACCTAGCATGTGGTGAGACTCTGCGCAAGGCGGAAGTGCACCCTGCGAAAAGAAAGCGAACAAACAGTAACGCCGGAGGGATGCGGACCTAGGAATTGCCGGAGGGTCCGAGGCGACCAGGATTTCGGAAAAAGACTTGGTGGGTTAGTGTCGCAACTGCAAAATCATCACCGCTCCCACAAAGAACAACACCGCCGACAGGCCGAACGCAGCCTGCACCGAGAACGCGCTCCACAAAAGGCCCACCATGAGGCTGGATACAAAATCGCCCCCAGCGTTCACGGCGGCAAGCGTTCCAAATGCCATTCCGTGCTGATCCTTGGGCACTAACTCCGCAGCGAGCGAGTCTTCCAGCGCTTCTTCCGTGCCGATATATAGCCCCGCCAGTACTGAAATGACGGCGAGCAGCGCGAGCGACTGCGTGCCTGTGCACAGCAGAAGCGCGGTCACTACAGCCAGTCCATAGCCCGCAGCAAGCACGGCTTTCCGCGGCCGGATATGGTCGCTCAGCCATCCGCTGAAATACGCCGAACCTGCATAAAACACATTGTGCAGCGTGTACAGCGCCACGGCGATGCTGGCCGCGCGCGCGGCCCCATGAACAGGTGCAAGCGCCCGCGACGCGTACAAAATCAGCATCGTATGCGAAAAATCGCCTGCGCCAAATATGCCTACCCCAACCAGGAATCGCCGAAAAGGTGCCGGCAGCAACCGCAATCCCGCCGTAAACGATCGCTGGGGGCGCGCCTCTACCGGACGCTCGCGCACCAACAGCCAAAACGCCGCGACCGCAACCAGCCCGGGCAGCAGCGTCCACAAGAAGACCTTACGGTAAGAATGATTCGTTTGCTCGAGCAGCCACAGAGCCGTCAGCGGCCCCGCAATCGCGCCCACCGTGTCCATCAGGCGCTCGAATCCAAACGCGCGGCCGTACGCTCCCGGCGGAACGTCCGCAGCCAGCAACGCCTTTTTCGCGGGTGATCGCACGCCGCGCCCGAGCCACGCCAGCACCCGCCCAAAGAGCACTTGATAGGCCTGCGTTGCGAACGCGAACGATGCCGTCGCCAGCGCCGTAATCGCATAGCCGAACACCGCGAGTGGCTTGCGGCGCTTGAGCCGGTCCGTGTAGTGGCCCGCGCCAAGCTTGGTGAAGCTAGAGAGGCCGTCAGCGATCCCCTCGATCGCTCCTAGCCAGGCGGGTCCTGCGCCAATCGCCGCAAGAAATGCGGGCAGAACCGCAGTCGCGGTTTCATGACTCCAATCGCTAAACAGGCTGGTGAGTCCGACCCCGAGGACGGTTCGATTGAGCCACGATTTGCGCTCGGTGGGTTCGGTCAAGGTTAGAGGCGTCGTCGGCACAATTTCACTTCAACTTGGATAGAATTGCAGGCTCCCAAGCGCAAACCACGACCACCAAGGATATCGCGAACAAAGATGAGAGCCGCCATCGTATCGGACATTCACGGCAACCGGCGCGCCTTCCAGGCAATTCTCGCTGACGTGCGGCAGGTCGCGCCCGACCTCATTGTCCACGGAGGCGATTTGGCCTCCGGCGGAGCACACCCGGCAGAAATCATCGACCAAATTCGCGCTTTCGGCTGGCTCGGAGTCCGCGGAAACACGGACGAGATGCTCTGTTCCCCGCAAAGCCTGAGCGAATTCGCGGCTACCGCGCCCCCGCAGCTCGCAACCATTCTCGCCATGGTCCAGGAGGCGATTCCGCCGACGGTCGCGAGCATCGGCGAAGACCGCCTGCGCTGGCTAGAAAGCCTTCCGGCCCGCTACTCCAATGAAGCCTTTAGCCTGGTCCATGCGAGTCCCGGCGATCTCTGGCGGGCTCCGATGCCCAACGCCAGCGACGACGAACTACGAAGCACCTACGCCGCTCTCGCCGCTCCACTCGTGGTCTATGGCCATATTCACGTTCCCTATATTCGCTTCCAGGCCTGACCGTAGCGAATACGGGGAGTGTCAGCCAATCCTATGACGGCGATACCCGCGCATCTTATCTGGTAATCGATGGAGAGAACCTCACGAATCGCAGGGTCGTGTACGATGTGCAAGACGAAGCCGAAGACCTGCTGCGGTCCGGTCTACCTCATGCCCGCTGGATGGCCCGGATTCTGCTCGCCGGAAAATACTGCCCGCCAGAATAGAACCAGAATAGAAAATGTTCAGCAGAAAGTACGACGTTGCCCGCGCCGTTATTTCTTCGCGGCGCGGTACAGAATTACGCGCACCTTCTCGAGTGTGATCAGCCCACCTTCCACCATCTCATCGAGCCGCGGTAAAATCTGCTCGATGCGTTCGGTAAACTCGACCGCCTCCAGAATGATCGGCAAATCTTGCGACAGCCTAAGAATCTTGTCGGTGTGATAGATACTCGATCCCCCATAGCCCGCTACTCCGCGCAACACCGTTACTCCCGAGAATCCGTCCTTGCGCAGCATTTGGACGATAGCCTCGTACAGCGGCTTTCCGTGCCATTTGTCGGACTCCCCGATGTGAATGCGCATCAGTGTCCGCTCGCCTTCAAATTTTTCGTGCGTCATATACGGCTCCTAGAAGCGGTTTGCCAGGCGAATGCCGGCAATCGAAAGAAGCAGCCCCACCACTACACTGGCGGCGACATACGTTGTCGCGGGCAGCCATTCGCCATCTTCCAGCATCTTCGCCGTTTCCCATCCGAAACTGGAAAATGTGGTGTACCCGCCGAAAAATCCCACGGTAATGGCCATACGCCAGTCCGGCGAGATAACCATGCGATTCAGCGTGAATTGGCCGATCAGACCAAGCAGGAAGCACCCCGTCAAGTTGATCAGCAAGGTGCCGTAGGGAAATGTGCCGCCCGAGCGCACCTGCACGATGCCCTGCAAGCCATAGCGAGCCAGTGTGCCCACGGCTCCGAAGACCGCAATCAATGTCAAACGCAAGTCCGCTCCGATCCCTCGCCCCGGCAGGGAGCCAATGAAGTCCGCAAGCAAGCGCTGAATGTAGCCGCAGGCCAGCCAAACAAAAAGACTCCTGGCGCCGCGCGGCAGCCAGGAGTCATTAGTTCCGGCAAACTCTGTCCGGGACGGTTGTGGCGAACCCCATCGCCTTGGAAGCTGTCTTTCGCCGCATAGTGTAGCCGCGTTGCTTCCACTCCACAATAGCGGCGGGAAGGCCCGAAGAGCCGCACCGTGTTGTTGTCGTGGTTCGATTGTTGTAGCCGCGGTCTCCGAGACCGCGGGGTTTAGATGACGATGGCGCCCATTCGTGCGCAACGCGCAGGCGCGCAGCGATCGTCGCGTGTTTCACTCATCGGATGCGAGTGGCTTTTCGCCTAAACGCCGCCCTCAGAAAGCAGGAGCGCGGCTACAATTCCACAATCGGTGCGAGGCCTGCCGCGCTAAAAGTGAAAGTGGTAGCGGATTTGGACGAAGATCTCCCGCGGATTCAGATAATGCGTTCCGCCGAAAGTGAAGCTGTTGTCGAGCAGCACGCGGCGATTCGCGACGTTGATCCCGTTTACGCTCACCGAAAATTTCTCGCCAAACGCTTTGCTCAGCGTCAGATCAAACGTCGTGTGCGGTTGCAGATGGTCGTTCGGGTCCGGGGGGGAATTGCCGTTCGTGAACCCCGAAGCGTAATACACATCGGTCGAAATGAAAGATTGCCATGGCAGCGTATATTGCCCGCCGATATGCAGAGTGTTTCGCTGGTCGTGATCGAGCAGCCCAAAGCCATCACCGAAAGAGAAATCCGTCAAACCTCCGTTGATGTTTCCAAAGCCCAGTGCCAGCTGGTTGGAATAGGTCAAGTAGAGCTGCGCCCGGTTGTGGATGCGGGGTGACCGCAGCGTCAACTCCCAGCCATTGACGCGCGCGCCCTGAATCGTAATCGGGAAAAAGATGTCGGAATTGTTGAAATTGTTGTGGTCGAAGAAGTTTTGGGCGCGGGTCAGAAAATTATCGGCATCCAGCGTCCAACCCCGAAAGGGGATCGTCACGCCAAACTGGTGCTCTTCATCCCGCTCGCCATGCAGAGGCACAAAACCCAGATTTTCGCTGGTCGCGAATTGGATGAGCGGCCCGGAGATCGTTTCCAAAGGTGGCGCCTGATAAAAGTGTCCGTAGAATCCGCGGAAGACCCAATTCAGCTTGGGAATGCGGACGGAAGCGCCAAATCGCGGACTCGTCGCATTTTCCACCACCTCCCCGGAAAAATGTGTCTGGCGCACTCCGGCATTCAGCGTGAGCCATGAAGTTGCACGAAACTGGTCCTCCACGTACACCGCTTCCAGGCTGCCATCGGGACTTACGACAACGGGTGGCGAGAGATTTGGCTGGCTCTGGTCGTTAAAAATCAGCCCGAACTTCTGATCGTCTTGTTGAGCGAAACCATAGAAGCCCGCCCGCAGGTTGTTTCGTTCCTTAACCCAGGCGAGCGTCGCCTGCCCGCCTTCATACTTCGAGGAACGGTCTTGCGTCGCTGAACTTGGGAGATCGAGCGGACTGCTTTCATAGTTCGCGCTGTTGTAGTGAAAGAACGGCGAGACCGTTAGCAGCAGCCCGGGGCTGAACGTGTGCACCCACGAAGACGTAACGAACGAATCGTTTTCGCGGTTGGCATCGTGCAGATACTGGCCTTGCGTATTGGGGTCGTTCGGATCGAATGGAACTTGGTAAAAATCGCGGCGGGCTTGAGCGACAAAGCGCAACTGATCCGACGAATCCAGGTTGTAAATCAGCGACGTGAACCCGCCAAATCCGTTCGCGGCATCGTGAATCACCGCGGAGGTCGGCGTTTGAAGTCCAAGATTGGTTCGATTTCCGTTGACACTTGCGTAATAGGCAAAGTGGTTGGTGTGCCCGCCGAAATTGAGTTGGTCGTCGGTCTGATAAAAATTCCCCGCACTCAGAATCAACTCGGCTTCATTGTTGCGCTCGAAGCCCGTGCGCGGAGCCGCGTTGAAGATTCCATAGGTCCGGTCACCGTAATCGGCGGCGTAACTGCCGCGTTGCATTTCCACAGTGTCTATATCTTTCGGATCGATCTGCGGGCCAAGGTTGCTGGCGATATTGGTATTTGGAATCGGCACGCCGTCGATCAGCCAGCTCACTTGATGGCCGCCGCGAATGTGCAGTTGATCGTGCGTGACGTAGGCTCCGGGCGTGTAGTCCGTGATCATCGCCAGGCTGTTAGTGCGCGAAGCGCCAGGCGTCTCGATGATCTGTTCGCGATCGACCAGCGTGGTGGGCGTCACCGATTCGCCCTGCGCGGGAGCCGAGTCCGAAACTGTAACGGACTGCACCTGCGCCTCAATGCGCAGCTCAAAATGCAAAATCGGAGCCGTCCCGGACAGCACGCTCACGTTTTGCTGCCCGGTCTGGAAGCCCACCTGCGAGACGGTTACAACGTAACTGCCCAGCGGCACCGCGTCGAAGTGGAACTGCCCCTCGGCATCGGTCTGGAACGTTTGTGTAAAAGCGGATTGTTTTGCTTGTAGGGTAACCGTCGCATCGGAGACCGGGCGATGTTGCGGATCGTGCACGATCCCGCGCACGGTTCCGAAGACGATTCCAAACGCCATACTTCCTAGTAAAAACAAAACAGCCAACAACGGTATTGCGCGTCGCATGAAATCTTTTTCTCCTCCGGGAGATGAGTACGCGCGACGTCAAGTCGCGGCCGGTGTGGATCGGACAATCGAGGGAAAATGGGCGGTCCTTAGAGGGCCGCGTTGTCCGTTCGAGGAGGAGGCGAGAGAGGTTCAATCGTGCGAGGGATTTCGATGGAATGTACCCGCTCGACGGCGCGAGTAACGATGGTCGCGGAAGTAGCGACCGTCGTCGTCGGCAGCACAAACGCCACCGAGGTGACCACCGGCTTGTCCGGATCCTGACAACAGGACATCGAGCAGTCCATCATCCCGCTCATATTGTGGCCATCATGGCCGCATTCTTCAGCAGTTGTGGAACTGTCGGGAGCCTTCTTGTGATGGTGCTGTGGAATATTGCAAAAGTCTTTGGTACAGCACGCCATGGCGCGACTCGACCAGGCGGCAGCCGCGAACGGCACATAAAGAAAGTCGACGGCCAGCAGGCACACGAGCGCGGCGAGAACTCGGCAGCGATTTGGGGTGTGGCGGTTCACAGGCTCCATTCAACGTACCTAGGATCATATGCCCATTCGACTCCGGGGCAGCGCGAAAATTGTCGTTGGATTGTAATTTTACCGCGGATTGACGCACAAAATACATATTTTCCCATCGGAAGTGACCAGGGCATGCACCCACTGTTGCTGATGTGTAAGAGCACCGAAGGCCGCTCAAGTGCCACCCCATCTTGACTTGCGGCTGGTCGCATCGCAGACTTTCCCTATGGCCCACACCTACATGCTCTTCGATTTTGGCGCTGACGAAGAAAAAGCCCAACAAGCGCGCCACAAACTCGAGGGATGGAAG
>Ga0210383_10001310_pt1 | contig 22776 bp, 27 predicted proteins | sample IncBWC14OmetaG_FD_160072 | JGI IMG/M metagenome (GOLD analysis project Ga0210383, IMG submission 160072) | Forest soil microbial communities from Barre Woods Harvard Forest LTER site, Petersham, Massachusetts, United States - Inc-BW-C-14-O ... | reverse complement strand
GCTGGCCTCGCGCACCTCTGGCGACACTCCATGCGCGCTATAAATCACCCGCTCGCCCGCAGGAACCTCGTCCACGCTGTCGACGAAGATCGCACCTTTACCCTGCAGTTCCTCAACCACAAAGCGGTTGTGCACGATCTCCTTTCGGACGTAGATCGGCGGCCCAAAAGCCTCGAGCGCAATTCGAACGATATCAATCGCCCGCACCACCCCCGCGCAAAAGCCCCGGGGTTTCAATAAAAGCAGCGTCTTGCCATTGCTATTAGGCACGATAAGGTTCCTGTAAGGGTACACTTCCCCACTATGGATTGATCTATTTAAGCTACCTGAAAGAACCATTTTGGTCAACGTAAGCCCAAGAACCGCATAGGATTAGCATCGACTGGCGATCTATAGCAGCGAACGGGAGCAGTTCACCACCAAGGACACAAAGTTACACCAAGGCAACCCTGGGATTTGCCTCCTCTGTGAACCTCCATTCCTTCGTGGTAAATCGGGCTAAGCGGGAATAGCCAAAAATCTTGTCAAGCCCCCCAAGACCCCGTTTTCCCCGCAACTAGCTCATTCCACAACGAAAATAAAGTTGGAAACCATGGCACATTTACCCTATCCAACCTGCTATGCTAGAGGAGTAGGTATTTTCAGGCGCGGGTTTCAAACCCCGCGCCTTTTTCTTTGTCCGCCATATCGCGGCCGCGCACCAGAAAAGTCCCCAGCATAAATCTAAAATCCAGGAGAAAAGACAGGCGCAGCGCAGGCTGGCGCCTCATTTGCGCCATGAAAAAACAATCTGAAGGTCGCCCCTTGCAATCCGCCCCACGACGCACGAGCAGGAATCTGCCGGAATGTCTCTATAAAAAGCGCCAGGGAGAAATGGCTGAGTTGGCGTTCATGTGCAAAGCGGCAAGCTTAGGCTTGGGAGTCGCTAAACCGTACGGCGAAACCGAACGATTCGACTTCATTATCACCTCCGGAAGGCGGGTGTGGCGGGTGCAAGTGAAGTCGACCTCGAGGCTTTGCCATCGTCATTATGCGATCCACGCTCACGGCAGCAGAAGACGCGATGCTGACCTTTACACGAAAGATGAGATTGACCTGATCGTCGTATATCTGATCCCAGAGGATGCGTGGTACGTGATTCCGATTGGCGCTATCAAGGGCCGCCGGTCTCTTTATTTCTATCCCAATGGCCACCAGAGAGGACGGGCTAAGTTGGAGAAGTATCGGGAGGCGTGGTGGCTCATGAGGTCGAATCGCAAATCGGGAGTGGGCAAAAAGTAAGGCACCGATCTCGCGGAATCAAAGTCCTCACCCGGTGCATCTCAACGCAGAATCCTTCTGGTCCGCTATTCCAATTGCCGTCTGGAATTACGCTCTCGGCGTATTTCGGACAAGTGGTGCGCCGGATCGCGGCCATCCTGTTGCTTGGCCCCGCGCTCGACGCCAGCTATCAGGCTATCCTGCCGACCGCCGGTGGCCTTCCGGGTCGCTGAGTTCCGCGACGGAGCCAGCAGCCTCTCAAGGCCCCACCCTAGTCGCACGAAACGCGACTAGAGTGGGCCACCCTTTGGATTCGATGTTAGGGGGACCTGCGTCTCAAGGCGCAATACTTCGCAGGACCACGCATGCCGAACGTCATCGGACTACTACTGCTTGACAGTAGTATCGTATCACGTTAGTATCGCAACAGCGTACTAGAGGATGATCGCGAGTTTCCGGGAGAAGGAAACCGAAGGATTGTGGCGGTCGGGCAAGAGCTGCCGCCTTCCATCGGATCTCGAACGAAGGGCGTTCAAGAAGCTGGCGATCCTGAATGCGGCAGTGACGCTCGACAACTTGAAGGTGCCGCCGGGCAATCATTTGGAAGCGCTTCGCGGAAACCGCGCAGGACAGCACAGCATTCGGATCAACGATCAATACCGGGTATGTTTCCTCTGGCGGGACGGGAATGCCTTTGACGTAGAAATCGTGGATTACCACTAAGGTCAATCATGGCCAAATCAAAAAAGGTCTTCGCTGTCCATCCCGGAGAAATTCTCAAGACGGAATTCATGGAACCGATGGGCGTGAGCGCGTATGCGCTGGCCAAGGCACTCAATTTTCCCGGCATCTATGAGGTCGTCCGCGGGGACCGCGCCGTCAGCGCCGACACCGCCGTGCGCTTAGGAAAGTATTTCGGCCTGCCCGCACAATTCTGGCTCAATCTGCAAAATGACTACGACCTGCGAATCGCGGAGCGCAACGGAATCGGCAAAGGGATTAAACCCCGCAAGATGACGCACGGTACCGAACTAACCGCCGCTCGCTAGAAGGCTTAGCGTCCGCTTGAGAAACCGGGGTACCCCAACCCTCAACTCTCATCCGCCAAGCTCAGGAGGCAGCCGGCGGGGAATTTCCCTGATTGCGCTGGGGCAAGTACAAAACTCCGCTTCTTGGATTATCATTCGTTCGCCGTAATCAGAGTCCATCATTCCGTCAACTGTGCGTCTCTGACGCGATGAGCGAGTTCAACTACCCTGATCAATTTCGAAATGGAGAATCCACAGTGAACAAAACGTTTGCAATTTGCTCTGCCCTGCTGGTGCTGGGCAGCATGACGGTCCTGGCTCAAGACAGCAAACCGGGAATCATCCACATCAACGGTGGCGCGACCACTGTAGCCATCAGGCCATCCGCCCAGCAACCGAATCCGACAGCCATCGAGCCGGTGGCCCACCCTTTTTATAACAACATCGGTACCGGCGGTTATCAGCAGTATGTTGGATACGCTGTTTGCAACGGCATCAAGAGCTGCGATGGGGATTGGACACCAGCCAACCAGTTCACCTCTTTGAAAACAGGCACCACCCGCAAAATTACCTTGGGGCTCGGGTTCGTGCAGGGCACAAACCGATCTCTCGTTATCCTGACCAAGGACTGCAAGAATAAGCCGTGCACCAATCCGGAGGGTGCCCCCAAGGCAAACCGCCTATGTCAGGGAACAGTGAAGAACATGCCCTTTTTCTCCGACACCAATACGCAGGTGGTGTCGTTCAATTGCGCGGCGCAGCTGACCAAGGGCAAAAAGTATTGGGTTCTAATCCTTCCGCCGCCCGATTCCGAGCTGGCCTGGAATTTCTCTCTCTCAGCGATGGGAGGAGTAGTGCTCGGCGACAACGACAAGTGGGGCTCTTATCAAAGCCAACAGTCCACAGGAGCACTGACAATCCAGTAGTAGCTGTGCTCAAGTTGGCGCCTGTCGACCCGCTGTCATCCTGAGGAAGCGCAGGCCTTCGCAACGCGAAGGCCTGCCTACGAAGGATCTCTGCACTCGAAGTCCCACCCACCCCTCTTGTTGTCATTCCGAGCAAAGCGAGGAATCTGCTGTCCTCAGCACAAGAAAACCGCGGCTGCCCCGCGTCTCGCGCTTTTCGAGATGTGGGAGGGGGACCCATCCTTTCACGCACCGTCGGGTGCCTCGACCAGAATTTTCATCGGCTAAGGTCTGGGACACCCGGCGGTAAAGGGTACGCGGATTGTCGCTATCGTGCTACGGATACAAATTGGTACCCGATGGGGATTTTGAATGTATCGGGATGTTACGACAACAACGGTTGAAAGACTCTATTCTCTCAACTTCAGACGCCTAAAACGTTCAGAAATTGAGTCAAGAAGAACGACGGACGATGGTGTGTTTAGCGTGGCATATCTTGCGGTTGGCGCTTCGCCGCCAAAACCTTAAAACAACTGCTCCCGTCCCATAAATGAGGAAGAACCACAGAAGCGAGTCGATGCTAAACATGATGATGAAGCTCCCTCCCCCCAGTGACGCAAGACCGACGCCGCTCGGCGGAGGAAAGAGCCAGTGTTCGATATACATTCCAGGTGTACCGAAATTTCCGTATTGGAAAACGAGGCCATCAGACGTAATTCCTAAGAGCACCGAAAGCGCCCCCACAATAACGACGATTGTCACCTTCAAAAACATTCTTCCAACATTCATGGTTCACCTAAGTGTTGGATAGGAAGCGTCAAACCCCTAGGTTGTCGGCCACGCGGCGATAGACTCCGGCATGTACCAAATTAGACACCGGGCGGCGAGAGTTGGAACACAGTACGTTCGTAACTTCTGTTAACAGGCCATAGCGCTCAAAACCCCTCAATGAGACTTATGGCGATGTTCCGCGACTAACCAACGACGCCCTTCAGCAAGGACTTTGCCCATCGATAAATACCGCTGCTTATCGTCCCCGATTCGCCGTTTATGGTGCCACCTGTGCCGAACTGATCGAAGTACACGGACGCAATGCGCCGTCCGTCTTTGTCGAATAGAAGCACGGCCGTGCGATGATCGTAAGCATGCCCAGAGGGCGTCACCGTCGTTTCGCGTAGCAGTGAGAGAAACCGTTGTCCTTCTGCCGATTCACGAACATCTCTAACTTCGAGTTTGTACTGGTAAAGCTGTTCCAGTCTTTCAGGACTGAGCGCAGCTCGAACCGAAACTCGTTCAGGAAAATACAGGATTTCAACACGCTGTACCTGTTCCGGGGCAACGCTTAGCGGCTCCGCAGTTCGGGTCTGGGCGGTGCCGAGAATGGTGAAGGCAAGCACGAGAAGAGCCGGTGCAAGCGCGTTCTTCATGAAGAAACTCTACCTCAACTGCTGTTAACAGGCCATTTCACTCAAAACCCCTGGGCAGCATGATTTGAAGGTAATCGCGATAAACTGTCAAAAATACTAGTTGATCTGCGACACAAGTACGGTCAAGCTTCCATAATATTTCGGAGGTTAACAAAACCCATGAGATATCGCCTTGCGTTCGCCATCGCCGCAACCCTGCTTTTGTCCAGTGCGACTATGCTCGCACAAGTTACGAGTTCGGACCCGGGGGCTGACTTTTGGGTCGCTTATTGGGCGGCACCGCCAGTGATTCTCTTTGGCCCCGAGGAAGACGGGTTTTACAAGAACATGAAAGACGTTATGTTCCTCAGGAACGACTATAACTCTCCGACCAATCCAAGCGCGCTGGACGACGATGTTCAATGGCTCAAGGATCATCCCAGTGTGCGCCTTTTTGTCGATGGGTATGCATCCGTAACTGGAGATCTCGTGTACAATCTCGCGCTCAGCCAGCGGCGCGCGGACTGGGTAAAACAAACTCTGGTAAGCCGGGGGATTTCCGAAAATCGCATTGTCGTAGCCGCGGGATGGGGAGAGTTGTATCCCACTTGCAAGGAAGACACGCAGGAATGCCGGAACCGGAACAAGCTCGTCCGCTTTATTTTCTTCCCGAGTTAAACAGGAATCGCTTCGCCGACGGACAAAACCGCAACCGCTTTTTTCTGGTAACTGTCGAAAACAAGCCTTAGCACAAGTTTGCGACGTTTCTTCGCCCTCAGCGGCCATTGCGCTGAACATCGGCCTAAGTCTCTGTGCCTATCCTAGCGTCGTGCCCTTCGAAGTTAGGAAGGGGACTTTGACCAGCGGGTCGCTGCCTAAGCGTTGCTCTTCAGCATCTGCTCAGCATGCTTCCGCGAAGTCTCGGTCAACTTCGCCCCGCTCAACATGCGGGCGACTTCCTCCGTGCGCTCCTCGCCGGTAATGAGACGCACTGCGGTACGCGTGCGATCGGCGGAGCTTTTCTTTTCGATCAGATAATGATGGTCGGCGAAGGTCGCGATCTGCGGAAGATGCGTTACGCAGAGCACCTGATTGGCACGCGATAAGGCCTTCAGCTTTTTGCCCACGGCTTCGGCGGCGCGTCCTCCGATGCCGGTATCGATTTCATCAAAAACAAGTGTGCGTTGAGCACTCGTTTTTTTCTTGCTCTGTCCCGCTTCTACGCTGGCTTTCAACGCCAGCATCACTCGCGACAGTTCACCGCCTGATGCGATGTGCTCCAGTTGTCGCAGGGGCTCGCCCGGATTGGTCGAAATCATGTATAGAACCTGGTCGAAACCGGACGCGGTCCAGTTCCCTGCTTCATCTGTGCCGCTGACTTCGATATGAAAATCGGACTTCATGGCCAAATCGTTGATCTCGGCCTCGACTAGCTTTTCCAGCTTGCGGGCTGCGTCGTAGCGCTTCTTTGAAATGGCACGGGCAGCGTGCAGATATTCTTGTGCGGCCTGCGCGAGCTCCCGGCGCAGCTGGGCTAGAATTTCGTCTTTGTTCTCCATCTCGGAAAGCTTGCGGCTGACTTCTTCGCCGTGATGAATCACGTCTTCTAGCGAAGACCCGTACTTGCGCTTTAATCGATCGATGGCCGCAAGCCGATCTTCGACTTCGGCGAGGTGTTCGGGCGAAGCCTGAATGCCGCCCGCGTAATCGCGAAGGGTCGCACCGACGTCTTCCACGCTGATGCGCGCCGTCTCGATGGCCGCCAGCGCCTCTTTGAATTTTGGTTCGTAGCGCGACAACTCCTCGATGTGTTTTTGTGCGGTGCGCAGCGACGACGAAGTTGAAGCACTGCCTTCATAAAGCAGATCGAACGCATTCATCGCCGCGCTGTAGATCTTCTCCGCATTGGCCAGAACGCGCTTCTCGGTTTCGAGGCGTTCGTCTTCGCCGGACTGCAACTTGGCATCTTCAATCTCGCGCTTCTGGAAAGTCCACAGATCGAGCAGGCGCAGCCGGTCTTGCTCTCCGTGTTCGAGTTCTTCGATGCGCTGAGCGGTTGTTTTCCATTTGGCAAATGTCTCGCTGACGGCTTCGAGCTGAGTTCCGGCGAAGGCATCGAGCAGATCGAGCCGCGCCGCAGCATCAAACGACAGGATGGATTCGTTCTGCGCATGAATTGTTGCAAGATACGGAGCAAGCTGGCGCAGTACCCCAACCGTGGCCGGCTGATTGTTGATAAAGACGCGCCCCTTGCCTCCAGCCGCGATTTCGCGCCGCAGAATGATGGATTCGTCTTCATCGTTGGGGTCGATGCCGTTGCTTTCGAGAATTCGAGTGACGATCTTTTCCGTCTTGTCGTCAACCTCGAATACGGCCGAGATTACGGCCCTATCAGTGCCGGCGCGAATCACATCGGCAGATGCTTTATCGCCAAGCAAAAGCGTAAGCGCGTCAATGAGAATGGATTTACCCGCGCCGGTCTCGCCCGTCAACAGATTCAGTCCGGCAGCGAACTCCACTGCCAGATTGTCGATGACCGCGTAATTTTCCAGCCGCAATTCGGCGAGCACAAGCTGTCCTGGGATGCCAGAAGTTGAGCGCAGAATAACATGAATTGCCGCGCAAAAATCCTCACGGCATCGGAGTTTCGGGAAGGGCATGGCTTCTAGCCATGCCGTAAGTCCTTTAAACATGATGACGGCACGGTTGGAAACCGTGCCCTTCCGAGAACCTATACGCCCAGGTGCGAATTTTTCTTCACCCTGTTTAGGCTTGTCGCGCGTTCATTCTTTTCAACGGCGCATCTTCGGTCAACCAGCTCTCTACGGCGACCACCCGTTAATACATGCGATACGCCTGAACAGAAGGCGACTGATGTTCGTCTATAATTAATCAGCGAAACCCAAATGCATTTTCCCTTACTGCTGGCAGCGGTAGTTGGCGGAGAGATCCTGGATCTAGTCGGTGAAACCGGCCCTGTCGCCAAAGTCGTCCTCTTATCTCTGTTAATTTTCAGCGTCATTTCGTGGGCCATCATTCTTTCCAAGTGGAGCCTGGTGCGCCGGGCGCGAGTGCAGAGTGGACGCTTCGTGCGCGCCTTCCGCAAAGCCCAGCGCCTGCAGGACGTGTCCGCCGTCGCCGAGCAATTCAAACCCAGCCCGCTGGTCGCAGTCTTTGAAAACGGATTCGCCGAACACCGCCGGCAAGGCAGCCCGATGGCGATTCAACGCGCCATGCAAATCGCCTGTTCCGAAGAAGTAACCCGCCTTGAACGCAACATGCCATGGCTCGCCATCACCGCCGCCGTAACCCCATTCATAGGCCTCTTCGGCACCGTCTGGGGAATTATCGATGCGTTTCATGGGTTGGGGACGGCGGGGGCGGCTACTTTGCGGGCGGTGGCTCCGGGGATTTCTGAGGCATTGATTACCACCGCGGCGGGATTGGCGGCGGCTATTCCTGCGGTGATTGCTTATAACTTGCTGGGGAGTTCGATTCGCGAGTTCGCGGCGCGGGGGGATGACTTTGCGCTGGAGATGCTGAACGCGGTGGAGCGGTCGCAGCCCGCGGTTCCGGAGGTGCGGCGGTAATGGCCTTTACGGCTTCGAACGGACGCACCCAAACTTCTCTCGCCGACATCAACATTACGCCGCTGGTGGACGTGGTTCTGGTGCTCCTGATTATTTTCATGGTCACCGCTCCGGTGTTGCAGTCGGGAATTGAAGTCAGCGTGCCCAAGACGCGGACCGTTAAAGAGATCACCGAAGAACGGCTGGTGATCAGCGTGGACAAGCAGCAGCGCGTGTTTCTGGGGAACGATCCCATCAACATCAACGAGATTGCCGCGAAGCTGCGGCAGAAGATTCGCGATCCGCAGCACCAGTCGGTTTTTATTCGGGCGGATGAGAACGTTCCGTTCGGCGCCTTCGCGCAGGTGATGGATTCGGTGAAGCAGTCGGGGATTACGAATGTCAGCATTGTGACGCAGCCGATCGATAGCCATGGCAAACAACGCTGAGATCTTTTTCGAACACGATAACTGGGGGCGCAACCTGGCGTGGTCGGCGGGGCTGCACGTGGCGGTTGCGGCTAGCATCACTCTTTATGCGCTGGTCTGGCATGGCGGCACTGGCAGTACCTGGGGCGCGGGCGGCGGCGGTGATGCGATGGGCGTGACGCTGGTGAGTTCGGTGCCGCTGCCGGCGAATCCCACACAGACGCAGAACGTCTTGGCGAACGAGTCGAAGGGATTGACGCAATCGCTTCCGAAAAGCGAAGAGAAAGAGCCGGACGCGATTGCAATTCCGGACAAGAATGCGAAGACGAAACCGAAGCCTCGAGTCAGTGAGAGTCAACAGAAGGCGAAGCCCGAGCCTGAGGAAGCCAACAATGTGGTTCCATTCGGCGAGGGTGGGCCAGTCAGCGGACCGTATGGAACCTTCAATGCGAATGGAGCGAAGGGCGGGTTCGGGTTTACCGGCGGAGGAGGCGATTTCGGTTCGCGCTACGCCTATTACGTCCGCGGGGTGCAACAGAAGGTCACGGAGAACTGGTTGAGGTATGAGGTGGATCCGCGGGTGACGGAGGCGCCGAGGGTCTATGTGACCTTTGACATCAAGCGAGATGGGCAGCCAACGAACGTGCAGATTGAGCAGTCGAGCGGAGTGCCGGCGCTGGATCAGTCGGCGGTGCGGGCGCTGCAGCGCATCGATACGTTTGGGCCGTTGCCGTCGGATTATGCCGGGAGCAAGGTTTCGGTGGAGTTTTGGTTTGATTTTAAGAGATAGCTTTAGTTCAGGCCTCAGGCTTTAGGCCTCAGGTTAACTGGAAGGAATTTGGTTTACTAATGCGCGAGGGCAACTTGCATTTGGACTTTTGTCATCTTAGGGGTGATCGAGATTTACAGGCTGGTATTGGCACGAGGGCTGCCGGCACGCACAATCCTGGAATAACATCTCGCATTCTCGCAGTGGCTCTGGTTTCGCTCGCTGCGCTTCTTACCGCTTCCCCTTGTCTCGCGCAGCAAGACTGGATTAAGACGGGGACGGGCCTCGGAGTGGATAAAGTTCGTCTGGCGGTTCCTGACTTCAAAGCTTCCACTGCTGACGCCAAGAACACCGATCTGCTCAAAGCTTTCAACGACACTCTTTGGAATGATTTGGACAATGCCGGCATCTTCGAAGTGGTTTCGAAGAGCTTCTATCCCTTGGCGGTTCCGGCAAATCCGACGGACGTGCAGTTCGGCGCGTGGAATGCTCCTCCTCCGAATGCAGTGATGCTGGCCTTCGGAAACCTGGGCGTCACGGGAAACAACGTTACGGTGCAGGGTTGGCTGTACGACGTGAAGAACGTTACGTCGCCGCAGGTGTTGGGGAAGCAGTATCAGGATACTGCGACGACCGATGCGGCGCGGACGATTGCGCACAAGTTCGCTGACGAAATTATCTTCCGGCTGGGCGGTGGGATTCAGGGCATTGCGGAGAGCCAGATTTTCTTTGTGAGCAGCCGCAGCGGGCACAAGGAAATCTGGGTCATGGACTACGATGGCGCGAATCAGCGGCAGATCACGCATCTGGGATCGATTTCGCTGTCGCCGAGGATTTCGCCGGATGGCTCGCGTCTGGCGTTCAGTTCGATGACGAAATCGGGTTGGGACATTCTGATGTACTCGATGGATCTGAATCGGCTGGTGAAATTCCCATCGTTTGGTGGAACGAATCTCTCGCCGGCGTGGTCGGCGGATGGCACGAAGCTGGCGTTTTCTTCTTCACGCTCTGGGGATTCTGAGATCTATGTCTCAGACCAATCGGGGTTGAATCTGAAGCGCATCACATCCTTCAAAGGCCCGGATGTCTCGCCGGTGTGGAATCGGAAGACCGGAGCGCAGATTGCATGGGTGAGCGGACGCAGCGGCCTCCCGCAGATTTACACCATGGAAGCGGACGGCACCAATGTGCAGCGGCTTACCGACCAAGGTTATGCGGTGTCGCCGGGGTGGTCGCCGAATGGACAGTTTCTGGTGTTTTCGTGGATTCGTCATTACGGGCCGGGAGCTCCGGGCGCGGAAGATATTTATCTGATGGACGCGGCCAGCAAACAGTGGGTGCAGTTGACGCACGATGGCGGACGAAATGACTTTCCGTCGTGGTCGCCGGATGGGCGGCATATTGTTTTTCAGTCGAGCCGTTCGGGAAGTGAGCAGATATGGTCGATGCTGGCGGATGGGAGTAATCAGAAGCAGTTGACGTTTACGGGGAGCAATACGCAGCCGAATTGGAGTTGGAAATAGGGCCAGCGGCTGAAGCCGGATTTTTCCAGGAGCTTGCGGTATGCCTGAAGAGGCTACGGAACAAGTCACTGAGGACGCGAAAATCGTACCTCAGGCGCTGAAGCGCATACACATTTTCGGCGGTTTAACGGCCCGACTGAAGTCGGGCCCTTCCCGGAACCTGCGTGAACGAGAGTTTTTCGGCAAGGTCTGAAGGCTTACGAATCGCGGTTGCGGAAACATAGCAAGGGCATGAACATAGCTAGGGCAGAAACATAGCGAGTATGTTTCTACGGAGACAATGTCCGAATGGTATGCGGCATTCATGTTTGTCGAGTTTTTGATTTACTGCCCGGAGGTGGCGGAGAAGTGAGCCCGCCCCGTTCTGGATTCTGGAGCGCGTTGAAGGGCAACGGCGCGCGATTACGCAGGAGGAAAAGTGAAGCAACAGAAAATGAAGTGGGTTACGCTGGTATTCGCATTGAGCGCCGTTCTGTTCCTGGCCGCATGCCATAAAAAGACACCCCCACCACCACCACCACCGCCGCCACCACCGCCGGCACCGACGGCTTCACTCACGGCGAATCCGAACACCATTCAACAAGGACAATCCACGACGCTCAGCTGGCAGACTTCCAATGCCACGGACGTCAGCATCGATGGCGTGGGAGCAGTGCAGGCCACCGGATCGCAGCAGGTCAACCCGGCTCAATCGACTACCTTTACGCTGACGGCAAAAGGAGCCGGCGGGTCGCAGCAGGCTACGGCACGGGTTACAGTGACTTCGCCTCCGCCACCGCCTCCGCCACCCGCGGCCGGTCCGAGCGAGGAAGAGTTGTTCTCACAGAACATCAAGGACATTTACTTCGACTATGACAAATCCGATGTTCGGGCTGACCAGCAAGCATCGCTGCAGGCGGATATCGCATTCCTGTCACAGCATCCCAATATTCACTTCGTGATTGAAGGACACTGCGACGAGCGCGGATCTACCGAGTACAACCTGGCGTTAGGCGACAGCCGGGCAGGCTCGGTGCAAAGCGCGTTGACGCAAGGCGGGGTCAGCGGCAGCAACATCAAGACGATCAGCTATGGCAAGGAGAAGCCGTTCTGCAACGAGTCTACGGAGGCTTGCTGGCAGCAGAATCGGCGGGGCCATTTCGTTTACCAGAAATAGGCTGGAGAGGTGCGGATCGTTCCGCACCTCAGTTTTTTCTGGCCAACTGCATCCTGCAGCGGCTGAAGCCGGATTCGTTTGGGCCGTTTTTGGTATGCCTGAAGGCATACCCTGATACGAATCCCGAGAGATGCGCTGATTCGAATCTCGGTTGTAGAAACATAGCTAGCTATGTTTCTACGGATTGGTTCTTGCAAGTCAAGGAATAGGTTATGAAAATTTATCGATACTCGATTGTTGTCGTTCTGCTGATTGCTTTCTGCGTAAATGTTGCGCCAGCGTGGGGCGTTAGCAAAGAGATGGTTCAGTTGCAGACGCAGGTGCAGGCGCTGCAGGACCAGATGACGCACATGCAGCAATCGTTCAACGAACGCATGGGCGTGATGCAACACCTCATGGACCAGAACACCGACAGCATGAATAAGGTGGCGGCGTCGATCACGGCGGTGCAGGGCAGCCTGGAAAAGCTGCAGACGGACAATGGCGGGAAAGTGGATCAGCTTTCCGGACAGATCCAGGCGCTGAATGATTCGCTTGACGAATTAAAGGCGCGCCTGGCGAAGGTCAGCAAGCAACTGGAAGACATGCAGGCCTCGCAGCAGAGCGTGCAGGCGGGCCAGGCGGCGCAGCAGGCGCAACAGCAGGCGCTGGCGCAGGCTCCGCCTCCGGATGTGCTCTACAACAACGCCCTGCGCGATTACAACGCGGCGAAGAACGATTTGGCGAAGCAGGAATTTTCGGACTATGTGAAGTTTTATCCCAACACCGATCTCGCCGGGAATTCGTACTACTACCTCGCAGAGATGGCATACAAACAGGGAAACTTTCAGGAAGCAGTCACCAACTACGACCTGGTGCTGCAGAACTTCCCTACCGGCAATAAGGCTGCGTCATCTGATTTGAAAAAGGGATTGGCTCTGATCGAATTGGGGAAGACGGACGATGGGATTGCCCAGTTGCGGCATGTGATTCAGCGGTATCCGCGATCGAATGAGGCCTTGCAGGCGAAAGACCGATTGCGGAAATTGGGAGCGTCGACGGCGGCCACGCGCGCGCCCGGAGAGTAGGCCCCCGATTAATTCTGGTGGTGATGGTGATGATTAGGGTGCTGGCCCTTTTGCTTGTTGTGTTGCTTGTTATGGTGCTTGTGAAATTCGGCCGATTCGGTAAGCGGGGACTCGGATTGCGCCCAGAGGGTTAAGGTCGAGAGTAAAACTGCCGCGGTTAGAATCAGTCGCTTCATGGGTAATTCCCTCTTGTATACATTATAAGACTGATACGAAATTTTGAAGTTTCAGATTAGGCTCATTACAGGCGGGCTTTCCTGCCGGATAGGAAACTTTGACTATGACGAAAGATCAGGACCGATCAAAAGGCGCAGTGGAACAGGATGAAAAGGATTCGTCCGATAACACTTCTATGCAGGGACAGTTGGGACACCGGGATCAGGATTCGATGCTGAAGTCGGCGGACACGGATTTTCCCGAGCCAGGTGGGAGTCCGGAGCATTCGGGCGAGCCTGAGGATAAAGCGAAGCGCGGGCGGGACGCGGCCTGATTTTGGTTGGGAAACATTGCAAGCAATGTTTCTACGATGTTTGTTTTAGAGTTTGTTTCCTCTTTAGGCCCAGGGCCATGCGATTGCCGCGGCCTGCAGATAGCCTGTTGTAAAATCTAAATCACTTATGCAGACGAAGACTCCGGTGGGAATCCTGGGCGCGACCGGTATGGTGGGGCAGCGCTTTGTGCAGTTGCTGGAACATCATCCGTGGTTCGAGGTGGCGTGGCTGGCGGCTTCCGACCGGTCGGAAGGGCGTCTGTATGGCGAGGCGGCGCGCTGGAAGATGAAAACGCCGTTGCCTCCGCGAGTGGCGGGGATGCGGGTTTCGCCGGCGACGCCGGAGGGCGCGCCGAAGATCATTTTTGCGGCGTTGGATTCTTCGATTGCGGCCGAGATGGAACCGCGATTTGCGGCTGCAGGATGCGCCGTGGTCACGAATTCCAGTGCGTTGCGCATGCAGAGCGATGTGCCGTTGGTGATTCCCGAGGTCAATCCCGATCACATCCAGATGATCGAATGCCAGGGCTGGCGCAAAAAGTCAGGCGGGTTTGTGGTGACGAATCCGAATTGCTCGGCCATCGGGTTGGTGTTGGCGCTGAAACCTTTGCAGGATTTATTTGGGCTGGAGACGGTGATGGCAGTGACGATGCAAGCGGTGAGTGGCGCGGGGTATCCGGGCGTGGCTTCGCTGGACATTTTGGGCAACGTGATTCCGTACATTCCGAAAGAAGAAGAGAAGATGGAGGAGGAGACGCACAAACTGCTGGGCGGGCTGAATGGGTCAGGATTTGTACCGGCGGAATTTGGCATGAGTGCGCATTGCAATCGCGTGGCAGTGGAGGATGGTCATACGGAATCGGTTTCGGTGAAGTTTAAGAAGCGGGCTGGAGTGGAGGAGATTATCACGGCATGGAATGAGTTTCGCAGCGTGCCTCAGGAATTGAAATTGCCGAGCGCGCCGGAACAGCCGGTGCGCTATACGGGATCGGCGGACCGGCCGCAGCCGCGGTTCGATGTGGAATCGGGGAATGGGATGACGACGACGGTTGGGCGTTTGCGGCCTTGCGGCGTGCTGGACTGGAAGTTTACCGTGCTTTCTCACAATACGATTCGCGGAGCGGCGGGCGCGGCGCTGTTGAACGCCGAGTTGCTTAAGGTGCGGGGTTACCTGGGGTGAGCAATTCGGAGAATCTGCGTTCGAGGTACGGCTGCCGATGATCGTCATGAAATTTGGCGGGACCTCGGTGCAGGATGCCGCGGCCATTGAACGAGCCGGGGGGATTGTAAAAGGACGGCTGGCGCAAAAGCCGGTGGTCGTGGTCAGCGCCATGTCCAAGGTCACGGACCAGTTGCTGGCGATGGCGCGGGCGGCGGGCAATGGAGATCGCAAGACGGCGCTGGGTCTTTCGCGGGCTCTCCGGGAACGGCATTACAACACGGCGGGTGAGTTGCTGGGGACGGCGCTGTTCACGGAATTCCATGGGGATCTGGGAGTTTATTTCGAGGCGCTGGACGAATTGTTACGCGGGATAGCGGCGGTCGGGGAGTTGACTCCGCGGACAACCGATCATGTCGCGGCGTTTGGCGAGATTCTTTCGAGCCGGATTGTTGCTGCGGCTTTTTCGGCGATGGGACTTGCTTCCACCATGGTGGATTCGCGGGAATGTGTGGTGACGGATAACGAGCACATGCGGGCTGCTCCGCTGATGGAGGAAACCAATCAGCGGCTGCTGGCGAAAGTGCAGCCGGTTCTGGATAAAGGCCGCGTGCCGGTGATGGGTGGTTTCATCGGGTCAACCAAGGCGGGGATTACCACTACGATTGGGCGCGGTGGGTCGGATTATTCCGCGGCTATTGTGGGAGCTGGGCTGAGCGCGGAGCGGATTGAGATTTGGACCGATGTTGATGGAATGATGACGACCGATCCGAATCTTTGCCCGGAGGCGCGGCGGATTAAGGTCATCAGTTTCGATGAAGCGGCGGAATTGGCTTACTTTGGGGCCAAGGTGTTGCATCCGGCTACCGTGCTGCCGGCGATTCAGAGGAACATTCCCGTTTATGTGTTGAATTCGCGGAATCCGGAGTGCGAAGGAACGAGGATTTCGGCGCGCGTACCTCATTGCAGGAATTTTTTCAAGGCCATCGCGGCGAAGAAACGGATTACCATCATCGATGTTGCGGCGCCGCGGATGCTCTTAGCTCATGGCTTCTTGCGGGCGATTTTTGAGGCCTTTGACCGGCATCGAGTGGCTGTGGATGTGGTCTCTACTTCGGAAGTGAGTGTGTCGCTTACGGTGGATTCGAATGAGTCGATTCCGGCGTTGGCGGCCGATCTCGCGAAATTGGCGGATGTGAAATATGAAGGCCGCAAGGCGATTGTTTGTTTGGTGGGAGAGAATCTTCGCGAGACTCCGGGGATTGCGGCGCGGGTCTTTGGAGAGCTGTCCGATGTGAAGATCCGGATGATTTCGCAGGGAGCTTCGGAGATTAATCTTACCTTTGTGATTGAAGAGGACGAGGTGCCGCAAGTCGTGCGGCGGCTGCATAAGACCTTCTTTTCGGATTTGGATCCCGAGGTTTTTGCCTGAACAGAATCTTGAATCGCGCAGTGCGCTGAGAGCCACCGCCGAGTGCGCAGAGAGACAGTCGCTTTATGAACATTCTGGTATTAGGCCGGGGAAAGACTGGGTCACTGGTGGCGGAGGTCGCGCGCGAACGCGGCCATCAGGTTCGCGTGCTGGGCGGCGGAGACAACCCTAACGCCTCCGCGCTGACGGTCGAAACGCTGGCTCCGGTCGACATAGTTATCGATTTCACCACCCCGGCAGCGGTAGTGGGGAACGTTGAAGCCTGCGTCCGCGCCAAGAAGAACATTGTTGTAGGAACCACCGGCTGGTACGGCGAGGTGCCGCGAATTCGGGCGATGGTGGAAGACCCCGGATGCGGAGTCGGTTTCCTCTACGCGGCGAATTTCTCGGTGGGGGTAAATTTGTTTTTCGAGGTTGCACGAACCGCCGCAGCAGCTCTACAGCACCAGTATTTTGGACAGATTTTCGAGCGTCATCACGCGCAGAAAAAGGACGCGCCTTCGGGCACGGCAGTCATGCTGCAAGGCATCGTACAAGATGCCGCGCGGACCGAGCTTGAAATCACTTCCTTCCGTGAAGGCGAAGTCGTGGGCATGCACGAACTGGTGCTCGACTCGCCTTGCGACACGATCTACGTTTGCCACGATGCCAAGTCGCGCCGCGGGTTCGCGGAAGGCGCGGTGCAAGCTGCCGAGTGGTTAAGCGGCAAGAAGGGTTTTTTCGACTTCAAGGATGTGTGGCGGAAGTTGTGACCCGGCAGAGACCGCTCACATAACGACAACCGGCCGTTCCGGCCGATCAGGAAAACGGCTGGCTACATCGGACACGATCGTGCGCATGTTGACGATACGCTGGTCGAGCCATTCCACGGTTTGCCCTAATATTTCGGCGCAGTTCTCCGGTTCCCATCCACGTTCGCTAAGACCAACCAAACTCGTAGTCAGGCGGCCGAGGCTGGTGGTTATGACGGCGTGATAGGCGTTGATCGAAGCGTGGAGCGCGTCCGCGAGCCGCCGGTATTCCTGGTTCCCGGTCCAACGCAACTCGTCCGCGAGGTTGCGAAACGACTTCTCCAGTTTCCTCTGAGCGGTCACCTCGACGGTGATGGCCGCGACCTGGTTCACTCTTCCCATGTGCCCTTTTACGGGCAAATAGTTTTCAATCCAGTGGCCAGTTTCCATTCTGGTGGGCAAGGTGGCGGCGAGTTCGAAGCAAACCGCTTCGCCGGACATCAACACTCGTTGTAAGGCAGGTTCGGGCTGTGCGGCGGCGGCCTTGAGGACGTCGCGAACGGTTCTGCCAATGTGGGCTTCGGGGCTCATGCCGTTCATCGCGGCGAGAGCATGGTTAACTCCCAGGAAACGCAGTTCGTCATCACAGACGGAGAGGCCGATGACGGAGGCCCCGGAGAAAGCTGTCAGCAATCGCCGGGATTCGTCCAATTCGTCAAAGGCCGCGAAATGGTTGCCAAAGTATCTGACTCCGTCACCTTTTTTCATATCGCGCCACTCCGGTGGGACGTCATTTGAGCTCCCGCGCCTGTCCTCTCGAACAACAGTTCATGCTTAGGATCATTCTAAATGCCGTGATCGACAGGTAGAAGCGAAATGTGGGTGCGATTTGCAGTTCCGGGGTGATTTCCCGACTACGCCAAACGGAACGAGCCTTTCGTACCTTGCTACCGAAGTGTGAACTAAACACGTCAAATATACGTAGATATAATCAAATGCGGATGCTTCTGGACATTTTCGCGCAGATTTTCCGCACCCTGTGGGCGCACAAGCTGCGTTCATTCCTCACCATGTTTGGGATCGCCTGGGGAGTGGGTTCGTTGTTGCTGTTAGTGGGTCTTGGGGAGGGTTTCCGCTCGGGTAATAAACGTGAGATGGCGCAGTACGGCAAAGACATCATGTTTATCTTTCCGGGACGAGCGCCGGTGGTCCAGGGCAGCATGAACTCAGCGCGCAATTATTTGCTGACCTATCAGGATTATCTTGATATCCGCAAGGAAGCGCCTCATGTGCGCAATGCCTCTCCGGTGCTGATTCGGAGCGACGTACGAGCGGTCAGCGAGTTCGCCAGCGCGAGTGGGGAGATTGCTGGGGTTGAACCTCAGTTTGCCGACATTCGTTACCTTCCGCTCAACCAGGGACGATGGCTCAATGGCCTGGATGAAACGCAGAGACGCAACGTTATCGTGCTGGGCGATGAACTGGTGAAGAATTTATTTCCCGGACGCCCTGCTGTCGGGGCAACCATTATTCTGAACGACATCCGGTTTGAAGTTGTCGGTACGGTGCAGCGCGTGGGCCGCGGCGACGATAACTCCACCAACATGCGTGGCTACATTCCTTTTCAGGTAATGGCAACTTTGTTTCCCCTCAAGGGCGAGAACCACGAGAATTCTATTTCTTTTATTAACTATCAGCCGCGGGTAACCGATGAGCACCTACTGGCGCAGGATGAAGTCCGCAAACTGGTGGCCCGCAATCACGATTTCGACTATCGCGACAAGAATGCCTTCGAAGGTTGGGACACGATTCAGAACTCCAAAGCTATTGGCCTTATCTTCGACGCCATGAATATGTTTCTGGGCGCGGTGGGATTGGTCACGCTGGCGCTAGGTGGCATCGGTGTAATCAACATTATGTTGGTAACGGTGAGCGAGCGCACGCGCGAGATCGGATTGCGCAAGGCGCTGGGGGCCACCAACCGGAGTATTCTGCTGCAATTTTTTCTGGAAGGAACACTGCTCACGCTGTTCAGCGGATTGATTGGCATGGGATTCGCGGCAGGCTTGATGGCGATCCTGGGTACACAGCAAGGGCCGGGAGGATTTGATCCTCCCAAAATTGTTCCGATGTCGGCGGTCCTCGCGATTGCCAGCCTCACGCTTGCCGGGGTAATTGCGGGGCTGTATCCGGCGCGCAAAGCCGCCATGCTGCAGCCGGTCGAAGCGCTGCGGCAGGAGTAAACGATGTTCAATGATTTATTTCAAGAGGCTTACGGCGCCATGCGGCACAACCGCCGCCGCACCGCGCTTACCATGCTGGGCATGGCGTGGGGCATCGCCACGGTCGTCATGCTGCTGGCTTATGGCGACGGATTCGGCCGGGCGTGTGCCAACATCTTCGCCAACTTTGGTACCAAGCTGATGATACTTGTCCCGGGCCGCACGTCCATGCAGGCGGGCGGGCAGAAGGCGGGAGTTCCGATCCGTTTCACGATGGAGGATGTAGACACGCTCACCACGAATCTGCCGCAGATCACCCACATCACGCCGGAAGTCAGCAAACAAGCCAGCATTCAGTTCGACACGCGAACCTTTAATTTTGACGTTACGGGAAATTATCCGAACGTCGAGTCGGTACGCGCACTCAAACTCGGCCAGGGCCGCTTCTACAACATGCAGGATGAATTGCAGCGTGCCCGGGTCGCAGTGATAGGCTCCGAGGCCAAGGAGAAACTCTTTTCCGGGCGAAACGCGCTGGGCGAAAGCATTCGGATTGATGGCCTCAGTTTTGAGGTCGTCGGCATTCTGAGCGCCAAGATGCAGGAAGGCGACGACGACATCAACCGCGCTATTTACGTGCCTTTCACGACCATGAGTGATCTGAAGGACACGCACTACCTGGATTCCATCTGGTTCAATTACGAAACCCCGGAGTATGCGAAGTTGGAACAGGCGGCACGCGACGTTCTGGCCGTCGAACACAAATTCAGCGCAACCGATCGCCGAGCGGTGCGCGTGTTCAATCTCATGGAGCAGGTTCACCAGTTTGAAGTCATCACCATTGGGCTGAAGATTCTGCTGGGGTTTATCGGCACGCTGACGTTGGGTATTGGCGGCGTCGGCCTGATGAATATCATGCTGGTTTCGGTAACCCAGCGCACGCGCGAGATTGGCGTGGAGAAAGCTCTGGGCGCGCGGCGCAGGCACATCCTGATGCAGTTTCTGGCCGAGGCCCTCACGATTACGTTCATTGGCGGGGCGCTGGGAATCATGCTGGCCTATGTGGTTTCGCTCTCCGTGGGACGACTCACCCTCTACAGCGCGATGGCAAAGAACGCCGAAGGCGGCGACATTCGGCTGGTTATCGCGCCCGGCACGCTACTCGTTGCCATTCTCATCCTGACCGCGGTGGGAATAATCAGCGGCATGGTTCCTGCCGTGCGTGCCTCTCGCCTAGATCCGATTGAGGCTTTGCGATACGAGTAGATGGGCTGCAGAACGATTCTTAGTCGCCCATCAGTTCCGCTTTGGTAAGTCGCACTTACACTTTTGGGTTTTTTCGAATCCCGGAGCAGTCAGTCGGTAGTAGTCTGAGTTCAGACTGCTATGCGCTATGCTCCTGTCGTCCGAGCGGCAATAAGCTTCTTTGTTGTGATGCCGATGATCGCGTCTGGGGCAAGTCCTCGGGGCCAAGACAAGGCCCCATCGTCTGCTGCCCTGGGCTGGGAAGAGGGCCGGCCCGGTTGCACGTTCAGCCGCGATGACGACGGCAAATACCGTTACGGCTATTGGACGGATGATTTTGGAATCATCCTCGCGGTGGATTCCCAGGAGTTAGAGAAAGTTCGTCGCCGTGCCCAACCGATCCTTGCCCTGCAGTTGACCTTGCGTTATCGCGGCAAGAATTCGCTTGAGGTCGAACCCGGCAAAATCACCTTGGAATTCGTGAAGCATTATCACGATGTCCACAACGCGCTTGACCCGGACAATCTGGCAGGTAAAGAGCAGAGCGACGTCAACGTCCGGGCGGAAGAAACTCAGCGTGAGATCAGCAAACATCCTGAGAAAGAGGCTAAGTTAGAGGCGCGACAAAAGGATGCCGCGGAGATGATCGAGTTTCTGAACACTCGCACTCTGCGCGCAGGAACGCTGGACGCTGACCATCCTGCGGCGACTGGCTGGGTGCTTTTCAGCGTGGAGAGCAAGTGGATTGGTGAGTTGCAGAAGCAGGAGCAATTCCTGCTGCGGGTACCTTTGGGAAATCAGGTGGTCGAGTTTCCGTTCTCGCTGCCGCCCAGTGAAGGCGATCTGATATTGCGGAGAAGGCCGGAGAATTGAGCTTAACCACACGAGCGAGGACGCTCGCGTCTACATTAATTGCGCATTGATTTTATTGCCCATTGATCCGCAGGACTTGGACCGTGATGTTATCTGGACCGCCGCGATCTTTGGTCAGTTTGATCAGAGCCCGGCAGGCTTCTTGGGGCTCGTTGCTCGCGACGATGCTCTGAATCTCAGTTTCCGCCAGCAGACTCCACAGGCCGTCGGTACACAGAACCAGCACATCGCCCTTCTCTAACGGAAACGGATGCTCCAGAGTTTCGGGAGAGATCTCTGTACCCGCTCCGAGCGCAGCGGTGAGGATGTGTCGCTGAGGATGAGTTTCGGCTTCTTCCGGGCTAATCACTCCGTTCTGGACCAGACGGCCGACGTAGGAATGGTCGTGAGTCAGACGGGAGATGGACGATCCCCTTACCAGATACAAGCGGCTGTCGCCGACGTGGGCGAAGTAAAGTTGGTTTCCTAAGAGAACGAGCGCGGTTGCGGTCGTCCCCATACCGTGAAGTTCGGGATGCCCGGCGGCGTAATCCAGAATACGTTCGTGCGCGATCTGGAAGCCAGTGAGCAGCAGGGATCGCAGATCGGCTTCGGGAGTGTGGGCGAAGATTTCCTGGATGGACTCGACCGCGATTCGGCTGGCTTCCTGCCCGCCTTCGTGACCTCCCATGCCATCGGCCACAATCGCGAGTCTTCCCTTGCGGGCGAATTCTTCATCGTCGGCAGGCTCCCAGTAAGCAAACTGGTCTTCATTGTTTTCTCGCTGGCAGCCAATGTCGCTGAGGCTGGCCAGTTGAATTCCGGGCCGTATTCTCATCACACCTCTTGCGTCGTCTTCGACCAACTTAAGAACCGCTCCTCTGTCCTGTGAAGGCAAAGCGCAACCTGATCTAAGACGGATCGACCACCACTCAGACCCGTGTAAGCGGGCCGCAACTGCGGAGAGCGGTTGCACCGATCTCTGATGAACTTGGGATTATACCGAACCTCGAAGCTTTATTTGTCCTTTGGCAAGCTTTGTTACGCGATCCGAACAAGGGGTGGGTAGGGATGACATTTGTCACGGGCGGCGGATGATGATCTCCACTGGCGGGTCTTCGATGACTCCGCGATGATGGGTTCGCTGGATCGACCCAGATCCAGACGGAAGCGAGGAAGTCGAATGATCGCAGCACTTCGAGAAACCCACAGTCGAGACCAGAAGGCTGGCCTTGGCGGCACAGTGATTGCGAGCCTGCACCGGGCCAGCAAGAGCTTCGGCGAGGTGCATGCCTTGCGGCAGGTTGATTTTGCGGTCAAGGCGGGCGAGTTGGTGGCTCTTCTGGGTCCGAACGGGGCCGGCAAGACGACCGCGGTCAAGCTGTTTCTTGGCCTGGCGAAGCCGACTACCGGCGCGGTGAGGGTGTTTGGCGGAGATCCGATTCATGCCGAGGTTCGGACCCGGATCGGGGCTATGCTGCAGGTCGCGAAGGTTCCGGAGACTCTGAAGGTGCGCGAACACATCGATTTGTTC
>Ga0210383_10001308_pt1 | contig 22793 bp, 19 predicted proteins | sample IncBWC14OmetaG_FD_160072 | JGI IMG/M metagenome (GOLD analysis project Ga0210383, IMG submission 160072) | Forest soil microbial communities from Barre Woods Harvard Forest LTER site, Petersham, Massachusetts, United States - Inc-BW-C-14-O ... | reverse complement strand
TGACCCCGATCCGGTTCGCGTAGGTGACCGAGTCGAAGGCCTGCGCGCACGCCGCCCAGTTGCCGAGCAGCCCGGGCCGCATGGCCAGCCCGTCGCCGTTGCGGACCAGCAGGGACGCCATCCCGCCTGGCGCGGTCAGCCCCGCGACGGCGCGCAGCACCGGATCGGGATCCGCGGCGTACATCAGCACCCCGTGGCACAGCACGGCCTCGGCACGGGAGACCCCGGACCGTTCGGCCCAATTCTCGATCAGGCCGCGCTCGACCCGCACCCGGGCGCGGACCTCGGCCGGCTCGGCGGCCAGGTCCCGCTCGAAGCGGGCCAGCAGTTCGGCGGAGGCATCCACCCCGGTCACCTCATACCCGCGCCGCGCCAGAGCGATCGCCTGTGTCCCCTGACCGCAGCCAAGATCGATGATCCGAACGGGCGGTGGTCTCAGCTCGCTGGTCAGCTGGCGCGCCACGAGTTCCTGGCGCACCACGTCCCTCAGCTTCCCCAGCCGGGCCTGCCAGCGCTCCTCGTGGCCGGTGAACGCGGTACTCACCGTCGGCGCCTAGCTCGCGTGCAGGCCGGGAAACATGTGCCCGAACACCTCGTCGATCAGCGCGATGGCGTCGGCGCGGCCGATGGCCTCGTCCGGGTCGAGGTCAGGGGCGGGCAGGCCCATCTGTTTGGCCAGCGCCAGCACCGGGAAACAGGCCGCCTTGCACAGGCCCTTCAGCCGGGCCTCGAACGAGACGTGCGCCGGATCGAACGGGGGGACCGGCCAGGGCGTGACGTCGGGCCAGTCGTCTGGATCCCGCGGGGTGTCCAGGGACAGCACCGGGGCCAGGTCCAGGGCGGCTCCGTCACGGGCGGTCAGTGGCCCGCCGAGCTGCCAGTGCTCCCGCAACGTCTGGATCACCGACGTGTGCCGGTACTGGTCGTTGACCACGGTCTGTTCACCGATCCAGGGCGAGACCGCAATGGCGGGTACGCGCAGGCCCGAGCGGTCGAACTGGAAGCCCATCTGCCCGGCCGGGGCGGCCGGGTCCGGCGGCACCACGGCCGGCGGCGGGACGTGGTCGTAGGTCCCGCCGTGCTCGTCGAAGCAGACCATGAACAGCGTGTTGTAGGCGTTCGACCCGTCCGGCGAGGCTGAGCAGCGGATCGCGTCGTAGATCTTGGCCAGCAGCGCCTCGCCGCCCAGCAGCGCGGACGGCGGATCCAGGTCCACCCCGGGGAACAGCGCGTCGAAAGCCGGGTGCATGTCGTTATGGCCGTACAGCAGGTTAGGCTCGATGAACGAATAGGCCGGCAGTTGCCCGGTGGCCACGTCTTCCAGGAACCGGTCCGTGGTGAAAAAGTTCGTCGCCCACCGCCCGCGCAGCCGGGGCGCGTGGATGATGCCGGTCAGGGAGATGTGACTGGGCGGGTCGCAATAGACCCGCCAGGTCAGGCCTGCGGCCTCGAGCCGCTCGAAGATGGTCTCGGCGGCGTTGTGCAGCGGGAAGGACTCGGCGGGTTCCATGTTGATCACGTACCCCGACGAGGTGCCCGCGTGGAAGAACGACCGGTTGGGGAACGTCTGCGACGGCACCTCGCAGAACCAGTGGTCGAAGGTCGCGAACCCCCGGGCCAGCGCCGAGGTGACCGGTACCTGCAGCGGCGTATAGCCGGTCATGATCTGCGCGTACTCCTCGAAGACGGGCGGCCGGCCCGTCTCGGCCATGAACGCGCTGATGTAGTCGGTGACGAACCCGTCCATGGTCGGCCGCTGCCCCGGATCGGTCGGCGCGTTGTACGGGGCGGCGATGTGCTGGATCACCATCCCGCGGTTGGACGGCGGGTCGATGAGCCCGAACAACTGGGTGTTGACGTGCGGATACTCCTCCCCGGGGTCGGGGGAGGGGGAGTTCATGTCGGTCGCCGTCCCGTACGGCACCAGCCGGGGCGCCGTCCCGGGGTCGGCGCCCGCGGCCCACTCGGGCACCGGGTTGGACAGGTCCAGGCCCGCCACGCCGTCGAACGAGGCCACCTCGCCCGGCTGGTACAGACGGCCGAGCAGGTTGTCGAACGAGCGGTTCTCGAACATGATCACGACGACGTGATCGAGGGCGTGGCTCCGGTCGGGTCCTGGCATGAGATGACCATAACGCCTGGACGAACGCGCCGCCCGCCTAGCCGTAACGCTTCCGGAACGGTGTCCACGTAGCGTTCAGAGTATGAGGTACATACTCCTGACCGGGCTGCTGACCTTGGTCTATGTCGCACTGGTGGTCCTAGCCACCCAGGTGCTGAGTTTCCACACGCCCGTCGCGGTCGCCGCGGCGACGGTGGCCGCCGCGCTCCTGTTCAACCTGCCGCGCCGTTACCTGCAGCGGGGAGTCAACCGGCGGTACCACCGCCCGGCCTGATCCGGGTGCTGGACGCGGCCCGGCCCGGATGGTTACCGTAGCGGTGGCGTGAGAGGGCGCCTCCGGGTCCGCGGGCAGGACGTAGTCCACCTCTGTTAGGTCGGGCAGCAGCACACCGGCGATCTCCCTTGTCGGCCTGCCGCGCGGATCGCAGGCCGGTGAAGGAGACGTCATGGCCGATCTTCCGGCCCGCCCCAGCCTGGACCACCTGCGCCGCGAGGCCCGCGACCTGCTGCGCGCCGCGCAGTCGGGCGATACCGCCGCCGCCGACCGCATCCGCGCCGTTTCCGCCGCGCCGACCCTGGCCGGCGCGCAGCTCGCCGTGGCCCGTGAGTACGGCTTCGCCAGCTGGGCCCGGCTCAAGACCGCTGTGCAGGCCCGCACCACCGACCTAGCCCGGCAGGCCGAGATGTTCTGTGAGGCCAGCATCCGCGACTGGACCGGCCGCGCGGTCCGGATGCTGGCCGCCACCCCCGAACTGGCCAGCTACAACTTCGCCACCGCGGTGATCCTGGGCGACGCCGACCGGGTCCGCGCCGAGATCGCCCGTGACCCCGGCCTGGCCACCCGCGCCGACGCCCGGACCGGCTGGACGCCGCTGCACGCGGCGTGCGCCTCACAGTGGAACCGGTTCGACCCGGCCCGGATCGACGGCCTGCTGGCCGTGGCCCGGCTGCTGCTGGACGCGGGAGCCGATCCCGTTGGCCGGTCCGGCGGGCCGCGCGGTCGCGGCGGCTGGACCCCGCTGCGCTGCGCGGTGGCCGGCGCGACCAACCCGCCGGTCGTCGCGCTGCTGCTGGAGCGCGGCGCCGTGCCTGACGACCATGACCTGTACCTGGCCGGATTCGGCGGCGACGAGCACGAGAGCCTGCGGCTGATGCTGAGCCACGCCACCGACGTGGCCCAGATGGCCGAGATGGCGCTCGCCGCGCCGATCAGCCAAAACGACACCGAGGGGGTGCGGCTGCTGCTCGAGGCCGGAGCCGATCCCCGCCGCTACGCCGACGACGACGGTGCGCCCGCCTCGGCGGCCTACGAAGCCGTGCAGTCCGGCTGTTCGGCCGAACTGCTCGACCTGCTGCTCGCTCACGGCGCCGAGCCCGACCGCCCCGGCCGGGAGGGCCGCTCGCCGTACACCCTGGCCAGCATCCAGGGCCGCGCCGACCTGGCGGACCTGCTGCGCCAATACGGTGCCGCCGGCGACATCTCCGACACCGACCTGTTCCTGGCCGCCCTCCAGCACGCCGACCAGGCCGCCGTGACCGAGCAGCTGACCCAGGATCCCGGCCTGCCGGACCGGATCAGCGAGGCCCAGCAGGCCGCCGCGCTGATCCGCGCTGCGGAGACCGGTAACCTCGCGGCCCTCACCCTGATGCTCGACCTCGGATTCGGTGCCGGCGCACGCGGCGACGAGAACGGCGGCACGGCGCTGCACGCCGCCGCCTATTCCGGCAGCGCCGACGCCGTCCGGCTGCTGCTCGGCCACGGCGCCGACCTCGAGGCGCGCGATGCCACCTGGGACAGCCCGCCGCTGGACTGGGCCGCGGTCGGCAGCGGAGAACGGCCCGGCACCAACCGTCGTGCCGACTGGATCGCCACCGTCCAGGCCCTGCTCGAGGCGGGAGCCTCCACCGACAGCATCACGCTCTCGCCCGATGAGCCCAAGCAACCCAGTCCCGAAGTCGCCACCCTTCTGCGGCAGGCCATGCGACCGTGAGTCACCACCCCTTCGGCGGGCACGTCCGATCGTCCGCGCCCGTACAGGTCGACGTAGATGACCCGGTGTGTCCGGGCCATGCCGGTGAAGAATGGGTGGAAGATCACGTGCGATCCGGCCGGACCGAGCAAGGCCAGCACCAGCAGCGGCGGGCCGTCCCCTTCGGCCTCGACCCACAGCCGGTGCCCGCGGACCTGGTACGGCCGGCCGGGCGCGTGGATGACCTCGGTCATCACTTCGTTCCTTTCTTATTCCGAACGGACCGTGGTATCAGCGCCGACGCACCGACACCGCGGCCATGGCCGTCGCGGCCACCGCGGTGGCGGCCAGCGCCAGGTTGAGCACGGCGAAGCCGTGCACCGCCTGCCCTGGGTGGTGCACCAAGGCCAGGTAGAGGGTCCCGAACGCGGCGGTGCCGATCACCCCGCCGGCCCGGGTGGCGGTGCCGAACAGCCCGCTCAGCGCGGCGGCGTGCGCGCCGGCGTGATCGCCGGACACTGAGCTGGTCAGGTGACTGAGCATGCCGGTGAACGCGGTGCCCAGGCCCAGCCCGGCCACGCCGAGCAGGGTCATTAGCACGATCCCGCTGGTGTTCCCGGCCAGCAGGCAGGCCGCGAGCCCGGCGAACCCGGCGGCCAGGATCAGCGACCCAGCCGGCGCGGCGAGCGCCCGTATCCGGCCTGCGAACCGGCCGAGCACCGGCCCCGGTATGCCGAACGCGGCCACCCACGACACCAGGGCCAGGCCCGAGTAGCCCGCGCTCTTGCCCAGCCCCTGCTGCAGGTACAGCGCGAGCGTGAACAGGACCGCGAAGTAGGTGGCGGTGCAGGCCGCCTGGGAGGCCAGTCCCCAGCCGACCGCCGGCCGGGCTAGCAGGCCCGTGTCGACCAGCGGCTCCCCGCTCCGGCGCTCCACGGTCCACAACAGGACGAACGCGGGCACGCTGGCCGCCAGGCAGGCCCACGTCCAGGTCGGCCAGCCCTCGCCCTGGCCGAGCACCAGCGGCAGCACGAGCAGCACCATCGCCGCGGACAGGACCGCGACCCCCGCCAGGTCCAGCCCCTGTCGTTCGCGTCCTGTCGGCTGTCGGCCGTCCCCGGGAAGGTACCGCCAAGCCAGCCACAGCAAGACCAAGCCGATCGGGATGTTCACCCCGAACGCCGGCCGCCACGTGGTGCCGGCCACGTCGGCCGAGATCAGCAGCCCGCCCAGGCTCTGCCCGGCCACCGCGCCCGCCGACAGCACCAGCGAGTACAGCCCGAGCGCGCGGGCCCGGGCTCGGCCGCCGAAGCCGAGCTGGATCCCGGTCAGCACCTGCGCCGCCATCAGCGCCGCCGTGGCGCCCGCCGCGATCCGCGCGGTGACCAAGGTGATCGCGTTGGGCGCGAGCGTGCAGGCCAGCGAGGCCACGATGAAACCGGCCAGCCCGGCCAGGAACATCGGCCGGTACCCGCGTGCCTGGCCGAGCCGGGCGCAGGTCACCAGCAGCACCGCGTACGCCAGCGTGTATCCCGACACGATGAGCTCCAGCTGCCCGCCGCTGGCATGTAGCCCGCTCCTGATCGACGGCCCCGCCACGTTGGCGATGGCCACGTCCACGTTCCCCAGGAACATCGCGCCCAGCAGCGCCGCCAGCCCCCACGCCGCCCGCCGCCTCGCACCGTGCTGGCCATCCTCTGGGCGGCTTGCTGAGACCGAAACATCAGCCACTGCCACCCCGTACGCCTCGCCCCGTGTCGTCTCGTCCATAACGTCACGCTATGGCGGCCACCAATCAGAGGCTGGCGGAAAACGGACACGGCGTTGCCGTCACTCCGGGACAGTGAACGCTTCGGTGATGCCTCCGTCGAGCGGCAGCGCCGCGGCGGTGATGAAGCCGGAATCGTCGCTGGCCAGGAACGCGATCGTGGCGGCTGCCTCCTCTAGCGAGCCGAAACGCCCCATCGGCCAGTGCACCAGCCGCTTGTCGAGCGCACCCGGATTGCGCTCGAAGACGGCCCGCTGGGCTGGCGTGTCGATCGGCCCGAACAGCACCGCGTTCACCCGCACTCCGCTTCGCGCCAGGTGCACACCTAGATCCCTGCTCAGCTGCACGACGGCGGCCTTGGCCGCCGCGTACGCCATCTGGGCCGTGGCCGCCCCGATGTCGGCCAGGAATGACGCGGCGTTGATCACCGAGCCGCCCGCCGGCTCGGTGCTCTGCAGGTACCGGATGCCGTGCTTGCAGGACAGGAAGATGCTGGTCAGGTTCGCGTCGTGGACCCGGCGCCAGGTCTGCAGGCTGGTGTCCAGCGCCGAGCGGTCGCCGGGATCCATCAGCCCCATGTTGTTGTAGATGACGTCGAGTCGGCCGTACTCCCGCACGACCTGCTCATACATCGCCTCGACCTGCGCCTCGTCGGCCAGATCGGCCTGCACCGCGAGCTGGCCGACGGCGTGCTCGACCTGGTCGACGCCGACCACCACGCCGCCCTCGCTCGCGAACCGCCCGGCGACCGCCTCACCGATCACGCTCGCGGCCCCGTTCACCACACAGACCCTGCCGGCGAGCCGGTTCAATGATTCCTCACGACCTCTCGAATCCGGCGCCGATCACTCGACCGTCTGGACGCCAGACGTCGTAGTACAGCTACATCACGGATGAGCCTATCGAGGCCGCGCCGTTCCACGGATGCGGGCGCTTACGACCGTCGGATCATCGCGAGCAACGCTGACCATCGATGAGTAATAAAATGCAACCGATTAGGCTGTGAACTGCGAGAACGTCTCTATACAGCGCTCCGTAGGATCGCAACGGCAGCATCAAGCAGCTAAGGGGCTGCGCGGTATCACGCGCAGAGGTCTCGGTCGCTGCCTGGGGTCTCGGTCGCTACCTGCTTATGGAACCAGCCTCACTATATAAGCGGACCTGGATGCAGAGGTCTCATCTGGCTGGTCTTGCCTGGCGTATCGCCGCAGTTCAGGGCCGCGATCAGCGTCGACGAGGTGGGGCTCCCAGGGTCTTGAGCCCGGATTGCGTGCCCCGTGGAGGTCATTGCCGGCAGGCCTTGTCGCGTGTAGCGTCTCTGCCAGGTCCATCACGAAATGCAACTTGGAGGTGTGGCAGCGTGGCTACTCGAGATATGCCTGCTGGGGTTCCCCTGATGTCTGTCCAGCCGGATGATTATCCGCGGTTGAGCCGTGAGGGGCTGGGTGCGCTGAAGTTCAACTGGCGCAAGGCCAACGTCAAGGACGATTGGACCAAGGGTGGGTCGCTGTCGCACGCGTGGGACCGGGTCACTGGCTGGCCGTACTGGAAGAAGCCCTCCTACGACCTGGATTACGGCATGCGGGTCCTGGCCAAGATCGCCCAGGAGGTTCCCGCCTGGCGCGAGGTGGTGGGGGAGTCCGCGCGCCTGCTGGTCTCGCGGATGCCCCAGTACGCGGCGTGGTTCGACTGGGTGGAAGAGGTCGGCCATGACCCGAACCAGCGGCACTACTCCTACCTGCAGTACCGCAGCCTGATCCCGCCGGGGTTCGCCGGCGTGTACAACTCCCCGGGCTACATAGGCAACGGGCTGAACACTCACCTTGACGAGATCGAGGCGTCCCTCATGCTGGCCACCCGACGCACGCCGCGCGCGGAGCACCCCTACTACCCGCAGCATTCGCCGGCGGTCGGGCGCCGGTTCGACCCCGACCCGATCTACGCCAACGGGTCCTCGAACATGATGTACAAGGGGTACTTCGCCCACCAACTGATGCTGGGCTACGTGATGACGGGGAACGACAGGTTCCTCGAGTCTCAGCACCTGGTCTACGACGATGAGATCCAGTACGACTACAGCGTGACCGACATCGTGCGGATCATGTGCGAGCAGCACCTGGGCGACGTCGACGAGAACGGCTCGCCGCTGCTGCCGGGCATCGACTGCGAGGTCGGGAAGATGTTCCCGGTGTGCGTGACCGTCGGCGGCCTGGCCGCGCACCTGCACGACGAGGTCTTCGGTACTAGTTACCGGCAGGGCTATGACCGGTGGCTGGGGTGGGCCAAGGACAACATCGCCGGCGGGAACACCGAGCCCGACGGAGGCTTCGCCTGGTGCGCCCCGTACTACGACAGGGATATCCCGTATTGCATGAGCGAGCCGCACCAGCAGCTGGGGCCGTTCTTCATCGGCCCGGCGATGCAGCTACTGCCCGTCGAGCCGGCCTTCGCGACCCGGATCTACGAGGGGATGATCAAGAACTTCGGGCGCGTGGACGACGATGGCCTGCACATCATCTGGCCGCCCGCAGTAGTCGGCACAGACGACCGCATCGACCCCGCCTCCACCTCGGGCGCGCTGACCTATGCGCGCGAGATCGGGGACGTCGAGCGCGCCGAGGCGCTCGAGCAGTGGATGAACACGCGAGGTGGCGCGACGTATGACAACGGCGAGTTCTACTTCACCTACGGCCTGGAGGAGGAATGGCCGCGCGGGATCCCGAACGCCTGGGCGACGCTCGGCTACATAGGGGGCCCAGGCAGCCTGCGCCGGACGTACAACGAGCTCAACCTGGAGAAGTTCAGTCAGCCCACGCTTGAGGGCGTCGACTATCCGGGTGTGAACGTCAGCCAAGCCACCTACGATGCCGCCAAGGACGCGTTGGTCGTCAGCATCTCGCCGGGCACCGCCCGCGTCGGATCGATCACGACGTTCCGGGTCACGCATTATCCCTACGGCGAGCGTGGCCACCAGGTCCTCATGGACGGCAAGGAGCACGACGACTGGAGCAATGCCGGGCCGGGGGAAATCGTGGTCCGGGCCACCGTCGATGATCACACCCTCGTGATTCGCTGACGTTTGCCTCTCACGGTGGTGCACCGCCGCGAGAGGCGTCAAGGAGACGATTTCATGGCACTGGAGCGTCGGGTCTACCCGTTCACCGCGATCATCGGCCAGGAGAAGATGAAGCTAGGGCTGATCCTCAACGCGATCAATTCCGGAATCGGTGGCGTCCTGATCCGTGGCGAGCGCGGTACCGCCAAGTCGACCGCTGTACGTGCTCTCGCTGCACTGCTGGCCGAACAAGTCGTCGTGGAGGGCTGTGAGTACGGATGTGATCCGGATCAGCCCGACGGGTTCTGCGATGAATGTCGTGCCCGGCTCGAGGCCGCTGGTGATCCGCTGCCCCGGGCCACCCGCCGGATGCGGGTAGTCGAGTTGCCGGTGAACGCGTCCGAGGACCGGGTAGTGGGGACCATCGATCTGGAGGCCGCGCTCACCACCGGGGCCAAGCGGTTCGAAGGGGGAGTGCTCGGCGCTGCCCACAGAAACGTGCTCTATGTCGACGAGGTCAACTTGCTCGACGACCACATCGTCGACGTGCTGCTTGATGCGGCGGCGATGGGCGTCAACGTCGTCGAGCGGGAGGGTTTCTCGATCGCCCATCCGGCGCGGTTCATCCTTGTCGGGACGATGAACCCGGACGAGGGCGATCTGCGCCCGCAGCTCCTCGACCGGTTCGGCCTATGCGTGGACGTCACCGGGATGACCGACGTCGATCAGCGGGTGGACATTGCCGACCTGCGCACCCGCTGGGACCGGGATCCGGTCGCCGTCAACCTCGAGTTCGAGCCGCGGGAGGAGGCGTTGCGGACCCGGATCCGGGACGCCATCAAGCGCTGCCCGGACATCGAAGTGCCCAGGGCGGTCCGCCGGGTGATCGCCAACCTGAGCATCCTGCTTGAGGTGGACGGGCACCGGGCGGACCTGGTGCTGGCCAGGGCGGCTCAGGCGCTGGCCGCCTATGAGGCCGTCGGCGAGGTCGACGTGCAGCACGTCGGGGCGGTGGCCGACATGGTGTACCAGCATCGCCGCCCGGAGCGCCTGGCCGGGGAGAGCCTGAGCGGGCTGATGAACCGGGTGGTCGCGGCCGAGGCCCGCCGTACTCACGGAACGCCGGTGCAGCAGCTGCCGGCTCTGCGCCCGATCAACATCTAGGCCAGGTGTCGCGCAATGCACAGCCGCCGGACGTTTCCGTTCAGCGCAATCGTCGGACAGGGCGAGCTCAAGCTCGCTCTGTGCGTCAACGCGGTGGACCCGCTGGTGGGCGGTGCGCTGATCCGCGGTGAGCGCGGCAGCGGGAAGACGACGGTCGTCCGCGCGCTCGGCGGCATCCTGCCAATGCAACGGGTGGTGGTCGGCTGCCCGTACCGCTGCGACCCCGGCGACCGCGCCACGATGTGCGTAACCTGCAAGGTGCTGGACCCGGACGTGATCCCGGTCGCGACCGAGCGGATGCGGATCGTCGAGCTGCCGGTCAGCGCGTCGCTGGAACGCGTGGTGGGCGGTATCGATGTCGAGGCCGCGCTGCGCCACGGGGTCACCCGCTTCAGCCCGGGGATCCTGGCCTCGGCCAACCGCAACGTGCTCTACCTCGACGAAGTCAACCTGATCAGCGACAGCGTCGTGGACGCGCTGCTCGACGTCGCAGCGTCGGGAATCAACACCGTAGAGCGTGAAGGAATCTCGTTCACCCACCCTGCGCGGTTCGTGCTGGTCGGTACCATGAACCCGCAGGAGGGCGAGCTACGCCCGCAGCTGCTCGACCGTTTCGGCGTGTGCGTCGACGTGCGCGGGTCCGCGGACGTGGAACAGCGCGCAGAGGTCGCCGACCGCGAGGCGGCGTTCCGCCGCCGGGACCCCTGCTTCGCCGCCAAGTACGAGCAGGCGGACCGCGGTCTGGGCGCTTCGATCGAGGCGGCCCGCGCCGGGCTCGGTGGCGTCAGCATCGCTCCGGCCCTGGCCCGGAAGATCTGCCAGACCTGCGTTGACGCCGGCGTGGCCGGGCACCGCGCCGACGTGGTGATGTACCACACGGCGATGGCGCTGGCCGCGTTGCGTTCGCGACGTCGCGCGACCCCGGCGGATGTCGGCGACGCCGCCATGCTCGCCCTGGCCCACCGGGCCCGGCGCCCGATCGAACGGCGCGTCCCGGTCCCGCCGCAGGACGGCCAGGAGGATCCAGCAGAGCCGCCGCAGACCCGCAGCGATCGCGGCAACATCGAGATGCACCAGCCGCGCACGCCCCACCCGGGCCCGCCAGGTGACGCCGGGGAACGGTCGGAGTACGGTGGCGCGCTGCCGGACGACACCGTACCGCCACCCTCGCCTGAGAGCGGGGACGCCAAGGACAGCGGAGCTCGGGCCGACACCGGCGAGGGCGGGCGCCTCGTCACCACAGCGCTCGCGGGGAAAGTGGAGGTGCCGCTCGTCGAGCTCCGGCGGACGCGACGCGCGCGGGCCGCCAGCGGGAAACGCATGCTCAGCCAGGCGACCGATCACCGCGGACGCTACGTCCGGTCGCGAGCACAGGATCCGGTCACCGACATCGCGCTCGACGCGACGCTACGGGCGGCCGCGCCGCACCAGATCGGGCGCGGCCGGGGACCGGGTGAGCCGCTGCGCTTGCGCCGCGACGATCTGCGGCAGAAGGTGCGCGAGCACAAGGTCGGCAGCCTGGTGGTCTTCCTGGTCGACGGGTCCGCCTCGATGGGCGCCCGGGAACGTATGGCCATGACGAAGGGCGTGATCCTGTCGCTGCTGCACGACGCCTACGTGCGCCGGGACCGGGTGGCCGCCATCGTGTTCCGCGGCCGTGCGGCCCAGACCGTGCTCGAGCCCACCTCGAGCGTTTCGGTCGCGCAGCGGCAGCTTGCCGAGCTCGCGGTGGGCGGGAGTACGCCGATGGCCCACGGGCTGTGGTCGGCCTACCAGCTCATCCGGCGGGCGCAGCATCTGGATCCGACGCTACGCCCGCTGCTCGTCATGGTCTCCGACGGCTATCCCAATGTCGCCATGAGCGATGGCGACCCCTACCGGGAGTGCGTGGACATCGCGGAACGAATCGGCCGGGACAGCATCGACGCGCTGGTCGTGGACTCCGCCCGCCCGGCCCTCGCCGATGTCGCGGTGCCGATGTACGAGGACCTACGCCCCGCCGCGTGCCGGGCGCTGGCCGAGCATATGGGCGCCGCCTACTTCTCCATGACTCAGATGTCGACCAACCAGCTCGGCCGCTTGGTCATCCGCCTCCGGGCTCGGCGATGAGCCGCCTGCCGACGACCAGTTGCCCTCCGGAGTGAACCGCGACCGCTGCGGCGTCAGATCGTGATGACGTGATCGGGGGGATTCCCCGACAGCGCCTCATAGAGGTCAGGAAAGCATCCCACCACAGCCCCGGCCACTGCGCCCTTCGGTTTTACCCCGCCCGGGCTGCCCGGAGTGCCCTCCGCGAGCCCACGCTCCAGCGCGCACTGGTCGCACATCATCAGCAGGATGTTCTGCTCCTGCGCGACCTTGGACAGCCGCTCACCCAGCGGGTCACCCTCACGCAGCACGAAGTTGTTGTCGTCGAAGAAGAACATCCCGACGACCTGCGCTCCGTGGCCGTTCGGGTAGCCGGTGGTGCCCTCTAGCTGCGGCAGGATCATCTTCCCGAGCTTGTAGCTTGCCGTATGTCCGGAGGTCGAGAAGACATAGGCGACCTTCATCGCGGCTCCTCCTCAGAGATCACGCCCGCGCCGCCGGTCTGGTAGCGACCACCGGATAGGCGCAAGCTAGTTTTAATTTGAAACGAAGTATGACTGACCGCGACGTACGCGTCAACCACCTCATGTCGCGTGTCGTTCGGACGCCCAAACACCAGGTCTCATGCACCCAGAACGAGCCGTGCCCCGGTCAAAGCCTAGCCCGACGGATCATCAGCCGCGGGAAAATCTGTCAGTTGTTAACCATTACTAACTCGTGTACCGTTCTGGTCAAGCCCGCCGCCAGAGGGAGGGGCGACATGCAAGCGACAGTCCGCGATCTAAGAGTCCTGCTCCTCTCTACGTACGATCTGGGACACCAGCCCCGCGGCCTGGCGTCCCCGGCGGCGTGGCTGCGGGAGGTGGGAGCACGAGTCACCTGCCGTGACCTGGCAGTCGATGAGCTCGACGAGTCAGAGGTCACCGCGGCCGACCTGGTCGCGTTCCACCTGCCGATGCATGCCGCGACACGGCTGGCCGTGCTGGTGGCCCAGCGGGTGCGCAGCCTCAATCCCCGTGCGCACCTGTGCTTCTACGGGCTCTACGCCCCGGTCAACGAAAGCTTCCTGCGGAAGCTGGGCGCCCAGACAATCCTGGGAGGCGAGTACGAGCACGGGCTGGCTGACCTGTACCGGCGGCTACGCGCGAGTCCGGACGGGCACACAGGACCGCAGGCCGAGCCGGTGATCTCTCTCGCACGCCAGGCAAGCCGGACGCCGGACCGCGACGGGCTCCCTGGCCTGGAGCGCTACGCGTACTTGTCGGTCGGCAGCGCCCGGCGAACCGCCGGGTACACCGAGGCCACACGGGGATGCAAGCACACCTGCCGTCACTGTCCCATCGTGCCGGTCTACGGCGGGAAATTCCGGGTGATCGCCCGCGACGTCGTCATGGCGGACGTCCGGCAGCAGGTCGAGGCGGGCGCCGCGCACATCACCTTCGGCGACCCTGATTTCTTCAACGCGCCCGGACATGCGCTGCGGCTGGTCACAGCCTTGCACGAGGAGTTCCCCCGGCTCAGCTACGACGTGACCATCAAGATCGAGCATCTGGTCAGGCACGCCCGCCATCTCGAAACGCTGCGGGAGACCGGGTGCATGTTCGTGACCAGCGCGGTCGAGGCCGTTAACGACACGATTCTCGAGCGGCTGGACAAGCGACACACAGGTGCCGACCTGGAGTCTGTCGTGAGCAGCTTCCGGGCTGCACGGCTGACCCTCTCCCCGACCTTCGTCGCCTTTACGCCCTGGACGACGGCGGAGGGGTATGTCGAATTGCTCGACACCATCCACCGCCTGGGCCTGGTCGAGGCCGTCGCTCCCGTGCAGTACGCGATCCGCTTGCTCATTCCAGCTGGCTCGCGGCTACTGGAGCTCGACGATATCCGCGAACTAGTCGAGGAATTCGATTCCGCGGCCCTCGTATTTCCGTGGTGCCATCCAGATCCCGCGCTCGACGAGCTGCAACGTGAGGTCATGGCTGTGGTCACGGCCGCCGCCCCCGGCGATGACCGGACCGGGGTCTTCGCGCGCGTTCGCGAACTGGCTTACGCACGTGCGGGCCGCACGGCGCCGGTAATCGCGCCGGGCCGAGCCGGCGGCAGCGGGGACGTTCCCCGACTGAGCGAGCCGTGGTACTGCTGCGCAGAGCCAACGGAGGGCCAGCTAAGTTCCTGCCTCGGTTCCGCGGTGCCGTACCCGCCGGCCTTCATCGACGCCGCTAGCTGCTGAGCACGTGAAGGCCACCCAGTTGGATAAGCACAGTTGGACAGCGGAGCAAGTCAGGAGCGGTTGCCGATGCTCGACGTTCGCAAGCTCGCCGCGCTGCGCGAGGTAGCGACCCGCGGCTCGTTCTCAGCGGCCGCGCGGGGGCTCAACTACAGCCAGTCGGCTATCTCCCAGCAAGTCGCTCAGCTCGAGCGCGAGGTTGGCGCCCTGCTCATCGAGCGCCGGGGACGCAGGATACGGCTGACCCCGGCAGGCCAGGCACTCGCCGACCGCGCCGGCCCGATCCTGCGCGACCTCAGAGAAGCCGAGGCCGAGCTCGAGGCCATCACCGGGCTCCGCCGCGGCACACTGCGCCTGGTGGTGTTCGCCTCGGCTGCCGCGACGGTCGTGCCGCCCGCGATCACGCAGTTCCGGGCGAGTTATCCGGACATCGCGATCACGATGACGATCGCGGATTCCTGTGCTGCCCTGTCCCATGTCGCCGATGGCGAAGCGGATATCGCGATCATCAACAAGCCCGACACGTTCGCGGCAGGCCGCGCCGTCGCGGTCTGCGGTCTGCTAGACGATCCGATGCGAGTCGCTCTCCCGCTCGGCCACCGGCTGGCCCAGCGGAAACGCCTGCGGCTGGCCGACCTGTGCACGGAGCCGTGGATGCTCGCCACCAGCTCGAGCTGCGCGGACTGGGAGGTCTTCGCGGCCGCCTGCCGGCGAGCCGGCTTCGAGCCGAGGATTGCTTTCCGCCATGACGACTACCTGGCGCTGCAGGGCCTTGTGGCCGCCGGGCTGGGCGTGGCTCTGCTTCCTGATCTCGCGACGGCCTCGGTCAGGGACGACATCGTCCTGCGCGCGCTGGAACCCGGGGGACCGGTCCGCCACGTCACCGCGGTGGTGAGCGCCGGCCGCTGCGAGTCCCCGACGGTTGAGGCGATGCTCCAAGCGCTCCGTGACAGCGCTGCGGCGTACTGTCCGACGATCTGATCCGCGGGCTAGCCGCCGAACTCAGGCCCGTCCGCTCACGTCACCCGATGCCTGGCCAGCGAGCGGCCCGCCTCCGCGATGTTGGCGCCGGGCCAGTCGCGGATGACGACATTGATGTGCCCGACCGCTGATCCGATCGCGTCGTGAGTTACCTCGACGATCCTCCGGGTCAGCTCGATCTTGTCCTCCTCCGTGAGACCTGTTTCCAGATCTACGTGAATGAACGGCATGCTTCCTCCTCCAGGTCTTCGGCTCGGCCGCTTGCAAGTTCGGCTCGGTCGGCGTGCAGGTAAGGGTCAGCCGCGTGCCTCGCGTTGGCGGAGTTGTTCTTCTCCGGCCAGATCGCGGCCATCCGGGCCAGGTTCGTACTCCGGCACGTGCTCGCCAGCATCGACGAAGTTGAATCCCGGCATCTCGCGCATGACCAGGAAGATCGAGTCGATCGGCTGACCGATCGCCTCGGCAACTACCCTGGTGAGCCCGCTGGCGAGCTGCCGGAGCTGGGCCTCAGTCCGGCCTCTCCTGATGTCGCATTGGATGATCGGCACGGTTCGCTCCTCCCAGCCGCCGACCAGCGGAGATACAACTCGTCGGCGCATACGACGATGACCCCATCAGTAAATATCATTTCGCAACTGATTGGAAGACCCGGTTTGGATACCGTTACCACCACATCCGTGAGCCATTACCAGGCGTCGGCGGTGAAGTACGCGCGCAGATCGTGGCGGTCGACCTCTTCTTTGCAGCTATCGCAGACCGTGATCGGTTCGAGCATGTGGCCGCACTTCTTGTGCATAAGCTGCAGGGGCGGGTCATCGACCTTGTAGCGGTTCCCCCAGCGCAGCATGGCCAGTAGCACCGGGTAGAGGTCCTCGCCCTTCTGTGTCAGGACGTACTCATAGCGCGTGGGCCGTTCCTGATAGGGCCGTCGCTCCAGAACCCCCTCGTGAACGAGTAGCTGCAGCCGGTCGGTCAGGATGTTGCGGCCGAGCTGGAGCTTGGCCTGAACGTCCTCGAACCGCCGCACGCCACGAAAACACTCGCGCAGGATCATCATGGTCCAGCGCTCGCCGATCACCGCCCAGGTCCTGGCGATCGCGCACTCCTTCTCCGCCAGCTCCTCGTGTCTCACGCGGGCAAGTATACCTAGTCAGTCGCGGATCATGACGGAGCAGCGCGTCAGCCCGTGTCCTGCCTTGAGCTCGTCGGCCAGTGCAGGGTCCGACATCCGTTCTCCCTGGAGCCGTGGCACATTGACGTGCCGCCCATAGTAAGTCAATAATCGTTACTGACCCCATCGACGCCCTCGGAGGTATGACATGAGCGCAGTAGATCCCATGGTTCGCGACATCGTCGAAGCTCATGGCCAGGCGGTGGCGGACGGCGACATGCAGCGTGCGCTGGAGGACTTCACGCAGGCAGGCGCCCAGCACCCCAACACCGGGCCGACCGTCGCCGAGCTGCCCCAGCCGGTCAAGACCGCGACCGTGAAGCGACTTGATCAGCAGAGTGACGGCAGCTACATCGCACACGTCCAATACGGGGGCGACGAAAAGTCCACCACGGTGCGCTCCGTGTGGGAACAGGTCGGGGATCGTCCCTATATCACGTCCGTGTCCGTTGTCGACGAATAGACCGAGGCGAGAGTCAAAGCGCCAGGCTTGGCCAAGATGAGGAGAGGCCAGATGACTATTACAACTGAAGTCAGCAAGACCACCAGAGACTTCGTCGGCACCACACGCCGCCTTCTCATCGACGGGCAGTGGGTCGAGGCCGCCTCCGGCAAGACCTTCCTGACGACCGACCCGGCCACCGAGCAGGAGATAACCTATGTCGCTCATGGTGAGGCCGAGGACATCGACCGCGCCGTGGCTGCCGCGCGGCGTGCGTTCGAGGAAGGGCCGTGGCGGACGATCACCCCGTCGGCCCGGGGCCAGATCATATGGCGGCTGGCCGACCTGCTGGAGAAGCACGCCGACGAGTTCGCCGAACTCGAGGCGCTGGACAACGGCAAGCCGCTGAGTGTGGCCCGGACCGCCGATATCCCCCTGGCCGTCGACCTCTTCCGCTACATGGCCGGGTGGGCGACGAAGATCGAGGGCAACACGATTCCGATCTCCGTCCCCGACACATTTGCCTATACGCTGATGGAGCCCGTGGGTGTGGTCGGGCAAATCATCCCGTGGAACTTCCCACTGCTGATGGCGGCGTGGAAGCTGGGCCCGGCGCTCGCTACCGGATGCACCGTCGTGCTTAAGCCAGCCGAGCAGACCCCGCTGTCGGCGCTGCGTCTAGGCGAGATCTTCCAGGAGGCGGGCCTGCCCGACGGGGTACTCAACATCGTCACCGGCTTCGGCGACGCCGGCGCTCGCCTGGCCGCGCACCCTGACGTGGACAAGGTCGCGTTCACCGGCTCCACCGAGGTCGGCAAGCTGGTCGTTCAGGCGGCCGTGGGGAATCTCAAGAAGGTCTCTCTCGAGCTGGGCGGTAAGGCGCCGCTGGTCATCTATCGCGACGCCGACATCGAGAAGGCCATCGCGAACGCCGCCGCCGCGGCGTTCTTCAACCACGGTCAGTGCTGCACGTCGGGGTCGCGGCTCTACGTGGAACAAGACATCTACGATGACGTCGTGACGGGCATCGCCGAACAGGCCAGGAAGATCAAGGTTGCCCCAGCCTTCGACCCAGGCTCGCAGATGGGTCCGCTGATCTCGGGTGAACAGTTCAACCGCGTCAGCGGCTACCTGGACGCTGGATTCGCGGGCGGAGCGACGGCCCTGGCCGGCGGAGGACGGCATGGCGACAAGGGCTACTTCATCGAGCCTACGGTGCTCACGAACGTCAGCCCGGACATGACGATCGTCCGCGAGGAAATATTCGGTCCTGTCCTGCCGGCAATGCCATTCGACGACCCGCGGGAGATCGCGGCCGCGGCCAACGACACGAACTACGGCCTCGCCGCGGGCGTATGGACGAAGGACATCTCAAAGGCGCACAAGACCGCCGCGCTGATCCGCGCGGGCACGGTCTGGGTCAACACCTATCACGTCTACGACGCAGCCCTGCCATTCGGCGGCTACAAGGAATCCGGCTGGGGCCGCGAGATGGGCCACCAGGTGTTCAACAACTACCTGGAAAACAAGTCTGTCGTGGTGGGTCTCTAGGCGGCGAATCTGCCGTCGACCGTGATCGCCAATGAAGGATGTGAAAGGCGCACGCGGTTCGGATCGCGACGCGGCCCACATTCTGCGCGATCAAAGACGGACTGACCTGGGCTCACCGTAACGTAAGCCCAGGTCAGCGGCCCAGAAAGTGCTACACGTCGTAGTAGAGCTCGAACTCGTGGGGGTGGGGGCGGAGCCGGAGCTGGTCGAGTTCGGCGGTCCGCTTGTAGTCCAGCCAGGTGGCGATGAGGTCGTCGGTGAATACGCCGCCCTCGGTGAGGTAGGAGTGGTCGGCTTCCAGGGTGTCGAGTACCGCGTCGAGGGAGCCGGGGACCTGCGGGATGGCGGCGGCCTCGTCGGGGGGCAGCTCGTAGAGGTCCTTGTCGACCGGCTCGGGTGGCTCGATCTTGTTCTTGATCCCGTCCAGGCCGGCCATCAGCATGGCGGCGAACGCGAGGTAGGGGTTGGCGGACGGGTCGGGGACGCGGAACTCGACCCGCTTGGCCTTGGGGTTGGTGCCGGTGATCGGGATCCGGGCGCAGGCTGAGCGGTTCCGCTGGGAGTAGACCAGGTTGACCGGGGCCTCGAAGCCGGGCACCAGCCGGTGGTAGGAGTTCGCTGTCGGGTTGGTGAAGGCCAGCAGCGACGGCGCGTGCTTGAGCAGCCCGCCGATGTAGTAGCGGCCGGTGTCGGACAGGCCCGCGTAGCCGACCTCGTCGTAGAACAGCGGCGCGCCGTCCTTCCACAGCGACTGGTGGCAGTGCATGCCGTTGCCGTTGTCGCCGAACAGCGGCTTGGGCATGAACGTGACGGTCTTGCCCGCGGCCAGGGCGGTCGACTTGATCACGTACTTGTACGTCATCAGCTTGTCGGCCATCGCCAGCAGCGGGCTGAACCGGATGTCGATCTCGGCCTGGCCGGCCGTGCCGACCTCGTGGTGCTGCATCTCCACCTCGATGCCGCAGTTGATCAGCATGGCCACCATCTCCGAGCGCAGGTCGGTGTAGTGGTCCATCGGCGGCACCGGGAAGTACCCGCCCTTGTACCGGGGCTTGTAGGCCAGGTTCCCGCCGTCCTCGTCCTTGCCGGTGTTCCAGGCGCCTTCCTCGGAGTCGATGTGGTAGTAGCCCTCGTTCGCCGAGGTCGAGAACCGCGCCGAGTCGAAAATGTAGAACTCCGCCTCCGGGCCGAAGAACGCGGTATCGCCGATCCCGGTACCGCGCAGGTAGTCCTGCGCCTTGCGGGCGACGTTGCGGGGATCCCTGGTATACGGCGCGCCGGTCAGCGGGTCGTGCACGAAGAAGGTCAGGTTCAGCGTCTTGCGCGCGCGGAACGGGTCCAGGTACCCGGTCGCCGCATCCGGCAGCAGCTGCATGTCAGACTCGTGGATCTGCTGGAACCCGCGGATCGACGACCCGTCGAACATCAGGCCGTCCGTGAAAACCCCCTCGCCGAACGACCCGGCCGGCACCGTGAAATGCTGCATCGTCCCCGGCAAGTCAACGAACCTGACGTCGACGAACTCGACATTCTCCTCCGCGATGAACCGAAGGACCTCCTCGGAACTGCTGAACATCAACCCCTCCAGGGTCCAGGGCAAGCTTTTGGTTCTCCAAGGCACGCGATTGGGACGCTAGCCGCCAGCAATTTCCGCGCCGTGTCTGGTGTGTTTCACGGATGTTACGGCTCGCTGGCCTGGCTCAAGACACCCATTATCGCGCTTCTCGGGGCGCTGCCCGGCCAAACCGGGGTTCTGTCGCGGCCCGCTGCTCGCGTTCGGAGGCGGAACGGATACCGTGGTGAGGTGGCCAAGAAGTCCCGAAACCGCGGCGGCGGAACCCGACCGGCTCGCCCCGCGCAAGCTGCTGCTGCGTCCGGAAGCGTCGCGCAGACGGGCACCGCGCAGACCGGCACCGCGCAGCTGACCGCCTCGGCCGCCCCCGATGCGAACCAGGCCACCTCGAAGAAGACCGAGAGCTATCCCGGCCAGCACCTCGGGTTGCCCGAGCGCGGCCCGGGGTCGGTGGCCAGCATGCCGCGCCGCCTCGCGGCGCTGCTCATCGACTGGCTGCTCAGCATGCTCATCGCGTACTGGCTGACCAAATCCCAGTTCTGGACGATCGCCGTCTTCGCCGTCGAGGTCTACATCCTCACCGCGCTGGGCGGGAGCACAGTAGGGAAACGGCTGGTCGGCATCCGCGCGATCCGGATCGGCGGCGGCCCGATCGGCTTCGGCTGGGCGCTGGTCAGGACCGTGCTCCTGCTCACCGTGGTCCCGCCGCTGCTGACCGACCGCGACCTGCGCGGCCTGCACGACCGCGCCTCCAACACGATCGTCGTCCGCATCTAGCGACGTCGCCTACCGCCCGGCCGCAGTGCTGTTTCATGATCATGGGTCGTTTTGGCCAAATACAGCCCACTTTGGCCCACGATCATGATGTAAGCCCGGAATGTCTTAATCTGAAATTGCGGCATAGCTGGACATAACCGGCTGCATGCCACGGCAAGATAGCGGCCGGGGCGAAACGGCGCTAGCGGGTCTTCGGCCTGGGCATCCTGGGCTGGCGGATGTTCCTCGGGATCGGCCCCTTGGGCGCCTGCAGCGACGGCTGCAGGGCCTTGAGCCGGTGGTTGAGGTCGCTGATCGCGGCCGGCTTGAGGTTACGCGGCAACCGCATGACCTTGCGCTGCAGCTTTCCGAGCGGAATCTGCCCCTCTTCGTTGCCGACCTGGAACTCGAAGATGGGCACCTCGTAGGCGACCCGGGCGACCCGCTTCTTCTCCGCGGCCAGCAGGCCGGCCAGCCGGGTGGGGGAGCCTTCCCCGACCAGGATCACGCCCGGCCGGCCCACCGCCCGGTGCACCACGTCCATGTTCCGGTTAGCCGCGATGGCGGGCGTCACCGTCCAGTTGCCACGCATGTTCTCCAGCACCGCGGCCGCCGCGCCCGGCTGGCCCTCGATCGCCGCGTACTGCGCCCTCTGCGCGAACCGGCCAAACAAGATCATCGCAGCCAGCAGCCCGAGCAGGACACCCAGCGGGATGAGCAGCGCCTGCAAGCCGGTCAGCAGCCCGACGACCACCAGGACGACCAGGATGCCGAGCCCGGTCCCGAACACGATCGGCAGCGCCCTCGGGTTGGATTTGTGAACCAGGCCGGCGACCATGCGTATCTGCTTTAGCCGCCCAGCCTTGGCGATATCCGCGGCGTTGTCCGTCGCGGCGGCCGGATCAGCGGACCCGGACTTTCTCGACATGCGTGCCATGCTCCGCAGCATACGGTTCCGGCGCCCCGGACAGAAACCGCCCCGCACCCGAACGTCGGCTAGCGTGCCGCCGGTTCGCTCAGCGCGTACCGACCGCGTCCGCGCGCTGCTCGATGGCCTGGGCGTACAGCCGCCCGGCCCGGTAGGAGGACCGCACCAGCGGACCGGACATGACCCCGGCGAACCCGAGCCCCAGTGCCTCCTCGCGCAGTTCGACGAACTCCTCGGGCTTCACCCACCGCTCCACCGGATGGTGCCGCGGCGTCGGCCGCAGGTACTGGGTGATGGTCAGCAGGTCACAGCCGGCGGCCCGCAGGTCCCGCATAGCTTCGGTGATCTCGTGTCGCTCCTCGCCCAGTCCCAGGATCAGGTTGGACTTGGTGACCAGCCCGGCCTCGCGCGCGGCCCGCAGCACGTCCAGCGACCGTGCGTACCGGAACCCGGGCCTGATCCGCCGGAAGATCCGCGGCACGGTCTCGATGTTGTGTGCGAGGACCTCCGGCGCGGCCGAGAAGACCTCCGCCAGCCGGTCCGGTTCGGCGTTGAAGTCGGGGATGAGCAGTTCCACCCCGCAGCCGGGGATGGCGGCGTGGATCTCGCGGCAGGTCTGCGCGTACAGCCAGGCCCCGCCGTCGGGCTGGTCGTCGCGCGCCACGCCGGTCACAGTCGCGTACTTCAGGCCCATCGCGGCCACCGACTCCGCCACGCGCCGCGGCTCGCCCTCGTCGAGCGGCTGCGGCTTGCCCGTGTCGATCTGGCAGAAGTCGCACCGCCGGGTGCATTGGTCACCGCCGATGAGGAACGTGGCCTCGCGATCTTCCCAGCACTCGAAGATGTTCGGGCAGCCCGCCTCCTCGCACACCGTGTGCAGGCCCTCGCTGTGGACCAGGTTCTTCAGCTGGGTGTACGACGGTCCGGTGCGCAGCCGGGTCTTGATCCACGGCGGCTTGCGCTCGATCGGGACCTCGGCGTTGCGGGCCTCGAGCCG
>Ga0210383_10001307_pt1 | contig 22833 bp, 19 predicted proteins | sample IncBWC14OmetaG_FD_160072 | JGI IMG/M metagenome (GOLD analysis project Ga0210383, IMG submission 160072) | Forest soil microbial communities from Barre Woods Harvard Forest LTER site, Petersham, Massachusetts, United States - Inc-BW-C-14-O ... | reverse complement strand
GTCGGCGGTGAAGGTGGACAAGCGGCGCTGGAGCGACTCAAGAACGTTCTCGAACGCGTCGAGACCTCATGGCGTCCCGCCAGTACAGAAGAAGGCTTTGAAATTGTTCGACGACGGCTTTTCCAGCCCATCACCGACGCGGAACTGTTTACAGCGCGTGACACGGTAGTGCGGGCATTCGCGGACGAATATCGGAAGTCTCCGCAAGAGTTTCCCACTGAGGCCAGCAAAGGCGACTACGAACGCCGAATGCGCTCCGCATACCCAATCCACCCTGAATTGTTCGACCGGCTGTACAACGACTGGTCGAGCCTCGACAAGTTCCAGCGTACGCGGGGGGTGTTGAGGTTGATGTCAGCGGTAATTCACGCGCTTTGGGAGCGCGAAGATCGCGGCCTAATGATTCTTCCGGCGAACGTCCCCTTGGATGCAGTCGCTGTGCAGAGCGAGTTGACGCGCTATCTACCGCCGACATGGTCGCCGGTGATTGAAAAAGATATCGATGGATCACATTCGCTTCCGTTGCAGATTGATCGGGAGAATCCGATGCTGGGAAGGTACTCGGCATGTCGCCGGGTGGCGCGGACTCTATACTTGGGGTCAGCACCGATGCAGGATGCCGCCAACAAGGGCTTGGACGATCGTCAGGTCAAGTTTGGCTGCGTTCAGCCCGGTGAAACTTCGGGCACATTCGGCGATGCATTGCGAAAGTTAGCCGATCAAGCTACCTACCTCTACGTAAATGAAGGCCGGTATTGGTACTCGACGCAACCGAGTGTGAACCGAATGGCCGAGGAACGTGCCGAACGGTTTCATCCAGAAGATGTCACAGAAGAGATCCGCAGACGCTTGCTCGAAGAGTCAAAGCATCGAGGGGACTTTTCCAAGGTGCATCCGTGTCCTGCGAGCTACAACGAAGTGGTCGATGAGCCCGAAGCAAAGTTGGTGATCGTCGGGCCTGATTACCCTCACAGTGCCAAGGATACCGATAGCCCAGCTCGCCAGTATGCCGCCGAGATTCTGAATCGCGGGTCTGCAGGTCGAAACTGCGGCAACATGTTGGTCTTTCTTGCGGCAGATAAAACGCGCTTCGCAGACCTAGATAGAGCGGCACGTCTCTACCTGGCGTGGAAGTCCATTGAGAGCGAGAAAGTGTCTTTGGACCTGACTCCATTTCAGGCGAATCAGGTGGACCAGAAGAAAACCAGCTCGGATCAAGCAGTTAAGGGCAGAATTCCTGAGACGTATGTCTGGCTTCTTGTGCCCGGACAGAAAAAGCCAGAATCAGGCAAGGCGTTCCCTGATGTTGAATGGCAGGAGATCAGACTTCAAGGTCAAGAGGCACTGGCCGAACGGGCATCTAAGAAGTTGAAAAACGAAGAACTTCTGATCACAAACATGGCCGGAACGCGGCTGCATTTGGAGATCACCCAGATCCCCCTATGGCGCGCTCCCGGCAATCACGTCGGAGTGAAGCAACTCGTAGATGATTTCGCCAAGTACGTCTACCTCCCGCGGGTCAAGAACGCCCAAGTAATTCTCGACGCAATTCAGGATGGAGTCGCCCGTCTGACTTGGAAGCAAGACACCTTCGCGTACGCGGATTCTTACGACGCAGGGGCCGGACGCTATCGCGGTCTCGAAGCCGGTCGTCGTCCGAATGTTCAGTTGAATTCGGACAGTGTCGTCGTCAAGCCTGAGATTGCTGCAGCACAGATGGACAAGGAAGCCGCCGCCCAGGCTTCGATAACCACCGGAATTGGCGGAGTAGGCACGACTGCTGCACAACCGACTCGGTCTGGAGCAGAGGCGACCGGATCTCCCGCTACCGGAGTTGGCGTACCCCAAACGGGCGCCAAGCCGCCAGGTCTGAGGCGCTTTCACGGCTCAGCGACACTGAATGCGACCCGGCTGTCGCGCGACGTTGATGCGATAGCCACTTCCGTGGTTCAGCATCTTGCCGGCCTGCTCGATGCGAAGGTGAAGATCACCCTTGAAATTGAAGCTGACATGCCGTCCGGTGCTCCAGAGCACGTCGTCCGCACTGTCACCGAGAATTGTCGGACGCTCAAGTTTGATACCCAGGGTTTCGAGGAACTCTAGCCAGACGCATCGCGTTGCACAGTCGGGCCGACCGCAGCATCTCCAGACATGGTTCGTCGTGTGTTCGCCCATGGAAGGGCGATCACAAAAGCTTGCGAACGAGAGCTTTGTCGTAGGGCGAAATCGATTGAGCTGAGACGCTGGTTTTCCAGTCAGAAACCCAGCGAATGACTTCAGGAGAGGTCGAGAGCTTAAGCAGCCGAACGGTCAACAACGCCCTCAGATCAACGTATTTGGTTCCAGATACCGAGTCATAGCGTGGTTTGAGTCGTGCTTTGTAACGATCCGGAACATCGTTGTACTTTCGAATCCTCTCGATTAGTTTTACGACGGTGGCGAGTTCGTTCCGCAGTAGTCGGGAAGCAGAAGTGCGGACCTCCCCGAATTCCGATATGCCGTAGCTTGCGAAGACGATCGCCGAGGCTCGAAGCAAGGGCAACGGCGGAGCCGATCGTTCGTCATCGAAGCAGCGCTTTAAGACAGGAAGAGAGCGGCGATCGCCGAACCTTAAAAGCAAGAGAGGGGCGAGCAGTCTGCTCAAGTGTAACTTGGGGGAAATATTGTTCCCCACGAGCAACGAGGCAGCCGTCGTACGTACCCGACGCGAGATGAGATTATCGCCCTCAACACGAAGCAGGCCTTCCGTCAGCGCAAGATCAACATCTGGATACACCTGTTCAGGGTGGTTCGTGACTGCGGCCGAAAATGCTAGATATTCAAGAGCGGTTCCAGACGCTCGGATGTAATCGGAAATTCTTTCCCCGAGGCCAGGGTTTGTCAGGATGTCTCGAAGAGCACGCCGCCTCAGCAGGCGCATCTTCGCAATGCCAGCGAGTCTATAAAGGCGCCGGAGAACTTTCTCGAACTCACCAATTCCATCGTGCGGCTGTGCGCGCGCCCAAATCCGCCTCAGATCCCTTCCGAGAGTAAGCCGCTGCCTTCGTGTCTTGGCGGCCTTGGCCGTAATCTCAGCACGGTCAAGCATTTCGTTGAGATCAAGATGAAAATGCCTGCGAGCCTCAGTAAGGGATAGAATCCTTGACTTTTTTGCATTCGGCGAGAGGTGTAGTTTTGCTAGGGAGTTGCCGACCTCCGAAAGGACACGAAGACCGCCGGCCTTGGAAGGGACTCCGAAGTTTTGATCGTCCATCCAGCGCACATAGTTCTCTACTCCGACGAGAGCCACCATTGCGTCATCGTGGGTGAATAGCGTCATATGAGCCAGAGTACGCGAGCAATCAAACTCATCCACTGGGAGACTTATGGCATGCGAACTTGCGTAATCCTGCCTGATCGAAAGGCGCTCAAGCAGAAAGAACAGTAATCCAAGCATTCGCGGGGCGACCCTTAAGCCACGTAGCCCTTCCTCCACATGAGAATGGAGAAGACTGTCGAAGAAATTTGTGACATCCGTTACCACGAGATACGGATGTACTGCTTGCAAGAGTAGATGTTTTCTGTATTGCGCAAAACGGAGCCAATTATAAAAACTCCGTTGGCTCGTCATTCGATACTGCCCCGTCCATTGAACTTGTTGTATCGCTTGCTGCTGTGCTGCATTCTGGGCCTGTTGAAGACGCTCCCTCTTGAAATATACGTGTTCCTGCTCCCTTCTAAGGGCCTTGCGATAGAGGCCATCAACAATCGTCCGGTAGAGCACAAGGTCAGGAATAACAGGCTGAGTCATAGTGCGGCTGAAACCGTTGGACTTTCCTATGGTGAACCGGAAGGGAGTCGCGGGCTCATATCGACCACTCGAAATCTGTTCGAGAAGTCTCTCTATCCAAATATTCGGGTCTACGTCGTAGTCAACAAAGTCGATGACATCACGCACCGTACCGTTGCGAATCTCGGCACGCATGATCTTCCACGTGCTCCAAAGGGCGGTTTTGCTGATGCCTGCGATTGATGGCATTGGTAGGCAAGACTACCAGAGTGGCAAAATGAAAAGGGGTTTTGGGACCGGAACCTATTCGGAAAATCCCCAACCCACAAAGGCCGTCCATAGTTAGGCCCTCTCTAGGCAATCTCAAACGGAAGGCTACGCCATCTTTTTCCACTTCGCCCTCTTCCGGGTCGACGCCGCTTGGCCGCGGCTCGGACGGGCGTTTCGGACTGCGCCGGTTTCGCGCCAAACTAACCCCCAACCCCGTTTGGCACTCACCGCGCTTTCACTCACGCCCTGCCACCCTCCTTCGGCCTCCGTTCTGTCCCTTTCACCGTTCCGCCTTGTTTCTTCCCGCTGCCGCTCAAGTGAAGAAAGAAACAAGCCGGAAACGGCAGAAAGGGAAAAAACATGAAATTAGAAGAAGTCAACACACGCACCAAAGAAGCCGTGGATTTCCTCGTTGCAGCATTGGAGTCCGGTCACAGTGAAGTCCTCACCGCATACCTCGGAGCAATGGCGAAGTTTCACACCTACAGCTTCGGCAACATCATGCTCATCGCACGGCAGAAGCCCGATGCTACCAACGTTGCCGGACTTCGGACATGGAACTCGCTTGGCCGCTTCGTTAAACGGGGAGAAAAAGGCATTTTCATTCTCGCCCCGATGGTCGGAAGACGAAGCCCGAAGGATGTAGCGACTGAGGAGCCGAGTGACGACGCAACTACTGAGGGTCAGCGGACGCTGTACGGATTCCGGGCCGTCTACGTTTTCGATGTCAGCCAGACCGAAGGCAAAGACCTTCCCACGCTGACCGAAGTCAATGGCGACGTGACCGGATACCGCGAACGTCTATTCAAGTTCGTGGAAGCGCAAAGCGTCGAGATAAGTTTCTCGGAGAGAATTGCTCCCGCGAAGGGTCTCTCCTATGGCGGAAAGATCAAGCTGCTCTCAGGGATGCAGCCAGCCGAGGAGTTCTCCACGCTCGTGCATGAGATCGCCCACGAAATGTTGCATCGTGGCGACCGCCGCACCCTGACCACCAAACAAGTCCGCGAGACCGAGGCCGAAGCCGTGGCCTTTGTGGTCTGTCAATCGGTCGGGCTTCAGAACGGAACCGCATCCCAGGACTACATCCAGCTTTGGCACGGAGACGCCAGTCTCCTGCGCGAGAGCTTGGAAGCCGTTCAACAAACCGCTGCCGTGATCCTCGGGGGCATTGCCCCCGAGCCAGCGGCACTCGCGGTAGCCGCATAAACACGCCAACACTTGCAACGTTTGGTTTTTAGGCCCGACGTGTGCGCTGAGTCCACGAACACCTAACCAAAGACACATGACAGGAGAAAAGATCATGCCGAGTACGCAAAATGCAGTCAACAGCCACGAATATCGCAGCGTTCCCATCACCGCGCTTGCGGAGTCACCCACCAATCCCCGCAAACGCTTTGATGCAAAAAGCCTTGAAGAACTCGCAGCCAGCTTCAAAACGCAAGGGATTCTGGCCCCTCTTCTGGTGCGCGAATTGGAGGAAAGCAAATATGAGGTTGTCGCTGGGGCACGTCGCCTCAGAGCGGCGAAACTGGCGGAACTCGAAAAACTTCCCGTCCGCGTAGTCAAGCTGACCGATGCGGAGGCAATCGAGGCCCAGTGCGTTGAGAACCTGCAACGCGAGGACATCCACCCGCTTGAGGAAGCTCTGGGTTTCAAATCACTTTTGGAACTCGGAGAACCTGCCTACACCATCGCTACCATTGCCTCACGTGCTGGCAAGAGCGACGCATACGTGTACGGTCGCATTCGCCTCGCTGACCTGATACCACCCGTGGCGGAAGCATTCCTAAAAGACCAGATCACCATCGGCCACGCTTTGCTGATCGCCAAGCTCCCGGCTTCGCAACAGCAGGAAGCCTTCGCAGCCGCGTTTCGCGGACAGTGGACAAGCGAAGGCAACACCCAAGTCCTGATTCCAGTGCGAGAGTTGGCAGCGTGGATTGAATCGAACATCTTGCTACAACTGGCGTCTGCCCCCTTTGACAAACAGGATGAGACACTCGTTCCCGAGGCAGGTTCGTGCGCCAATTGTCCGAAGCGAACTGGCTTCAACAAGCTACTCTTCCCCGACGTGCGTAAGGATTCCTGCACTTCGCCCGACTGTTTTCGAGCCAAGATCGACGCTTCCGTGAGAAAGACTCTGGAAACCAAGCCGCAGCTAATACAGATTTCGGCGGCATGGAATTCCCGCGAGGGCGCTCCCTTGGGACGGAATCATTATGTGGAGTTGGAGGTCAAGAAGCCAAAGGCCAACGGCGCAAGCTCCAAGCTGGCGGCTCACCAGAAGCCATGCGAGAAGATGACTGAGGCCATCGTTATGGACGGCGGCAAGCGCGGACAGCTCGTCAAGGTCTGCGCCGATCCAGCTTGTCGTGTTCACCACCCCAACACGCCTTCTCCGCAGCAAGTCGAGAGGGAGCGGGCGGAGGAACGGAAGCGCATCGAGAAGGAGAAACTGGCCATTACGACTCGCCATCGTGTCTTGGCAACGATCCTCCAACGCGTATCGGCTCCGTTGAAGAAGGCAGACTTGCTAACGGTCGGCCACTACCTGATTGGCCATCTCTCCTACGGCCAAGTTCCGGCTCTGGCCAAGCGGCACAAGGTAGAGGCGAAGAAAGACTCTGCGACCGCGCAAGAGCTTCTGGCCAAGCAAGTAGGCACCTACGACGAGGCCGAGCTTTGCAAGCTGCTTCTGGAAATCAGCCTGCTGGATTCGGCGTACCAGCGATCCACCGCCAGCCGTGACGACGTTCTCATGGACGCCGCCAAACGCTATCGAGTGGATACTGAAAAACTCCAAAAAGCCGTGGCAGAGGAGCTTGCTGCGAAACGAGATAAAAAGACGAAGGCTAAAGCAAAGCCGAAGCCCCGCAAGACGGCGGCATAGGTTAGTCGGTAAATCAACCGTACATTTCTGGCGGAGTGCAGGTTTGCATTCCGCCATTTTTATTGATTTGAAGTCGAGCGTAAGCGATGCTCACAGCGTCCACAAGCCGAGTTCCTGCATGACTTTCTTTGCGGTTGCATCCTTCGCCAATTGGACCGCTCGATTCCGCTCTCTTGGCTCATCGGTCCGCGCTGACGCGGCAACGCCAGTCGGTCCGCAGAGAGCAGCCACCAGACTGTCGGAAGCCGTCACGATGTTGTCCATCAGATTCAGGTAGGCAAGAAGATGTGCCTCGTGCAGGTTTGCACTCACATCGAAAAACTGTATTTCGATCAGGTGTCCGGCAGCGTCCGTCTTAACCGTCGCGTCTCGATAGGTGAAGGCCGGATTCGGGTGCATGAATTCATCGTTCAGGTGGGTCAACACCTGTCGAAAGTCGGCACTCCTTGGTAGAGATTTTGATTCCAATGCGCCGCCCGAAAACTCTTGCCGGTAAGCCTTGGGATTGACCTCGCGTTCCCGCCAAGTCTTCGCGTTGGCCACATCATCGACGAACTTTCCAATAATCAGGAGAGCTTCGAGGCCAGGTCTGAAAGTCAACCACGCAAGGAAACTCTGGTAGATGGAAAGATGCTCGAATCCGAAAACGAGATGACGCACCAGAAGGTTAGAGAATGGTAGTAACCCCACGTGCGAGTGCCCTGTCAGGCCGCGAACTGTTCCAACTCGCCCCCATATTTCCCGCAGTCTCGAAAGAAGTACCTTGAACACTGCGATATCAGAGGCGAAGTTCTTTTGAAACACCACGCGATTCTTGGTTTGAACCGAATAATAGTCTGCGACTTCGTCCATTTTCTTAATGATAGACTCACCCTAATGGTGTCCGCAGCTACACTGAACGATGCTGCGACGTTGGCTCTCGCCAACGCGATGTATCGCCATACTTTCGGCATCGTCGTGGATGGAAGGTTCGGTGCTGAGGGATGTGGTCTCGGCTCGGGGATAGGAGTGCTTTGGAAGAACACATACCTGATCCTGACTGCCGATCACGTCGTTGCGGGAACTCCGTTTGACAGACTTTACTTTCTTCTGCCCGACGAAGCCCTCGAATTTGCAGGCAGCACGATCGCCAGCGGTTTCAGACCTGTCAGGGTTAGAAAGCGCTTCGCATTGGAAGAGCCACAGATAGTTCAGGGAGATAACGATCTAGCTGTTTTCGTGCTCCCCTCCCAGGAACATGACATTGGGAAAAATCATTTCTATTCGTTCGATGAGCACCAAACGACGCCACCGAATGCGGAACAAATCGGAGTTACTGGTTATCCGGGCAAAGCACGAGTGCCTGTCGGCGCAAACTATATGGCTACTCTCTTCTGTGCGTTCGGTGCGATGAGGCGTCCCACCTCATCAGAATTCGACGGTGTTTCGCAATTTGCAATCGACTACCCGTCGGTTCAAACAATCGACCCTCCGGGCTTGAGCGGCTCCGGTTTGTGGCTTCCTACCGATAATGGTCAAGCGATCTGGAAACCGACGATTCAGCTTGTCGGTCTCACCACTCATCACGATCAGGTCAACGCGGAATTGGTCGGCTACAAGGCTGAGACGATTATCGAATTCCTTCGGAATAAGCTCTGACTCCCATAGACTCTTAGACGTGAGATGGGTATGCTCCGCCCGGTTGAGAATTCATTTTGGCTGCGAGGGGCAATGTTCTTCGCCAAACAGGCAGTCCTAAGAATCAGACCCAGTCTTCCCCCGAGTCAAGGTTTTCTCAATCTCTTCCTGAGCCTCAGCAAGTTTCGACGGTTTAATGCCGAGCGCATACGCGATCCTCACCCATTCAAGGAAACCGGCGTCAGTTCGACCCTGTTCGATCAAAATGATTCTGCGAACCGGAACGTTTGCCCTCTTGCTGACCTGTTCACGCGTCAGCCCGACCTTTTCGCGGGCGTTTCTGAGGTTGATGCCGATGACTCTGCGCAAGTGCCCCGGTGGTTCTTTGCGGGATATTTCCTTGTAAACCTTGTCCAGCGTCGTGCCCTTCTCTTCACACGCATCCTGTAGCACGGCGTTGATGGACTTCCAGACGACTTCATCCCCTGGATATTGCGGATTCCAGTCTTTCGCCATACGACTTATTCCTAAGCGAACTTGAGATTGAACTGTTTGAGTGCGGGAGTTTGTTTCGCGCATTCCCGGAGCAGCCGACGCGCTTCGCATTTGAGCACGACTAAGAAGTCGTCGATGCAACCATCGATGTCGCCGTTATAGAAACCCCGATGACCTTTGGTGTACCGGGCGTGCGGTCCGTCGATGCTGATATGCAAGCTGTCCCACGTCACTGAGCGGCACTTCCTGCCACGGCAGTATGGATGACGTTCGGGTGGGTTTTTCCGTTTCGATGCCATGGATTTCCTCTCAGGATTCGTGAGGAGCGAGGCGCTGTGTCCTCAAGTCTCGCCAATCGCCAAGATCGCCATTCGGTGCGATGCTGCACATCTCCGGCGCTCTTTCAAAGGCGACCGTGGCTTTCAGATCGAATCTGGCACGAGTGTTATCCTCAAACTCGATGAAGAATGCGGTCAGTTCGTCATTATCCACGAACCATACCCGACTCACTCTTTTGCCTTTCAATTCCGGGTATTCAATGCCTTTGTGGTGCATAGGGCGATCCTTCTTGGGGGAAGAGACCGTGTTCGGCACAGCCTGATCGCACAGGCAATTCTCTGTTCACCCCTCACGGACACGGTCTCAAGCTGCCGTTCCTTTATAGCGGAACACGGTCAGAATAATACCTGCAATCATCTCCGCATGTCAAAAGGGAAAACTGCGTTGAATGCACGATTTGGGAAACGACTCGGGAGTCTACGGAAAGAACACGGCTGGACGTTCGTCTATCTATCAGAGCACAGCGGATTGGCAAAAGGATTCCTGCACGCGATGGAGCAGGGGACACAGGAGCCGTGCTTGAACACGCTCGACATTCTTGCCAAGAGTTTTGAGTTCACGATCAGCGAGTTAATGCAAGGAGTTTAGGGCCGCCATTTTTCCGTGAATGTGACGGGACTGTAATCGCGGAATGTCCCCCCTCCTCGCGCAAGTCAGTTTGTCGACAACTCTGTATTAACGGCTCAGAATAGTTCCTCTTCTCTGAGCCTAAAGTTTTCAACGTTTTCATCGGCATACATGATCTCGGCGCGGGCCCATCGCCGCACGGCCTCAATCGGAAAGTTAAGAAATGGCTCCGCCATTGAGGCTCGTTGTCCCACGTGGTCTGCAATCGACCCAGCGAATGCCCCGCCGCTATGTATACCGGCAAACCAAGCGGAGAAGACAATATCGTCGTGTCCATATCTTTCCAGAATGAACCGAGTAACGGGGTGCAGATCAGGGCCGTGGTTTCCCATGAACGGCGCTGGAACGTGGCGCGCGAGCAGCCGGGCACCCTCTAATCCATGCTTTTCGAGCCACTGAATGACGACATCTTCCGGCAGCGCCGCCAATGGAAACTTGCGAAAAAGAAAGTTCAGGCTCCGTTCTTTCGACAGCATGACCTCGCCGATTCCGTCCATCAACGGCTGAGCTCGCACCACTGCAACACTCGCAAAAAGACCCATTGCAGCCTGCGCGGTCTCATAGGATTCGCTTTGCATCATCTCGATCAGGATCGACGTAGCGCGATCTGGATTCGCTGGTAGTGCACGCGCAAAAATCTGCGAATACCAGTGAGACAGTTTCTTTGTATTGAGAGCAGCCTGCTCCAGCAATCCGAAGATTACATCGAGTGATTCGTCGTTGAATAGGGTCTGCAACCACGCAAACTTGTCTGTTGTGTCAGTAGTTCGCATCAAGAGGAACGCCATGAACTCGATTCCTGTATCCGCGGCGTCTTCGTCACCCTCGCGAGCTACAGCGAGTAGAGTTTGCGCAGCCAACCTTGCTTCCGTGGGCGACGTGTGTCGCGGCCCGTTCCAGGCAACAAATGTATGCAGGAAACCGGCGTGGAGTTTCTTCTCGCGGACGCCCGCGATCGCACGAGCAAAAGACTGCACGAAGTCTCCAGAGGGTGTCATCACATGGAAAGCGAGGACTGGATCTTTTTTCCAGAGCTCGTCCAGTGACGCGATCAATTTCTTGCGGACAACCTCCGCTGTATCTGAAGGAAGTTTTGGCCGTGTGGTCTCGCTGACACCAGCAAAATAGCCCCGTGCCAGATTTGGATTCCGGTTTGCGAGACAAACCGCGACGATGCGATCCAGAAACTTGAGGCCTTCATCAAGCCGGCCAAGCTGAACACCGAACTCGACCGAGGAACGTGCTTTGTCGCTGCTCAGCCAGGGAAGCTCTTGGTCAAAGCTGTCCACATGTTGCAAGAGGTGGGAAGCAAGCTCACGGACACGACCTTCCCAGTCCGTCTGTTCCAGATTATGGTCCCAGGAATCCGGCCCAACTTCTTCGACGAGCCGATCATGAAGACCTGTAGACGCCAACTCTTTGACCCACTCATCGACAAACAGGGCGCGTTGCTTTTTCTCCTCTTCCGAGTGTGGGCTGTGCTCCGAATTGTTTAGAAGAACGAACTCGCGTAACTCCGCCCGAAGAACAGGTCGAACGTGGGAGGGAAGCTTTCCGGCGCCTTCTTTTGCTTGTTCCGTGAACCCGCGAAAGACCAGACTCCGGATGGATCGAATCAGAGCCCCGGTGGCCTTGTCTCTTACGGCTTCGTCCGCATCGCAGCTCAAAGAAGTCAGCTCACCTAGGCATGCCTTCATGTATTCATACAACTCTCCGTACGTCTTAGGACGCCAAGGCGTGGGAGCAATCCTTTGGCCATAAGTTTGGCCACCCAACATGTGAATCGTGCGGTCATCAAGAGCACTCTGCAATGCCTGGACGCACAGAACCCTCGTCGCCGCGTCGCCCTTGCGACTTCGCTCTTGGATGATCCGGAACCGCTCATCAAAGGGGGTAGCAACGAACGACATGATGGGAAACAGGCCCGACCACACTTTGGTTGCATTGTTTCCCAGACCGGGCTCGGTCTCGTGGCGGGCCAGCGTAAATAGAATCTCCTCCGCGAAAACAAACCATTGCGGAAACGCCGCAATCTCATTCGCTTCGACGACGAGGTTGCGCCGCCCGCTCCCGTATCGCTCACTGAGATCCTCGGGTTTGGCGGTCAGCACGAGATTGCGGAGGCGCGGCACCATCTCATCCGGCGCCGACCGTACTAGAAGAAGAAGCTGTTCAGTTTCATTGGCATCGGTAAATACCTCTCCCCCTCTGGAAAGTTCCCAGTTTCGAAAGTAGGCATTGACGACCTTGCCGACCTCCTCAGAGGCGCGAGCCATACGCGCGAGAAATGAAGGTACAAGATTGCGAGGGAAACTTTCTAGAAAAGCCTTCGGCTCGAGTTCGGCCCATTTGGACCAGGCAGCCTGAAAGCACACCATGGCGATGGGTGTCGGTGAGACATAGAAATAACGCCCAGCGCGGGCCACGAGACCGTTTGTCTTCTGCATGCGATGAAGACGTTCGCGTACGTCCTTGGCGTCCAGCTTCACCAACGCGCACAACTGTTCCAGCTCTGAAAATAAGTTCCCAACAACTCCACAGCGTTCGACCAGCGAGATCACCATCAAAGCCTTGAAATCGGCTTCTTCAAAAGGTCCCTGCCCGCCGAAGAGCGTGCCCAGATAGCCTTTCGTATCGTTTAACAGTTCGCCAAGATGACCTTGTTGGACGATCAGATCATCGTTATCGCACAAGAAAATCGCGAAGCGAAGATAGCCCTCCGATAGTTGGCAGTACCGGTAGCGACGGCTCTGATCAACGTTAGGAAAGTTTGCCTCTGCGATCTTTTCCACCGTCGACGTCGAAATCCGGTTGAGCCGCAGCTCGGCTTTGCCCACACGTTCCAGCGCATTGTCGATGGTCACGAGCCGCACTCGGTGTTCCACGCCCTGGAGAATCTTGGCAAGCTGGAACGCGGTCGCATCGAGGCATTCATCGGCGACGATCACGGCGTACAGATTTTGATGGTTCGCCATCGCTCGCGCAAGGTCGAGCGCCTTGTCTTCATCGTCCGTGTAGAGGACCAGCGGAGCGACCTCAGGAAGCGCCGCAATCGCTTCGAACACCGTGCGGCTCTTGCCAACGCCCGCATCGCCGGAGACCGTGAGCCGTGCCGTGGTCGGCTTGCTCTTCCAGTTGAGATGGCTTTGTACGTTTTCAAAAATGACCGCCGACTCCGGGGTTGTCACGAATGTCTTCGTCACAGCGCGTTCCCGGTTCAGCCAGGTTGCGAAGTAAAAGAAGTCCTTCATGGAGGAACCCAGCATCTCTGCAGCGATGCCGGGAAACGTGTTCACCCAGGCAACGACTTCGGAGGCGAAGAGAACGATCGAACCCGGCGCCGCAGGATTGACCTTCTTGATCTCCTCGTCGAGCAAGGCCTTGATCTCCGTTTTCCTTTCAGCGGCTCCGTCATCTGCGATGCACATCCGGTAGGCATAGCCTTCCTGCAGCAGACTGCGAACGTAATCTTTACTGCTTCCGCTGATTTCCTCCTTCACTTTGCTATCGGTAAAGTCCTTCAGCGCAACGGCCTTGTACTGCCATGCCGATGGGCCGTTGAAGTAGCTCCACGGATCAAGCTGCGCGCCTATGGTCACCTGCGTATCCACGCCGCCGTCGGGATAATTCGTGCGAGGATTGTCGAGCACAGCCGATGGTGGAATACCGAGCGTCCCCGCGGAGTTGCGGATCAAACGATCAAGGAGATCGGTGAATGGCTTCCCGGTCGAGTTCCGCAACACGTAGATGTGTTCAGCCGCGATTCGAATCATGGTTCACTCGCTCAATCCATCCATACCATTGTAGTTCTTGGAGCGACGCACACACCGGCTCCACGCTTACGCTCTGGCGGCTACCAATGGTCGCTGAAATCATAACCTAGAGATGGAAGTGAGCCTTACGCTTACAATAGGAGCAAAAGGTCAGCGGGAAGCCTCCTCGCTTCTTTGGTCGCCAAATCAAAGGAATGCACGCTGTTTAGGGCAAACCACAACCCCTGATACTTGCGGCAAAGGGCGACCTGGTATGTCATCGCGCTAAAAATGCTGAGATTGCATAGGACACTCTCATTCTCACTCCATCCGACGCCTAACATGTGTCCATCAACGAGCGAACCTTGCCTGCTTTCTTGGGTGAGTCTCGGGCGGCCGATGGCAGCCACGATTGTGTGTTCAGCAAGGGTGCCATGCCTTACGAAGTTCCGGACCGCGTCGAAATCCTCCCGGAGCAGCAACCGCATGTCCTCCAACAACACATAAGCCAAATAGTTGAAGGCGATTTTAGCGACGCATCGCCGGATGATCGGGTCGAAGAGGTATGTGACCCTGGTTGTCATTTCGGGCTGCGGGCAGATGGTATCCCTGAGGATCTGCTTTGTGGGAGCCGTGAACCCTAATTCGCGCAGGCGCGCCCTAAGCTGTTCTTCTTCAGCGGAGCAAGTGTAGAAATACTGGACGCGGGAACCTGGCCTGAGCGCCCGGATTATCTCCGGGTTCAGCTCCTCGGGCACGTACCAGACCCACTCTTCCGAGTTCTCATCAGCAAAGCCCACCTGTGGCAGGTAAAGAATCTCCGTACCGTTCGCGTGGGCGTTCGGAGCTAACAATACCTTCGCCCCGAATATCGCCCCCGGAGCCTTGACCGTCGCGGTCAGGCGGCTACCGGGATACGCAGCCTTGTTATGCCTCAAGCCATACTGGTATCGGACGACACCCTCACCGGTTTCGCGAGCAAAATGAAGTTCTAGATGGTTGGCGAAAAAGTGATTGCATTCGCCGCACACGCAATGCAGTGTCAGGCCACGACGGAACCGGCCAAATGACCTTGGAATCACATGTTCGGCTGGATAGGGTTCCGATGACGTGTGGCGGCAATAGATGCAGGTCGGCACGATGGTCAAGTCCTTCCCGACTCAACAAGTTGTATGCTCTAGCATACGATTTCTAACTTCCTCTCTGGTTGTTGATGCTCAGCCCGCAGGATGCCCGACAGAACTGGCGATTCAGCGTTGGCGAACAGAATACGAATATGCTACGCTTTGCTTTGTGGTCCACCGAACGTGCACAGTTGCGGTAAAAGACACCCGAGACGTTGAGCACTCTGTAGAGGTCACTGCGGAGACACTCTATGAAGCAATCGCCACCGCTCTTGCGGCCTTGCAGCAGGACAACTGGGTAGGGGACATCGGCCAGGGATTCACAACGGTGACTGTTGTTGTCCAGCAGCCGCCGGTAAAGCACGAAGTCAAAATGAAGGACTTTGTCTCATGGCTCGGACGCCAAGGACGTTCTCCCGCAGAAGTCATGCTCAAGCAAAAACTGGAGAAAATATTGGGCAAGGTAAACCACGCGAGGACGTGACCGACAAAGGCCAAGGAAACAAATCAGCAGGAAAAGATCTCCGAGGCCTCATTGACTCGGAGTTTGGGCCGCTTTGTGGGAGTGCTTAGATTGTTGCCTCGCTTGCGAAGCAGTAGCTTTCATGGCTGAAGGCTGCGTGATGGTCGCACCTGGCGCGAAGGGGTCTTTTCCTTCAAGCACCGACGACGCAACGAAACCAAAGAATATCATCCCGCTCAGCAACCCCCACACGAGAACGACCGGCTTCCAGGGAACGAGAACGTACATGGCAGAACCTCCGGGGACGAACAGCGGCTCACAATTACGGCTATTATACTGCGAAACACACACCTGCTTCACGGGGAATCCGGTCGAAGGCGGACGACATTCCGTTCTGAAAACCAACACCAACGCTCTTATTCTCTTGCTCACAACTAACGTTGAACGGGATGCTGGGCATCGAAAAGGACCCGGCTACAAATGGATCCGATACGTCATAAGCTAACGACAATCTTGCTGAACCAGTGAATACAATGGTCGACTCAGCGGATCATTGGAGACTTCCGAGAACTGGTATGCGGCAGCAGTGCAATATAGAGACGCATCGGAGCAAGCAATTGCGATGGACGCCGAAACTCGCGCCAAACTTACTTGTGCGAGCTGCGGGATGCTTTTAGGATGGACACCTCAAGGACATTCTAATGCCGTTGAACGCGGGCGATTGGACCACGATTGCTACAGATTGTGTTGGCGTTTATCTACTGTGGCAGCAGAATCAGATATTCAAACGCCAAAACGAGATTTTTGCTTCTCAAGCGGGGCATCCAGCGACGCCATCTAAGACCTCGCTGGATACTCGATTAAAACGGTATTGGCCAACCGTAATTATGGTCGTGCTGATACTAATGACTGGGTACGACATCTACGACCGCCATGCGGATGGAGCAGCCACGAACGGCGCGGTCCCTTGGTGGCATTATGGCTCCATTCTGCTTCTCGTCGCGGCTGGCACTGGATTGATGATCGGAAGACTCACAAGGACGGAGGCAGCGTCAGCGTCCGCAGCCCCAACCGAGAATTCGAAAGAACCGTCGAAACTGAGAATTCATTCGGCAAATTATCGAGCCGTCCAAGGCGGCGGACAGACCTACGACGTGAGCGAGTTTTTGCGAAAGATCATTTCAGGCGACACCCTTGCCTTTGATGTTGAGAACCATAATTTTGTGATCGGGGACAAGAATTTCGTTCCGAACGACCCCTTATTCGGCGTAGTAAAGCAATTACAGGTCACATACTCTTACGGGGCTGAGCCAACCATAACCATAGTGCGGTACGAGCATGACCGTCTGGTGCTGCCGGAAGACTCCAAGATTCAACAATTGACAGAGGAGATAGTACGACTGAAGGCAGCGCAACCGAAACCAGTGCAATATCCAGTTCCACAACTTCGAGCTAAGGTGGTGGCGATGATTTCGGAGTTACAAGGGTTCTTAGGAGCACACGGTCAGGAGCCGGACGTAAAACGGCAGCTTCCAGAATCGCCAGAGACATTTCAGCAGAGGTGGCGCAACGAAGTCCCACCTTGGAGGGCAAAATTCATCGGGGATTATCGCCTAAAATTCCATGCCTCCATACCGCAGCTTCGGGATGAAATACGATTGAGGACGGGCATGGACAATTCTCTTCTTAATGTTGCGATTGACATGGCAGCGAATGACCCTAACGCTAACGTAACGGCGGTTCAAGCGATCATCAAGCAGTTTTGGGATATGGCTTTGCAGATTAACGCCTAACTGTCCGAGAGCCCTTCGCTGGAGCGGGGTACGGATTAGATGTACCTGCGCTTCCTGCGGGCCTGTCCTTGCTGCCAAAGGAACTCGTCCGCGATTCGTTCAAGCTCCTCAGGCTTCGCGTATGCCGGGACCTCAACGTGGGAGACGCTTACCATGTACCAGTTTGCGTTGTGGTAAAACTCGGCCCAAACTCCCTCGACAGCCGAGTTGTTAAAGTAGATCTGAATTGCAGCTTGTTCGGCAGCCGACGACTTGAGTGCAGCGGAAATGGAACTCACGGGGATGACCAGCGCAGGCTGAAGGGTGGTCAGGTCAAGCTCATCCAGTTCGACAACCGTGATTCGGTCCGAATGTCTATCCGCATGCGATACCGAAATCTTGCACCAATTGTTCCCGCATTTGAGTTGCAGGTAGTAACCGCGTAACCCTCTGCGGTTTACGTAATTTCCACGCGATAAGGATTCTGCCTCCGTCGACACAATCAGATCGGCAACCTCGTTCAGAGTCATAAATAGCTCGCTCCGATCAGGCCACGCTCGGGAGAATTCCGTCCCAGCGGCGTTGCCAAATGTGCAACCGCCCGCTCCGGTGCGGCAGCCACCATGTGCTCGTCAAATGCCAAAGCAAGTGGCCTGTTTTCCATAACTTGCTTTTCTTCTAGCATTTTCAACAACTTGGCCGCCGATAGCGGTTCATCTTGCGCGAGCGTGTCTTGCTCTCGGATTCGAATAGGAGCTGCAATCTGGCAACCTCGTAATGACACCGCTGCCTGTAGCCGTCGTTACGAAGAACGTCATCGGGCACCGCTTGAGTACATAAAGGACAGATGGCATATTTCTCAGCCCCGAAGACCAAGGCCCGGAGGCGATCTTCCCAACTCTTGTCAGGATGGTACGGCTAGCCGCAGCAGTTGCAGATTAGCTGCAACTCCTGCGTCTCGGCTGGGCGCATCTCCAGACTCAATGTCGGCTTCATGCGAATTCTGACTTGGGGAAGGGCAATCTCATTTTGCGCTTCGTGTCTAACACTTGGCAAGTCTGCCCCTTACCTCCAGTCCTCGTCATAAAGTGTGCCTCTACCTGGCGACCCACCAACGGACGGGGCGAGGTCAACCTAACAGCCGCAGGCTAGCGTCAAGGCACTTTCGGCGGCATAAACGATGATTCCCTACGGGCTGCCCCTCATTTATTCCACGTTTGCCTGTGACGCCGCGCCTTCAATGCGGCTGTTCCTGTTGCCTCTCTCGCCCCCGCCGTGGGGGTCACTTCAAACGAAAGAGGCACAACATGACGACAAAGACTCTCAGCAAGAGCGACCTCGGGCAGTTCACCGGCAGCGAAAGCTGGTATCGGCACGGGATCAACCGCAACGTTCTCTATACCGACGGGGCACAGCACGTTGCCGAGCACGGTGGAGCATATTGGCTTCTGGACGAAATCGCGATCATTCAGCCTTACAACAAGGCCGTTGCCGCCGAGGAATTTCAAGTCTGGAAACTCGCGGTACGTCCCGACCGAACCGCTACGCTTACATGCGACGATGGCAACGGCAATATCGTCTTCACCAAGGAAATCGAGCACACCGATTTCCCGCTGGATGAAATCACTCTGTACTTCACCAATAACGTCATCCACTTGCCAAGCGAGTATTGACCAGCGCCAAGCCCGCGCTGGCGTCCTCGCTGGCGCGGTTTTCGAACGAAAATGGGCGGAATGAGGTCCCGCAAATGCTCATCACGCGCACTCAGAGAGGCGCTAGGGATTCCGAGCTAGCCACTAACAAGTCCTTCCAGCCCTCGCAAAAATAGGGTCTTGCCCCCGTAGGCGGGATGGCGCACAGGCGCCGCGGGAACGCCCATCGACTTGAGCAATCTTTCCGCCGTTTTGCCGACGGCAACAACTATCGCTGAAGGGAATTCCCTGACGAGCATCTGCAGGGCAGGTCTGCCAAACATAATCTCGGAAGACTTTGGTGTTCGATTCGATTGTTCGTTTCCCGCTTCATAAGGATGCATTTGAAGTGCGTTCCACAGAATCGTGCGCTCCTCAATGCCCAAGTTATACAGTGCGTCCCAGACTATCGTGGCAGAGCGTTCGGAGTAGGGATTGGCCCCGCTGGTGAGTCTGTGATTCATCCGAGATATGCGAGGAATCCGCCCATCCAACAGAAGACATTCGCTAGTAAACGCGATCCCGCTGTGTCTGCAACCGCGATAACTCGGCGCTTCTCCGCAAAGAATAAACTTCGGATCGCATTCGAGATGAGCTGCCAGCCGGGCCAGCTTTGCATCTGGACCATTGCATGGCTCGTCGTCGTCGCAATGGTCGCGCCATGGGTTGAACAGGTTCGGCAGTCCAGGCGGCAGCGTGTCGGTCAGAAGTTTGGCCAGTTTGTTCCCGAAATTTCGCGTGCGCCCTCCTGTGAAAGCTGTCCTGGTGGTGACAGTCGAGATCAGCAGAGAAAAACTGGAGCGGGAGACGGGGATCGAACCCGCAACCAACGGCTTGGGAAGCCGCTACTCTACCATTGAGCTACTCCCGCTCTGCTAGCAGAGTATATCGCAAAACTTTCTATTGCCAATGCGACAGGCCGAGCCACCCTCCGGTGCTGGTGGCGCGGATCCAGTTCGAAGCCATCGTAGGATTCACCATCATTTTGGAGTATTATCTCCGCGTGATTGGCTCACTCTGGTTGCTTCTCTGGTTAGGCGCGGTCGTGTGGGCAATCGTGGAAAGTAGCAAGCGAGTGCTAACAGTGTTGTGGATCGTAGTGAGTTTGGCCTCAGTCACAGGAACGTTGTACGTATGTAGTTTGATCTGGCCATTCGGTGCGGCAATTTTTGCCCACCTGGTCTTACCTCTCGGAGAAGTCATTTCTGCTGCAGTTGGCATTGAGCACATGAGAAGGCACAAACGTGGCTCTGCTCCAAGCGCCTGAGCGCAGTAACCTAACATTACGCCGGGAATTCAATGATGCTGCCCCATCAAGATGATGACGTGAGTGCAATGGCACGACGTTCTTACGGCTACGGACATTGGGACGCCCCATACTGGTTTATCGGGCCGGAGCAGGGCATGGGCGAGCATGAGCAGAACAACCTTGAGCAAAGTCTTCGAGTGAGGGCTAGAGCGTGGAAAGAACTTGGGTGCAGCGAGCTAATCGATTGCCGTAAATTCCACTGCCTCATTGGCTTGAGGAGACTGCACTGCAGCGAGCCAGTAGCATTACAGCCGACCTGGAGACCACTGATGCTGCTCATGATGAGTTTTCTCGAAAGGCCGTCCGATAACCAAAGCCTACGTTACTATCAAGCCCGCAGATGGGGGAGCTGCGAGCCGTGGGAGAAAGAAGCGGGGGAAACGTGCGTGATTGAACTGTCCGGGTTGGCTGCTCCCAATTTGTCGGAAAATATAGACACTGGAACCTTCTTGAACGAGCGGATCGGAGTGATCAGCGACCGGTTGCGTGACAATCCACCTAGGTTGGTGGTTATGTACGGAAGAATGCAGATGGATTCCTGGAACTCTGTCGCCACAGGGTTCTCTGGCCGTCAGTTTCCTGTGGAAGATTTCGCACCTGATCTACCCAACACGAATGTGCTGCGTCACGGTCCCACGATTTTGGTTTGTACTCCAGCCCCGAGTAGGCCGGTAAAAGTTGGCGAACGGTATTTGGTAAACGAGTACTGGACGAGGTTGGGACAGAGGCTCCAAGCGTTGAACAAACCGCACTAAATTGGAATGTCTCAAATCACGGTGCCACTTATCGTCACCGCCTATGCGGGTCTAGCCCAACGACTGCCGCCAAATCCCTTTGAAATACCATTGACGCGGGGTTACCCTACCTTTCGACGCAGGAAGTTGTTGAGCGGAGTTTTGAATTGGACGAGCCGAGACTGTTTGCTCCAGAGCGCATCGCAACGATCAAGTCCTCGCTAGCAGCAAAGCTCAACGCTGGCGTGTCGCCCGATGACATTACGTCTGCGGTAGCCGAAATAGCGGGCTACATTCTTGAGTCTGGCGCACGGGATTTCACCGACTGGACCAGGAGGATGGATGAGGAACTCGCGCACTTGGATGCCCGGCATCTCCTAATTGCCTGGAGCCACATACCCGCGAAGGCAGAGGAGAAGTGGCAGGAATCGGTCGGCGGCATACTCACCCAACGGGAAAGGACATCTTTGCTCTTCAGGTATAACGATCTCCTATCCAAATGGAGGTCCGCTGAGTCTCAGCGTAAGAGGGGTCAAGTGAACCAGGGACTAGTGAACTCTAGTGCCTCAATCGAGAAGTATCCACTCCACTCCGGGGGCCGTCCTGATGGGGAAGTCAGGTTCGGCAGCGACGGTCGCGCAACGATATCGCTTTACGATACGGCGGACCCTGAAACCTTTCTTCAGGCGTTTACTTACACAGTGCGGCGCAGTTTGAGAACTCCACTGCTAGATGTCGCAGAGAAATGGCTGGGAGTCCGAAATGGGAGATGGACTCAGCAGCAAGAGGAGCAATTTGTTCGTGCTTTCGAGCGGTATTGCTGGGAGGGTAAAGCTCCAACGGTCGAGTCTCAGAAAGTGCTGGCGCCACTGACTCAATTTCTGAAAGTGAAATTTCCGACCCTGCAGGGGACTCCCCTTGACGTTGATGTCCCACTTGACGCACGCGGGCTTTTCGATCGTTGTTTCGGGGGAAACATTGCTTCCGATCAGGGGCCAATGTCCGATACTGCCAAACGGGGACGAGGTTGGGGCCAAAAGCTGCACTATGTTCTTCATGGGCTGTGGAGTTTCGAGGGTAGGGCTGCTAAAAAGCTCGCGGGTGGTTTTGAATGCATCCGTAAGCAGCAGTTTGACGCCACAGTTAAGGCTATCGAGAGGCGATGTCGACTAACCACTCTCAAGACCCAAATTGGCGGTGACGCTGAACTAGCGATGAAAGCGTACCAGCAGTGGTGCACGGTGGCATTGACCGTTGTCAGTCCGCATGTTCGAGGAGCTGTTCGCGATGATAAGAGGCTGTTTACTGACTTATCGTTTTACATGGAACCAGATTCGGCGGTTAACGAATATTTTCTCCAATTTGACAAAGACCGGGCGAACCAGGAAGCGCAGTTGGAGCTGCTAGGGAAAGTAATATTCGAATACATTGTAGGAGATGAGCTGGACCCGACGGCCGTGGTCGTCGTCATGCGTTTTCTGCCGATATTCAGCTGTAACACGCGGATGGTGATTGCAGAGACTTTCCGTGATCGGGAAATGGTAGCCGAACTAGAGCTGGAAATGAAGGCTCTTCAGCAAGCGCTCACTGCGCCCTAGGATTCATCATGTTGAAAGCCGAGACGTTTCTTAGCGTTTGCACTAGTAGCTGGTATGCTCGATGCTCAGGCAGCGAACTGCGGTCGAGCGGAGTCTCTTCGATCATCGCCCGTATATAGTTCCCCAAATTTCATACTGTCCATACTGTCCATAAAAGTATGAAAACCGGCTCAAGAGAGGCGTGCCGTGCAAATCGTGCGAGGAATGCGAAGGCCGTAAAAGATTGAAATGATTGCCATTATTGGCAACCGTCTGAATTTGAAAGACTTGTGAATTCCGGGGAAGTAGAACGCCAGCTTCCCAAGCTGGATGTCGCCGGTTCGATCCCGGTCTCCCGCTCCATGAATTCCACCAACTCATGGCTAAGCTGAGTTACGGATTCG
>Ga0210383_10001306_pt1 | contig 22839 bp, 36 predicted proteins | sample IncBWC14OmetaG_FD_160072 | JGI IMG/M metagenome (GOLD analysis project Ga0210383, IMG submission 160072) | Forest soil microbial communities from Barre Woods Harvard Forest LTER site, Petersham, Massachusetts, United States - Inc-BW-C-14-O ... | reverse complement strand
TCGATGTTGTTAAGCCCACACAAATGGGTTCCCTCGGCTGGGTGTGGGCATTGCTCCACTGCCGCGGTGTCGTACCGGGGACTCACTTGTTCATTCTCTTTCCTCTTGTTCCATGGGTGGGTCGTAATGGCATGCGGCTATGTGCTAGGAAGAGTGATGCTCAAAGAGCCGTCCCTTCGACAGAGAATTCTGTTGTTTCTCGGCTCGGCCGTCACTCTGGGATTCGTCGTTCTGCGCGGATTGAACGCATACGGAAATCCGGCCGGTGGCGTGGCCGCAAGCTCGCCCGGTCAGTGGCACCGGCTTCCTACGACATTGATGACGATGGTCTACTTTCTTGACGTCGAGAAATACCCACCGTCTTTACAGTTCTTGTTGATGACCATCGGCCCTTCCCTCCTATTGCTCTCTTGGCTGGATCGCTCTGGCCAACAGCCGTTCATCAGGTCTTCGGGCGAGCGCCCATGTTCTTTTACATCCTGCATCTCTACGTAATTCACCTGCTGGCCATTGCTAGGGCATACATCTTCCGCCAACCGGTGGATTGGCTTTGGCACGGCAGCTTTTGGATGAACAACACCCCGGAGAGCTATGGTCACGGCCTCTCCTTTATTTACACGATGCGGCTCTTGACGGTGGCGATGCTGTACTTGCCCTGCTGCTGGTTCTCAAAGCTGAAGCAGAGGCGCAAAGACTGGTGGTTAAGTTATCTCTGAGCGCGGTGGGTGCCCGCAGGAGAAGCTCAATGAAGGCGTCACGCTCGGGAGCGGCGGCCCGGTCGGTGCCGCCGTTGCCTCAGAACGACTGGGAGAATCGAGTTTCCAGGAACTCTCCGAGCTTGGCTGTCGCCTTGAACTGCGGGATCGGGTCCAGTTCTTTGAATGCAGAAGTGAACGCGTTCGAGAGACTCCAAATCGTTCGCGGGCGAAACTCCTCGTACCTCGGTTCGAAGTACAAATCATGCACGTTTCGCGCCAGATGTTTCGGAGCGTCCAACCTGCCCTCCACGAAGGCCTCGTAGATGACAACCTTTGCCGTGACGTCCGTGAGTTCACACTTCTGCCAGGCATCCACTTGCTTGCGCATGGGTTCAAAGTTTCGCTGCATCCTGTCCACACCGACCGAAACGCAATCGATGAGCGAGAAGGATTTCGAGTGTTTGGCTAGCACCGGTGTAAAATCTCCCGAAAAGGCCATGTTCGAGCACACGAAGACACGATAGCCACAAGTCATCGCCAGCCGCATGCTTTTGTCATGCGAGTTTCGCAATCCGATGGAGAATCGGCAACCCTCCATTTCGGTGGCGAGGTCAAGCACCCCGAACATCTTCATCCCGTCCGGCGATGCCGCATATTCGTCGTGGACGACGCCGATGTGGCGAAACCCGAGAGTTTCGATCAATGCACCGATGATCTCATGATGGGGGATCGGGCGGTGCGTTTCGGTCGCTGGTGGAGTAGGCACCAGTGCTAATTCTTCACGGCCAATCGTCCGGCCACTATAGCCAATGAGCGTACTTGTTTCTGACATACTGCTGTTTCCTCCTTTTTTAGGGTGAAATGAACTGCAAAATCTCACAAGTCGAAGGCAGATCATCGTGCGCGCGAGCTACAGCCGCACGTGGGTAGCTCACGATGCCCTAATAGGGGTCAGCTATTCTTTTGATGGAAAGGAAAGGCAATGAAAAAGCCGACTCTGCGGGTTACGAAATGGCTGGTTGACATCCCGGTCGAGGCGCACTGCACGCAGTGCCTAACGGTGTCGTTCAATGCGCAGGGTGCTGGTCATCGCCCGAACCGCGAGGAGTACCAGAAGTCACTGCAGGCCCAGTATGATGTGCACTGTAAGGCGGTGCATTCCGAAACGTGAACCATAGCGCGGCAACACTCATCCGAACAGTGAAGCCTGCTCGGGGACCGATGGCTTTCCTCGGGGTCTCCGGCCCGATCCGGGTCTCTGTCCAAAGATGAGGACCGAACTCGAATCGATCAGTTCCTGGACTAGCACACGAGCAGCGGAATCGCTCCGAAGCACGTTACCGGATAATCCCGCCACTGCGACTTCATCCGCCGGTTCAGGCGCGGTCGGAAACAGCTTCTGATGCTCCGAGTTGAGCGCTTTCCATACCGCATCAGCGGACTCCCCGATGCCGTTTCTTTCGACGAGCTCTCTGGCCATCGCCGATAGCATGTCATCGTCTTCGTCGATCGACTGCAGTCCCTCGCCAGCAAACTTGCCCTCCATCGTGAGCGCCACCAAGAGTTTCTTGCCCATCAAGCGCAAACACGCCGTCTGCATCGTGCCTTCGTAGCAAAAAAACTTCACGCGCACTGGGCGCCGTTGGCCGATTCTCCACGATCGGCGGCTGGCCTGTCGCAGCGTGTGCAGGGAGTATCCCGACTCATAGAAGATGATGGTTGGAAAATCGAGCAGGTCTAGACCCGTTTCCACCAGCTTGGGATGGCAAATAACGACCTGTACTCCTTCCTTGGTCTGCCGCGCATACCAGGCTTCTCGTTTCGAAGTGTCCACGCTTGCCCGCAACACTGCCGTGCGGATTCCTTCATTCATGAGAATCCGTTGGAGTCTGGCTGTGACGTCATGCTTTTGCGTGTAGACCGCGAACATCTGGCACCGTCGTCCTTCGGCCAGTTCTTTTCTGATCTCTTCGATGAGCTTTCTTTCCTTCGAATAGAGTTGCTCTTCGGGAAGATCACGTGTCTCGGCAATGACAAACCGAACATTGCGTTTCAGCTCCGGATCGAATTCCGTCCCGTACAGAGTTCCCAGGCCATATGGGTGGTCCGGATAAAGCAATAGCGTATTCAGCATCGTGCTCAGCACAGACCTGTTGCCTCGGTGCTCTTTCAGGGCTTTCCGAATGGCATCTTCCAACTCCCGATATGCACTCATCATCAGCGCATCCATCGGGATACTAACGTAGCTCTCCTCGTATGGCGGAAGTTCTCCCGAGATGTCTTCGAGGAAGACGAAGGCGCACAACTGCATCAGGAATTCGCCGAAGAGCAAAGGAGATGCTCCGGGTTTGCGGCGGACCATGCTGGTAGACTTCGCTTTCGAGCAACGATTCTCGGCTGGTTCGGTCTTGGTGATGGTTTCGAGAACGCCGTAATCTTGGGTGAAGGAAGTGCGTCCCGTGGTACCCCATTCGTACCCGTGCTCCTTCATTCCGGCAGCTTCAAGGCGAAACAAGGTATTGAACAAATCATCGGCATAACCACCAAGAAGCGTGCCAGTCAGACCAACGATTCGATTGGTGCAGGAGGCCAAAGTACCCAATGCATTCCCTTGTGCCGTATCGCCAGCCAGTTGATGAATCTCGTCGCAAACCGCGTAGTCGAACCATCCCGGCATATAACGCCCAATGAACTCGATCGGCGCCATGCGGCGGATCTTGTCCGCGTCGGCCTGCCATAAGGGACTGTGAAACGGGCGGCACCGCTTGTCGCCTCTGGTTTCAATGGCCTCGGATATCTTGACCTTTTCAAACTCGGCGAGCGTCAAACGACTCTCGTCCACGATCACAGGTTTGCCGGTATCGGAATTCACGACACATCCCAGGTAAGGCCCTGATTGCGGTATGCGATAGGCGTGGCGCCAGAAGTAGCCGAGCTTTGCGCGTTCGCGTCCCACAATAAATAGTGAGGGGCTTCCACAGAGAGACAGCCACCGTTTCCTCGAAGTAGCCGCATTCCTGCTCAGCCGCAGTTCGCTCAATGTCGTGCTCAACCCCTCTCGAATAATGCGGCCTTGTCTTAGTCGCACTTCGTTTACGCCGTGGTGCTTGTTCTCGTCGCCGCCATTTCGCAGATCATCGATGAGGAATGCACGCACGCCCGGCAGGGTGAGGAAAGCCTCGCGCGCCCACTTCTCGACCAGATGAGGGGGAGCCATGACCAGCGCCGTGAACGGACAACCTTCGCTATGGACGTGGATCGCACCAAGCGAGATCAGTGTCTTGCCTGTGCCGCATTCCGCCACCACCATCCCTGTTCGGGCTTGATGCCAGCGTTTGGCAAGTCCCATGATGGCGATCGCTTGCGCCGGAAAAGGCATTCGCAATAATCCTTCGATTCTCGGTGAGGGTCGATCACCGAACTGGTGGAGCGCCGGGTATTCTTCGAGAATACGTGTCGCAAGCAAGCTGGCATTGGCGCGCATGTAGTCGTAGATCGTGGACAATACAGGCATGGAAACTCCTCAACGAACTCAGGTTCTCAGTCAACGTTTCGCAGACGAATGGATTGGAATCGCTATAACTCCGAGTCGCCCGTCATCCCATGCCGGATCCAAGGAGGAAGTGAACAGGAAAGTTGGTTGATGGAAGGTTCCGAAAGGACGGTAAGCTTACAATTCAGCGCACGGAGGAAACAATGACAACCGGGTCCTCGAGAATTTTCTGTTCCATCGCACTCGCGTTCTTAGCTGGATGCACGGCAACCGTCTCGGCGACTGAAAGATCCGGCGCCGGCAACGACGCGCAGGTTACCATCCTGTACGATGCCTTTGGCAAAGACTCTGGCATGCAAAAGGACTGGGGCTATGCTGCATTGGTTGAATACGGTGGAAAGCGCATCCTGTTCGACACTGGGAACAATCCGAGCGTTCTCGAACGGAACGTAAAAGCAAAACATGTTGACTTGTCGAAGCTGGATTTCGTGGTCATGTCCCACCGGCACGGCGATCACGTGGGCGGTTTGTCCTACGTGTTGAAAGTGAATCCTAGGGTCAAGATTTACGCGCCTAAGGAGGGATTTGGCGTCTTTGGTGGCGACCTACCGAGCGCCTTCTACCGCAAGGATCTCTCCCTGCCCCCGGAACAGCGCTATTACAATGGCGCACCACCAGAAGTGATGCGCTTCGGATCGGCGTGGCCCGATGCGAACTTTGAACTGGTCGACAAGGACGCCGAGATTGCGCCTGGCATCCATCTGATTGCATTGGTTTCGGATAAGCCGGGTACGCTGGAATTGCGCGAACCGTCGCTCGCCATCAACACTCCTGACGGGATGGTGATCGTTGTGGGTTGTTCGCATCCTGGTCTCGACAGGATTGTTGTTGCGGGCGGCTAGCATCAACCCCCACATCCACTTGATTGTCGGCGGATTTCATCTTGTCGTCACAAATGATGCGGACATCGAGGAAGTGGTGGCGGCGCTCCATGACACTTATAAGGTGGAGTACGTCGCCCCGGGTCACTGCACGGGCGAATCGGCATTTACGGCGTTTAGAAAAGGCTTCGTGGACCATTATCTATACGCGGGACTGGATACAACGCTCGAACTGATTCCAAAATCGCAAAAGTGAGTTGTCTCGGTTTGTCGGTAAGTCCAAAAATGGCTCGTTTAGCACGAACCTCCATCGCCAGCCACCTGATTGGCTGTCCGGAACAGGTCACGGAAGCTCAGGCTTTGCCAATGGATGGACCCGGATTCCGCGGGAATTGAGACGGCCCCACTCTCGACTGCCCAACTGAGCCAGTCGAGGAACTCTTCTTTTGTTCCCTTGACAATTACGGGGTCGCACCCGATGCCGAGTGCGTTCCCGACCGCACGATGCGTCGCGAGTTCGCCGGCAAACCAGTCGGCCCACTCTGGCATTCCGGGAATCCCATAGATATGGGCGATTGAAGCCCAAACAAATTGCTTGTCCGATGCTCCCAACAGTGTCTTTCCTGAATTTGCAGACAGGCTCCCCGAGGCGAACTCCTCCGATATGCCAATGAGGTGACGCAAAGGCTTCTTTCGTTCGCGAAGCTGCAGCGAACCCTTGAAACATTGGGCGTTCCGCTCCAGGCATGCGCGGGTGGGCGGAACCTCCGGTCCTTCGATCATGAAGCGGTCCCCCATTGAAATGGCTGCACTGATCGCCGAGATCTGCGTGTCTCCTCCGACCACGGAAATCAAATGTGCCTTGGCCTGTCGCGGAGGATCCGGCAGGAGTTCACCGATGAAACGATCCAGATGGAGCTTGATGCTGGTCGTTGTCTTCTCTGTGTTCTTCACATACGTGAGCCAGCCGAACCGAAGGTGTGCGTTCGTCATTCGGAGTCCTTCTTTTCATGGGTAAGAATCTGTGATTTGCCATTGGCAAATACTAGCGTCAGTTCGTGCGAGAACCGCTCGCGGTCGTGCAGGATTTTTGTGCCGTCTTCTTCCTCTTCTTCCCAATGGTCGGTGAACTTCACCGACCGCCAATGCGCGATGTGACGCTCTTCGCCTTCGCCGAACACTCCGTTGAGCATTCCTGCGGTGCACAATAGCCCCACATGCCCGCCATGCAGTGGTGTGAGTGGCCGTCCTCGCACGTCTCGCTGCTTGGGAAGAAGGATTCGACTGGCTTGACGATAGGCCGCGGAATCGAGCAGTAGATCCTCAACTTCATCCAATGGAATGCCTATGTTGGTGAGTACGGCAGGTCCAGAGGGTGGTACTTCGTAGGAAACAGGCGGGTGGTCAGTCAGGTCAGCGAGATCAGGTTTCCAAGCCAGCATCTCTAACCAGCGGACGCAGTTGAGCAACTCGGAATCACGGAGGTGCTCGTGACGTTTTCGTCGCCTTCCTAGGACTACTACCTGCTTGTACTGGACACTCGCCAGTTCGGTGAGCCGATAGACCGCGAGATCACCGAAGTACTCGCTCAGGATTCTGGCACACGGCTTCAACTGCGGTTGCGGGATCACAAATGTGAGCACGCCACCCGATTTCAGCCATCGGTATGTGTGCTCGAGAAACACCAACTCCAGGCGCTGGTTATTCGTTTGTCCCACCTCCAGGTCGTACGGAGGATTGAGATAAAGAAGGGAGATTGATTCCGCGGGGCAGCGCACATCCATCGTGTTCGCGTGCAGTGTTTCGATTCCCAGGCTTCTGGCTTGTTCGGCTCGATACGCATCAATTTCTATTCCGTATCGCCGCGCGTGTGTCCCTTCCAGCAAATCCGTGAAAGCCACGCCGTCTCCCACGCAGGGGTCAATTGCGGAGAATTCATCTGGGGACGTCAGACAATTTTTCAGACGCCCGGCTTCGACAGCTGGAAGCGGGAAGAAACCCAATTTTGCTTTGCCATGAGGACGCATCGAGAACCTCTTTTGCGTTTGAACGCGATGGGCAGGAAACTGAGCTAGCGGCGTTGGCGCAGGGCTGGGCGGGCACGTTCAGCGTAGTTCGGGAATGCCTACTGACGTGCTTTGACTCCAGACAAAGCTTTGCTATCGTACTCGCTCAAGAAAAGGAGGGCTCATGACCGTCAGCCAGTTAAGAAGAATGGTGCTGATGATTTTCGCAATGACCACAATGGCCAGCGCGTACGGTCAGCAGGGACAATGGGCGGCAGCTGACAATCCGACTGCAAAGTTCATGATTGACGGGGAGAGGCAATGGGCAGAGGCCGCCTGCACTCACAACAAGATCGCGCAGAAGATTCTGGCAGATGACTTCCAGGGCACATCTCCGGAGGGACAACGCTACACAAAATCGGAAGAAGTTTCTGACGCAGCGGATACGTCGAAAAGCGCTAGGGATTGCCGGCTGATCGAGACGAAAGTCCGGTTTTTTGGAGACAGCCTTGCGATGGTCTATGGCAGCGAGACTTCAGTCCGGAAAGCCAAAGATGGAACCGAGCAATCCCGCTGCCTGATTTGGACCGATACCTGGTTTAAGCGGAATGACAACTGGCAGATCATCGCAGCGCAGGATACGCGCTTCGATTGCAAGTAAAAGTGGGCGTGTCTCGTCGCGCTCGATTGTCACGCGGGACTCATTGCCAGCTCCTCACCGCACTCAATACGGCGAGCGCCGGTAGACTCCCCTGTCGATTTCGACCTTCAGTTTTTCATGATCTCTGGAGGATTGAACCCGATTCTCTGAAACTCCTCGGCTGCGCTCTTCTTGGCCTTCTGAAACGCTTCTTCGTCCTTCCAGACCGCTGTGGTCACAACGTTATGGCGGCTTCCGCCATCGGTGCTCCCATAGACAAAGCCCTCCACGAATCCCGGCAACGTCCTGAGGAAGGCGGAGCTTTTTCGCACCTCTGTTAAGAAAGCAACCTTGGACTCTTCAGGAACGACGAACTTATCAATTAGAACGACCTCCATGTGTTCTCCTTTTTCTTTTAGGTACGGGAAGATTCATTTTCCTCTAGCCCTGAAGCTCGCCACGAGCGGGAAGCGGTCCCGTCCGGCGCCACGCCACGAGCGACAGCAATAAACCAAGAACGACAGAGCCCACGACAATCGTGATCGATTGCCACAATTCCGGCTTGGCTGCCATGAGTAGGACAATTCCAAAGAAGACGGCAATTCGGATGCCGAGTGAAACCTTCAAGAACGGATCCTGTAGCCGCCTGCGCAGTTCCGGTTTCATCACCTTCAACGCCTCGGCGGAGCTACGGCGGATGGCGCGCATACGCTTGCCAGTTAACGCGCCGAGGGGCGCGATCAGAAGAAGAGCTAGTATCGCTGCCTTGGGCCAGGCCATCTCAAATGCCGACATTCGCACTGCTAGGTAGACCCCTGAAAGCAGCACGACGAAGATGGACCCGATTGCAAGCAAGGGAATGCCCGGAACGGGATCAATCCATCGCTGCACGTCACTCAAATCCGAAGCTCGCCGCAGATGAAAAAGCGAAAGGACCTCAAAACTCAGACTGGCGAAAAGGCCGAGTACCGCCGCGACATGCAAGAACAGAATGATGGAATAGAGTGTCATTTGTGTCTCCCCGTTTCGATCAGTTCGCGATTCCGACAACCTTGCGAATCGACGTCCCATTCTCCGCAAGCTTGATCATCAAATCGGCTACATCCGCGCGCGAAATTTTGAGGCCAAAACGCGGCAGGTGCCCCTCTTGCACCCGGTATTTCCCGGTGTACGGCTTATCAGTGAGTTCCGGTGGCCGCACCATCGTCCAATCGAGCTCAGTGTTCGCGAAGATTCGTTCCATCGCCGAAGCATCGGCAACCGTTCTTGGAAGGAACAACCGACCAAGTAGATAGGCGGGCGGAAAAATGGAATTCTTGAACAGAAACGCGACCGATTCAACGACGACTCTTCGGACCCCGGCGGGTGGCATCGCCGCGGTTAAAGCTCGAGCGAAGCGCTCAAGCAGATTTGAATCCGCTTCCAACCGCGGAGCCCGCGGACCAAATCCCGACAGGACTGCATCGTGACCTTGAATAACCTCCTGTAATGACGCACTGCTCAACAGGTCACCTTGGCTGACGTTGATGTGGTCCCGGAAGTCCTTGAGCCGTTCCGGCGAGCGGACAAATGCCGTAACGAGATGGCCGCGTCCGAGTGCCTGCTTGACGAGTTCGAGACCCGTGCCGCCGGTCGCACCCAACACCACCAGTCTCAGGCTCGGTTGGGTGTGTCCACGTCCGTCGCCGCCAAGCTCGGTATTACCTTGCATAATGGTTATAGATAACTCTACTGAATAAAGGATGCTATAATTTTCGCTTTGCCGAAGACCAAAAGAAGTCCCTACAAATCGCTGGCTCGCGAACGCCAGGCCGCGGATACCCGCCGGCGGATTCTCGAAGCCACCCGGCAGCTTTTGCAGAAGGAAGGCTATGCCGGGATGACAATTGAGGCGATCGCTCGCCAGGCGGAAGTCTCGGCTCAAAGCGTGTATGCCATCTTCAAATCGAAGACCGGCATTCTCATCGAACTACTCGATGAGTCGACGTTCGGGCCCGAATACGAGGAAGTCGTCCGCAAGGCCCTGAGCGAGAAGGACCCGGAAACACGCCTGCGACTGGCGGCTCCGATCGCCCGACAGATCCATGATGCCCTGAGTGTTACTTTCGATCTGCTACGAGGTGCAGGTGTGGTCGCGCCCGAACTGGCAAAGCTGGAGCGCCAGCGAGAATGTCTCCGTTACGAAAGGCAGGAACGGATGATCGTCTCTTTACGGGACGCGGGAAGGCTACGGGCAGAGCTTGATTACACGACGGCCCGGGACGTCTTCTGGATGCTGACGGGTCGAGACATCTACCGGATGCTGGTGCGTGACCGTGGATGGTCTTCTCGGAAGTACCAACACTGGCTTGCGGATACTCTTGTACGTTCACTGCTGGGTCCCCAAAGAAAATCGCGAAATCTCGTTTCTAAATAGTTCAAAGTCTCCGAATTCCTCTCTCAGGATCGCAGGTCGATGGAATATTGCTTCCGAGGTCGACGACTGGCGAGGATGGGCCTGACTACGAGATCTTTATCCATGCTCCGAAATATGCCCTTGCCACATTGATCTAAGGTGTCGCAATGGCACTTGGTCATCAACTCCTTGAGCAAGGCGCGCACTGCTCTTATCGCATCCATCAGCTGATCCAGTTCCGCAAGCTTTCTTTGTGACAGTTTTCTCCACCGTACTGGGGGACGAGTGACGTCAGTGAAGCCAAAGAACAACTGCCGGATTTCGCTCAACGAAAACCCCAGTTGCCGCGCACGTTGAATGATTGCGAGGCGGTAAAGTACGCTGGCGTCGTAGCGTCTCTGCCCGCTGAGCCGCTCCGCACGAGGAAGCAGGCCAATCCGCTCATAATGGCGAATCGCGGAAGGACGAAGTCGGATCTGTCGCGCAACCTCGGAAATGGTGAGTTGAGGCATGCGCCATTCTAGCGCTTGTCACATCGCAAGGTCGGATCCTCGCGACAAATTGTTTACAAAGTATTTCCTTGCCTTAAAGTCAACTTTAAGTTGTAGCGTGACAAGAGAGCGGAGGACCTCGGACACCTTTTCGCTCGCAGGAGAAATGAGTCATGCGGAGAACAAAATGGATAACGGTTCTCGTGCTGTGGTTAGCCGTTGGTAGCCTCTGGGCTCAGACGGTTCCCCAGGTTGTTGACACAAAGAATGATGCGAGTCTCGACGCACGGCAAGAAAAGCGTGCACTCGAGTCCCTGATGAAAATCGTGGAGAAGGAGATCATATCTACGGTGGATGCCATGCCGGCCGACAAATTCGGGTTTGCCCCGACGGATGGCGAATTCAAGGGCGTGCGTACGTTCGGTCAAATGGTGAAACACTTCTCCGCCACCAATCACATTTTGGCTGCCGCAGCATTGGGAGAGGAGCCACCCGCTGAGGCTGGTGATGAACTCGGTCCCCAAAGTGTCAGGACCAAGGATGAAATTCTCGCGTATTTGAAAGGTTCATTTGTCCATCTGGACAAAGCCGTCGAGGCTATCGGTCAGACCAACATCCCAGTGAATGCCTCGCCGATCTCACCCCTGAAACGCGGCGAAGTCACTCGCTTGGCGCTCATCACAGAGACGCTGCTCCATGCTTATGACCATTATGGTCAGTTGGTCGAGTACCTCCGCATGAACGGCGTCGTCCCGCCAGCGAGCCGGCCATGAACAATCTTGATAAGCTGCCAATTGCTTGCTCTCTCACGAGTACAGAGCTGCGTGAGCGTGATGCAACCTTTCTGGCCCAATTCAGAGCGGCCATCGTTAAGACAGAGGAACTTCAGGATGGTTGTGCTTTTCGTATTCCCGGCGACGGTGACAGCTTTCGGCAGGTGGTGGAATTGATCGTGGCAGAACGAGAATGCTGCCCGTTCTTAGTATTTGAGGTGAGTGCTCTGCCCAACATGGGCCCGGTGACCGTCCGCGTGAGTGGTCCAACTGGAACAAAGGAGTTCCTGAGCAGCCTGCTGGGCTTGCCTGGGGAGCAAGCCCCTGTCAGCCCGAACGAGGTATCGCCGCCTCGCAAGCAGGGCTGACTTCATGTCCAATCGCCTGAGAAGGTCAGGCGCCACGAAAGGAGCCTTATGCCGCGGATCTCAGCACAAGAGTTCGCACATTTGCCACTGCGGGTTCACGGATTCCTCGCCGACGTTCCGCTCCACGACGTCTGGGCGGTCGACCTCCCGCGTACTCGCTCCGGCATTACTCTTGATGAGTTTCTTAGAGCGGAAAAGGTCCATCAGTGCAGGCTCTCGCCGAGCGCGCGTGCACTGTTGAGCGTCCGCCTCTCCATCGGCCGCCTGCTCGGCTGGGATCGAGCGCCAGCCACAACCGCGTGCGAAACCTTCGCCACGCGGATGACAACCGTCGATTGGTCGAAGACCCTTGTACCGACCGGAGCGCCTGACGGGATTTTCCGTGTCGTCTATCGCTTCGAGAACGAGCAACTCCTTGAGCTGATCAACCGCACCGCGCACGCCGCGGCCCTGAGCGCTCTGGTCGAAACGAAGAACGCCTACCGCTTCTATTTCGCAGTTTACGTGCGCAACGTCAGCCTTTTTACGCCGGTCTACATGTCTCTCATCGACCCGTTCCGCAAGCATATTGTCTATCCGTCGCTGCTTCGCTCGGTCCGCGCGACGTGGGACACAACCTTCGGCACGACCTGACGCGTTACGACCCGATCGGCAGATAAGCTAGCATGAAATCAGAGCTCGAGATTCTGTCCCGGAACAGTCCGCAGCCACATGAAGATCCGATTCGACCGCTTACGCCGTCTCTCTGGCCCGACCTGGAAGCCTTGTTCGGAAGCAACGGCGCCTCAAATGGTTGCTGGTGCATGTATTGGCGGATCGGCCCGGAATATCACAAGCGGCCGCGCGAGAAAAATAGGATCGCATTTCGCAAAATCGTGAAGCACGGTCCGCCACCGGGGTTGGTGGCCTTCGATGGGGAGAGGGCTGTGGGCTGGTGTCAGCTCACGCCGCGACAGGACTTGATCTGGCTCAATCGCAAACCAGTTCTCGAAGCCGTCGATGACACGCCGCTCTGGTCGATCTCATGCTTCTATGTACGCCGTGGTTATCGCAGAAAGGGCGTGATGACTTCTCTGATTCGAGAAGCATTGAAAACGGCCAAGCGCGCCAATGTGCCAGCGGTGGAAGCATATCCAGTCGACACTACGCGGCCGGGCAGCCCGTCCAACGTGTTCACAGGTACAGCTTCCACATTCAGGCGCCTCGGGTTCAGGACCATCGCTCGCCGCCAGCCCTCCCGACCAATCATGCGCCACGACTTGAGGGGCATTGCTCTCTGATGAGGGCAGCAGGAGATTAGCGCTTCGGCAGGATCAAAATATCAAACGAAACAACCCTTTTCGTATCGGTCAATATTCCTCAGGCAGCAGCAACGTGGTCACGGACCGATCCGCTTCCGTGATGACCCAGATCTTTTCTGCACGCGTAACTTCATAGCTGCTCATCACCCGGAATCCATGCTTGAGGCTCAATTCGTTTTCAGTCTTGTCTTCCTGGCACAGATCGCCCCAGTCACCTCGAAGGTGGCGCGAAAGAAATTCCAAGGGTGACTTATTGACCTGTTCCAATAGTGCGAGTGCTCCCGGCGTGGCAACGATCTGACCTGCGGGAAAAAGCGGAATGGTCGGTAGAGAGTTCATGATCCAGCTCCAGCTTCAGAGCTTGTTTGCGCATCGTTGGCTTTGTTTTCTTCACCATCCGTGGAAGCTCGGGCCACGATGAGGTTCGCGTCTTCAGCCCTTCTTTTCGCGATCTTCGTGTAAAGGTGAATTACGTACAAAGACTCACATCCTTCACAGTTTCCATCGGGTGGGCGTCCATCGCGCTTGGGATCGTAGCGGGGATGGCGTATACAGCGTCCATCGAAACGAAACCGTATTTTCAGCGACATCGGCCACCTCACCAGTCCCCACGGCGAGCGTGGTTTCCGTTGACGGCCTCAGCTACAAGATCGGCAAGCGTGTCTGAAGCAGGTAGCTCCCGCACGGCGGTGAACGAGCAGAAACCATTCACCTGGACCGGCCGTTCATCTTCAACTCGGTAGCCGCGCTCGATGTGCTCCTGCTTCCGTTTCTCAAACAGATCGGCGCGTGTGGTTACACGAATCCTCATGGCTATCCTCGCTCCTCAGTGGTTCTCGTTGCGATAGGGAGTTTTGGGGGTGGAAATTCGCAGGCAGGAAAGTGGCCGCAGCGGGCAGGAGAACCGGCTAAAAGAATTTACTGCAACCGCTCAATCACGCTTTCAAGGTCATCGATGGCGTTCATGAGAACGCGCCGGGTTTCCTCGAGTTGCGCACTGCGAGTGGCGTTCGGGTCAAAGGTATCGCGGATTTCCCGAACGATGAACTCGGCGAGCGTATCGCCCGAACCCGCTTTGGACGTTCCCGTGTCCGGATCAAAATACTCGGCGAGATAGCCGTCGTCATAAGCTTCGTTGGCTAGGTTCAATAGTTCAACGAGAGAGAGTCGTTTCGACCGTTTCATGAAGTTGTTCCTCGGGAATTGCGCAGTCTTCGCCGCAGGTTTCCGAAGACAGCAGGAGGTAGGACCCTGAAGTTTCACATCAAGAGCTAGGGTTTGGCAGCGGCGCTTTCCAGATCGAGCACGATTCGCTTGAGACTTTGGAGATTGTCGACGCGCTCGAGTGAAGCGACCCCAAGTGCTTGGAGAATCGGCGTGAGGGCGTGGGGACCGGTTCTCTCAAGGGCGGCTTTCAGCCGCGTCAGGCCACGGTCGGCACATCGCATGTGCTCCAGCACTCTTTGCTGCACCGAGACGTCTTCGATCTCGCGCGGGTTCCAGACTCGCGCCAGATCGCGCAGGATACCGCGATAGAGGCCCCGGCCCAGAGGCTCCGCCAGCGCTTCGATTTCGGCAACGACTGAACCCGCTTGTGGGCCGTGCGTCTTTGGCGTATTGCTCGTAGAGTTCGAGCGGGCTGAGCCATTTGGGCGCAGGCCCTGTCCCCAGCCCGCTGGAGTTGCCCATCCTGCAAGTTGTGGAACTGTCTTTGGTCGCTTGCGATCATCCAGATCCACCCATGTTCCGGTGAAATAGTACAGATATCTGCCGAGGCCCAGACACGCACAAGCCCGCTTAAAAGATTGTGCCTCCGCCGCCGTCACAGCATTGTCATCATCGGCCCATTCTTCTCCCGTTGCCGAATGTGACCCTAGTCCGAAGACGGTGACCTCACAAGTCACCACCACCTTCGCCACGATCTTCTGGTCTTTGCTTCGTTCGAAATTCGCGCTGGTGTGAATGGTGTACTTGCGCGTCCACCCTGCCGGCGTGAACAGCGCATTCAGTCGGTCGGTGTAAGCTCTTTGGTCCGCATAGGGCACCACCTGGCCCCGCGGCGGCTGCCCGTTCTTCGTGGTGTTCGTCACCCGCCACTCGATCTGGCAGGCATCAAAGGGCAGTTCCAGTGCCGCCACCAACTCCTTCACTTTCTCGGGGGAAAACTGAGGCGCCACCGGAGCAAACACGCCGGCTGCCGCTGTGACAGATTCGATCCCACAGTGTTCGCGTGCATGGCCATTTGGTCCGCTCATTCCAGAGCCTCCTCTCTCGCTGAAGCCTCGTCCAGGCGTTGTCCGTGCATCCAGCGCTGTGGCTTGATCTGGCGCAACCAATCTTGGGCTGTGGGAATGCGGCCAAGATCCTCGCGGACATGCTGTTCTCCCACATACCGGACGGGGATTTGTTTTCCGTCGCTGTTCACGATGGTTACGCCGAACAGTTTCTCTGCCAAAAAAATGCCCTCGGCGTGATGACGCAAAGCGCGATGGCGGAAATCCGGAAAGAACGCTTTCGACTCGTCAAACCAGTGGTGAATCGGGAGATAGTCTTCGGCTTTTCCGCCGAACTTCTTGGCGCTGCTCTCGGCGTGTCTGAGTGGGTGGGCCATGGCGTTACACCTCATACGTAGTCGTCGTGTAATCTTCGAAGCGGTCGTTGCGCTCGACGCTCAGCTTTCTCGCGTGGACGTCGAGAACGACATCTCCAAATCCGCCGCAGTTGTCTTCGTAGCCGAAGGGAACGAAAGACTCGAAGTGGTCTTGGAGATGCGAAGCCTCGTACTTGACGGGATCGAAATCGCCCCATGCATACCGTTCGCAGTCATAGCACTTCACGTCTTCCGTCGCTCCACTGTCCCCGCATCCGTCGAAGTGAACTGCTACGAAGGTCACGCCGGCCGCGGCAAGCTTGGCGCATTCCGCAAGGATCGCGGCTTTGGCCGCTGCCTGTTGCGGCTCCAAGGTCTGGTCATGGTTCTGCGGTAGATCTCCCATCGCATGATCCTTTCGATTCGAAATATAGAGATGAGATCAGGAGTGCTCTGTGCGAGCGGGTGCTTCCGCTGATCCCGCTGCATCGTACTTCTGAATTCGGCTGCGCCGCGACTTCGCTCGGAGGCGTTGCCAGTATTTGGGATCAACCCGTAGCGCCTGAGCACAAGAGAGCGAGGACAGACTGACGAATGCGCCGTGGTATGAGATCGTTCCGTAACGGAACAGCCGTGCGAGTAGCGCAAGCGCATGATTCGCTAGCGTCGGATTGACGAACGGTTCCTGACGATCGAGAGCCTCCGCTCCGCTACAACTCGGGAGACCATCTCCGTCAAGGTCAGCCTGAATCGCTTCGGGGAAGAGTTCGGAAACCGTCCGCAGCCGGAGCTTGCGTCGCCGATTCCTTCGGTTCAGCGGCTCTCCGAGCACAAATTGTCCGCTGTCTGCGTTGTTGCCCAAATCCAGCCAGTAGTCAACTTCGCTCCAGTCTTCGGCGCACTTGGCAATAGCTGCCCGAGCCTTCCGCGTATCCACACACCCGATCACAACGTCGACGCCGTCCAGCCTTCGCTTAGGATCGAGCCGCTCCGGAATTCCTTCCCAGTCGAGTCCCCAGAACAGATTCAGCCGGTTGGCGAGAACCACAGATTTATAGAGACCGATCTCAGATTGACTGAACGGCTGGCGTACGCAGTTCGTTGGAGAGATTACGTCCGAGTCGAGCAGAGTAACGTGGATGCCTTCCGGGTGTCCGTATACCAGCAATGCCTGATGCAGATACGGCAACCCGGCCGCAACGGCACTACCATTTCCGCCGCATCCCACAACCAGCACGCGCACTCTGTGTTTCAGCAGTTCCGGATGAATATGATGTGTTTCCATGTCTTCATCCTTCACCTCGTCTCTCGACAAACTCCTGAAGGGTTTGCTTGCTTTCCACCAGAAACTTCGCGGGAAACCGATTTCGTCCTGCAAGACTTGACCACAGGCCAAGAAAACCACCGGGATGACTAATCAGTCGGACGGCACCACTGGGATGGGTGAATTCGCTGGCGAAATACGCGTTTTCCCAACTCGGCAGGGAGCCGGCGCTTTGCTCGTCTGGCACTCGCATACTGCCGAGGCATACTTGACCGCGCGAGTCGGTGTTCCAATACGGGGCGTTTTTCAAACGCGTATTGGCTGTCGGCCGGCAGTCTTCTGCGAGTGCACGCACGAACAGGTCCCGCCCATGGATCATGAACACCAAGGCAGCGTTAGGGAACATTTGGCCGTTTAGCTTTTTCGTTTCGGCGTTGCCCTCACCGAAGAACATCAGTCGCAATTTCGCCCGGCTCCACCAAGCGATCAACTCCGGTGTTCTTGCTAGCACATATTCCGGCAGGACCTCCGCTCCCATACTTGCACCCAAGCCTTTGGCGAGCGTCTCAAGGAAACCCGTCGTGACGGACTGTCCGGCACGCAAGTAAGGCGCTTCGTTCGGTCGGCACTTTACCTCGTGCAAGGTGGCAAAGGCTCGCGTGCCGTCTTGGTACACGAGCACCGCTTGTTTCAGACTGAAGGTTCGGTTGTCTCCGATCCGCAGATGAACGTTCATGACTGTCCCTCAAGGGGAATTACGCCCTCGTCATTGCCGGACATCAGGTCGATCAGCCGGCTGGCCGCCGCCAGCGTCTCGCACGCGACAGCAAGAATCCGAAAGCCTTGTCGAACGCTGCTCGGCTCAGAAAGCTGGAGCGGAATGATCAGGTTGGGATGGGGAGTTGTCTCCATTGCGGTCTGGGCCTCGTCGTCAAAACACCCAACCACAGCGTCGCCGGATGAAAATGCCGCGAGCAGACACGGCAATGGCGGATTCGAGTCCATGAGTTGCTCGCCCATGTCCTCCGTGAATTCCGGCCGTTTGGCTTGCCGCGAGATGGAACACAGTTCCAGCAAACTACTAATGAGCACCCGCCCTTCCTTGTTCCGCATCCTCTGGTTGAGATCCTTCAAACCTCGGAGACTCAGAGATTTCTCCTTGAGACCCTTTGGAATACATCCTTCGATATCCGGCACTTCGTACTGCTCGGGATTCTCTTCGCCCTCGTACCACTCGCGCAGCATGTCCACGCGCTGTTCTGCGTCGTGGTAGTCGTACACGCGTACCCATCGGCTGAGCGATCCCACGAAGTGCCTGAAGAATGTCGCGGGCAGACGCGGATGCATGCTGCCAAGTAGTTCAATGGTTGGGTTCAGAAGCACGAATGCCGCGCTATCTGGATCGAGGATCAGGTAGAGCGTACCCTCTGGCCCTCGTTCATCCGAGTAGTCGACCAATCTGTCGCTGAGGGTGAGGTCCAGATCGAAGCGGCGCCGGATTGACGCTCCGCCATGGTCGCGAATCCATCGCTGAAGAGTCAGGAATAAGTATTTGGCGGCATCGCTTCCGCTCTTTTCCCAGTCTTCCACGTCGGCGATACCGTGCCTTACCAGGATCTCCGCCAGCGCGATTACCTCGCGGTCATCCGCCGAGAAACGCTGTTCAGTCGGAACCTTCTCCAAAGTGGGCAACACAAGCTCGCATGGCGGGGCCATCAACTGACTGGTGGCAGGGAGCCTCCAGGTGGCGCAAGGCGTTTCCTGGCGTGCCAGCGGGAACACTGTTCTACCGCGCTCGCCAAGAGTGCTGAGGACATTTGCAGTTGCTGACATTGCAGGAACCTCCCGAGCACCGTCTGACTGCGCGAGTGGCGGTCCTGCGTCATTCTCTTGAACTCTCGCAGGATCTCGTGTGTTTCCCTATTGGGGCGAACTCTTTCTCTGCTACGCTTTGTTTTCATATTTCAGATCGATCGAGAGCAGTGACGACAGATCGCTGTCCTGCTTCGATCTGAGGAATCATCTATGAAGCGCGCTCTTCTTTCGTGGAGCAGCGGCAAAGATAGCGCTTGGAGTTTATATGTTCTCCGGCAGCGCGGAGAGTATCAGGTCGCCGGACTGCTGACCACATTCAACCAAGCCGCCGGTCGTGTTGCGATGCACGCCGTCCGTCGCGAACTAGTCGAGCGGCAAGCCTCGGCAACCGGGTTGCCGCTTTGGGCGGTTCCTTTGCCCTGGCCCTGTTCGAACGAGCAGTACGAGTTGCTTATGGCTGAGACGTGTGCCAGAGCGCTCGCGGCTGGAATCGAAGGGATCGCATTGAGCGACCTGTTTCTCGAAGACGTGCGCGCGTACCGTGAAAAGCAAATGAGAAAAACTGGCTTGCAGACGATATTTCCGTTGTGGGGGCAGTCCACTCGTGACTTGGCAAAGCAGATGATCGCCTCGGGCGTGAGGGCGAAGCTGACCTGTGTTGACACCGAGAAGCTTGACGCTTCGTTTGCCGGACGCGAGTTTGATGAGAGCCTGCTGGCTGCGCTGCCTGATGGAGTCGATCCATGCGGCGAGAAAGGGGAGTTTCACTCATTTGTATATGCAGGGCCAATGCTGAGCGTACGCATTCCGGTTTCGGTCGGCGAGAGCGTCGTCCGCGATCAATTTGTATTTGCGGATTTGTGCCCCGCCACGATTGCCGCTACCCTTTTGTTCCAATAGCTCGCACAAAGCTGTACTGCAGTTGCTCTCCGGAGGCTTCCGGTCCCGTGATTGCGGCCGTGGCCAGTTCGGGATATTGATGGCTGTAGATGGTTTTCACTTCGTCCGGCGTCATCCTCGGATCTGGGTCCGGAAGCTTCACGCCGTTGTACGTAAAGCTGCGAGATAGCACTTTTACCTCGATCATGATGTGGCGTTCCCCCCTTCCTGTCCGGCCGCTGGCGTCGTTGGTTCGACGTCTTGCTGCGCAGCGAACAAACTCGGTGTATCGGTTGCGGCCGCTGCCCGCCCTGTCGATTCGTCCTTCTTCGCGACGGCCGGGTCAGGCTTCGAGGTCTGTTGCGTTGTCTTCACCTGCTGGCGTGCCGCCTTGGCAGCCGCGTCGATTTCCGCCTTGGCTTCGGCCAGAGCGCTGCCGAGCGCGAGGTGTGAGTCGACGTAGCCGGCAAGGTGTCTGCCCAATTCTGAATCCAACTCCTCGGCAAATCCTGTAAGGCTCAAGGGAGTCGTTAGTGCGTGGTGCTCGCCTTCTTTCACCTTTGCGGGAATCACGTTTACCTTCACTCTTTCGTCGACTCTCGCGACTGTGATAAGCAGTGTCCGTTCTTTGAGCAATGGCATGAGTTCAACAAACACGAGTTCCTCCTTGGTACTTCTTGTGAAGCGGATATCGGAAAATGCGCAGGATTGACAGCTGTGTTAGCCAGCGACAGGTGGGCGGTTCGCCAGTTACAGATGCCCGATCAGGGTTCGCAAACTTACAACGGAAGTTTTCGCTTTGGCAGGGGTGGGACAGGATCGTGACGATAACGCACGTTCCAGTAGATCCAGGAGCGGCGGTCAAAGATTCCAGCTGGCGGGTCGTTCAGCACAGCGTCGAAATCTTCCTCAGAAAAATATCGCAGAGTTGTGGTGATATCGCTGAGCGTGCCGTAGGTCATGACATGGGCAAGAAACAGCTTCACATCCTTCAGCGCGTCGTCGGGCGCCTTGAACCAGACCACTCGTTTGGCCACTGTTTGCAGTTCGGGGTGATTCATTTCGGAACCTCTCTCCGCTGGGAGACGCCGATTCTTGCTTGCATCAGCGGAATTTGGTTCAAGTTGACTTGGCCCGCCAGAGCCCGAAGCTTCGTCTGCGTCGTAGGACTGAGGTTGGGTAGGTCCCCATCCCCGAAGTAGGTAAGTGCTTTGAGGCTGAGAGCTCCATTGAACTCCTTCCCGTATGCGGCGGCGGCAGCTCCAAGGGCTTCGGCCAAATTGATTCCTGCGCCGACAATCGCGGCAATATCCTCGTAGTCCCTAGCCTGCGCTCGCTGTTGAATCGTGGCAAGCTTAGTAGCCGCGACGTCGAGCATCGATGCCACTTGGATTTCGTTATCCGGTGTTACATCGGGGTCTTGGACGCGGTTCAGGTTAAGCCCGCCGAAGAAAGAAACCTTCACGGGCCCGTCTCGCTGCACGATCACGGTCAGGGTATTGGCCTCGGACTGGCTCACTTCGGCACCCTGCACGTATTGAACCCGCTTGCGCAGAGAGTCGGGGGCAAACGACCCGTTTGAGAAGAAGTCAAAGTCTTCGGATTGCCGGTGCCCCAAGCGTAACGCTAGTGCTGTTCCTCCGTAGAGAACAAATTCTTTCGGCGTCTGCCTCAGTTCGTCCCATAGTCGCCGCTGCGCGCGCGGGAGAATCTCCAGTTTTGGGGTCAACATTCTGCCTCTCGTTCTAGTATTTCAAAGTCGCCGAACTGTTCCTAGCACTGGAAACGACGGGAGCCCGGTACCGCCTTTTGCCAGAATACTGGAAATGGGATCCCAGCCTTGAGCGCTAGCGGGCTACATTTGCTCTTTGGCGCTCATCTTATCACTGGCACGGAATACTCTCATTGCCACCGTCTTTCCTGTGTGGCCGCCGGACCAGAGCACATTCGAAGAGGGGTTGACTTAGAAAAGCGCCGGGACAGGCACTCAACCGCGGGGATGGGGGTGAGTGGAGGGCCGCGTGTGCCCGTCCCTGTCTGTGGCTCTACCAAGGGTAGAGGTTTCCACAGATTTCTTTCTGTCTTAGAAGGGAACGTCGTCAGCTACTGCGGGAGCGGGCTCCGGACTAGATTGTCCGCTTGGCATCTCTCCGCCGCCTTCCTGCCCGTTGTCCCGCGAGCCGAGCAGGACAATGTCCCGGGCGACAATCTCTGTCCGGTATTTCCTCTCGCCACTCTGCTTGTCTTCCCAACTCGATGTCTGCAGCTTGCCTTCGATGTAGAGCTTAGAAACCTTGGCGCACGTATTCGCCCACAATCCCTGCCAGACGCTGCCAGGCGACAACGGTGTGCCATTCTGTGCTGTCGTGCCACGCATTCGTTTCTGTCTTTGAATCGCTTGTTGGTGGCGAGGCTGAGCTTAGCGACAGGAACACCACAAGCCGTGTACTTGACCTCGGGATCCTGACCTTCGTTTCCCACCAAGATTACCTTGTTCACGCTCTTTGGCATGTCACACACCCCGTTCCTTCGATTTATGAGCACCCGCTGGTGCTGCCGCACTCCATGCAGCGATAGCAGGAGCCGTTTCTCACCATCAGCGAGCCGCAGATCACACACACGGGGGCATCTCCCAACTCGACAACCTGCCCAAGTGCTTTGACAACGCTGCCTGTCTCACCCTGCGATTGGCTTGGACTCTGGGGCTCAAACAAGGTCCGTTGTTCGCCTTTCAGGAAGCGCAATTCAAGCCACCGGAAGAGGTAATCCATAAGCGACTTGGCGTAGCCAATTTTCGGATTGCCCGACCATCCGCTCGGCTCAAACCGTGTGTGGCTGAACTTGTCGCACAGGATCTTCAGAGGCACTCCGTACTGCAGAGCAAGCGACACCGCAGTTGCGAACGAGTCCATGAGGCCGGAAACAGTTGAGCCCTCTTTGGCCATTCTGATGAAGACCTCACCCGGCAGCCCGTCTTCGTAGAGACCGACCGTCACGTACCCCTCCTGCCCACCCATCGAAAAGTGGTGCGTCAGGCTGCGGCGCTCGTCCGGCAGTCGTCGCCTGACTGCTTCGGTCGCCTTTGGCTCTTGCGAGCCCTTCGTACTGTCTTCGCTGCTTGGACTCGAAGAACCGCCTGGGCGTCTATCGACACTCACAATTTCCTTCGTTTTTGGCATAAGGACCTCGTCAACCAGTTGTGTGCCGGAACAACCTCGGCGGATTGCGCAACCCTTATTTCTGGT
>Ga0210383_10001301_pt1 | contig 22872 bp, 20 predicted proteins | sample IncBWC14OmetaG_FD_160072 | JGI IMG/M metagenome (GOLD analysis project Ga0210383, IMG submission 160072) | Forest soil microbial communities from Barre Woods Harvard Forest LTER site, Petersham, Massachusetts, United States - Inc-BW-C-14-O ... | reverse complement strand
AAAACCAACCGTGGGGCACACTCCGTTCGTCATCGGAACATCAATATGGATGGAGGGGTGGCAGAGATCGAAACGATAACGCTGGACGACTTCGTTCAGAGCAAAATGGAAACCAAGCGAGTGGACCTAATCATTATGGACGTCCAAGGAGCCGAAGGTCTTGTAATCGACGGAGCAGAGCAGACTCTGAGAAGGAGTGACGTAAAGATTCTTATGGAGTTTTGGCCTTCCGGTCTGAGGAACATCGGAACCGACCCACAGGATCTGATTCGGAAACTGCAAGAGTATGGATTCGTCATAACTGTAATCGATCGAGCCGCCAGGGACGCCAACCTCTTGGATCTGGCAGAAATGCTCGAGAATCTGCCAAATAAGGAATCTGCCGTGAACCTCCTTTTAGAGAAGATTTCCTCCCGACTCCCTGCAGACGATGGGGCGGGCGTTAAGTCTGGAAGCGCAAGTTGATTCGCACGTACTTCGACTACGGGTCTCCCACGACCGCTAGCCTCGGAATCGGAAGAACCGACAGGGCTTAGAAGAGCTCGAGTTTCAGGATGAAGAACCACACTACCCACAAAGCGATCCGGAATGTCCTTTTTAGTGGAGTCCGACTCGCGGTCGGGATGGGCGCCACAATATTTACGTCCGCCATCATTGCGCGGCGATTGGGCCCGAGCAATATGGGAATCTATGGCTATGCGATGTGGTTGGTTGGCACGCTGGGGATCATGGCAAATGTTGGTCTGCCTGCGGCCATCACAAAGTACGTGTCCGAGTTTATTGGAAGCGGGGATGCGGCGAGGGCAGCTCAGGTCGGGAAACGATTGATGCTTACGCAACTCGCCGTAGCTGGCGGAGTATCCGGACTGACAGCTTGCTTTGTCCTCCTCAAATCGCCATATCGCAGCATAATTCTGTTGGCAGCCGTGATGATTCTCGCTCAGGCTCTCCAGCAAAGTCTGACTGCGGCTCTAGTGGGAGTGCAAAGATTCGATCAGATTGCAGTGATTGGTGTTTATGTAGGGTTGGCTCAGATTGCTTCCGTAGGCGTTGCAGCGTTGTTGCATTCCGGCGTCATGGGTATGCTGTGGGCGACGCTTGTTGGACTATGGGTAGGTGTTTGGCTGTTTTACCGCGCCGTTGAGCGATGCCTACTGCGGTTACCAGCCGATTCGCAGATTTATTCGCCATCAATCGAGCAGCCGGATCTTCTCCGCCGCATCACAAGGTTTTCATTTACAATCTCGTATGTCCTTCTCTTAGATTCGATTGTTTGGCAACGATCAGAGGTCTTGTTTCTTAAGTGGTATTCGACACTCGCTCAGATTGCGTTCTACACTCTGGCATATTCGATAGCGTCGAAGCTGGGCGAGATCGCCACCATCATCACCAGCACGCTCTTGCCCCTTTTTTCCGAGAGCTACGGCCGCGATAATTTTGGAGAAATCGGGCAGATTTTTGTAAACGCCCTGAAGTATCTACAGATGGTCATGGTGCCTCTCTGTCTGTTAGCGGCTGCGATGGCCGGGCCTCTGGTTCGTTTGGTCTATGGATCCAGCTATCTCCCGTCGGTACTTGTACTACAGGTGTTACTCATATGCCAGGCCTTTACGAGCATCGGATCCGTTGGTTCATCTCTTCTTCTGGGAACGGAAAGGCAAGGATTTATCGCTAAGTGGGGAACACTGATTGCGATCCTCAATGTTGTGTTGGATCTGATCCTGATTCCGCGATACGGTGCCGTCGGCGCCGCAGTTGCCAACTGTACAGCCCAAATTACGGGAGTTTTCATTGGAACCTTTTACGTCGTGCACTACATTCGAGTCTCCATTCCATGGAGGGCCACCGCCGCGGTCTATTCGGCGGCTGTCATCGCGCTGGCGCCGCTCGCATACCTTGCTAATCGTACGCCTACGGGAATCGCGATACTGATTGGCGCCGTCGCGCTGGGGGCAGTTCTCTATTTCGGGCTGTTGGTAATCGTCGGCGAGTTGCGCAAAGACGATCTCAATCTCCTGAAAACAGCCCTCATGACGAAGGTCCAAGCACCCAAGCCTTTGGAAACCGCCGACGTAATCTGAAATGCCAATTGATTGCTATTCAAAGGCCGAGAAAGTTCTAGCTCATGAATGATCCGATTAAGATTTCTGTGATCCTTTGTACCTATAATCGCTCGCACAGTTTGAGGAAGAGTGTAGTGAGCGTTGCGGTGCAGGAACTTCCGCAGTCGCTTGAGTGGGAAATCCTGGTGGTTGATAACAATTCGAACGACGATACGAGCCAGGTGGTCGAGGAACTTCAACGCCAATACCCGGAACGAATACGCTATTTTTTCGAGCCGAAACAGGGCATCTCGCACGCCCGGAACGCAGGTATTGCAGAATCCCGCGCCGAGATTTTGGCATTTATTGATGACGATGAGACGGCTGGCGATACCTGGCTTCAAAATCTAACTGCGAATCTGCATACCGGCGAATGGGCCGGAGCCGGGGGCCGCGTTCTGCCGCCATCAAGTTTTTCGAGACCTCGCTGGTTGTCGTCCCAGAGCCCGTTCACTCAAGGTCCGTTGGCCTCGTTTGATCCCGAGAATGAAGCGGGAAAGCTCACTGAGCCTCCGTTCGGCGCGAATATGGCTTTTAGGAAGGAAGTGTTTGAAAAACTCGGCGGCTTTCGAACTGATTTGGGACGGTCTGGTTCCAACTTACTCAGCAATGAAGACACCGAGTTTGGTCGTCGAATATTTGCCGCCGGTATGCAGCTGCGGTATGAGCCAGATGCGCTGACCTACCATCCAGTTGAGAAAGCTCGGCTACAGCCGAAATACTTTCGAGCGTGGTGGTTCAACAAGGGGCGGTCTGACGTCTTGGAGCTAGGGGTGCAGCCGAAAGGAACGCGACTTCTGGGAGTTCCAGTTCGGTTATTTCGCGATGCGGCGGTGGAAGCGGTCCGCTGGGCGATCACCCTCGACTCGCCTCAGCGATTCATTTGCAGCCTTAAGATTTGGGCATATGCAGGGCAGGCTTACGAGTCCTACCTACAAGGCTTCGATTCGAACCGCAAGGGTCTAGAACCGAAGACTGGCGATTGAAAGACGGCGCAAGGCGGCAGCAACATCGCACTAGCTCTTACGAAACTGTTGCGCGCTCAACTAGCCCAGTATCTGAAGCTGCGACGTGCGCCCCATAAGTCGTGATTCACGCCAGGAAAGCGCTGTTTCGAGCCGAGAAATGCAGGCTGCACCGCAGGAAAAAATGCGCTCGACCGGGATCGAGGCCATGCTCGGCTGGTTCTGCAACACATGGATCAGGTAGTTTCGGCGTGTGCCGCTGGCCACAAATGAAAAATTAGAAAACGCGACTGGTGACGGACGGGCCGAGAGCAAGTGAGAAGTGCTGTTGCAGCGGTCGTAGACTCGAAATCCACGCTGGGCAGTGCGAAGGGGAATATGCCATCGTTCAGACAGCAAGTGGTGTCGTCCGTGGTGCGCAGGTATCCGTTTTATAGCGGCTGTGGTAGGGTCGCCAACCATCCGTGGATCGCAGCTCTCGCGGGCGTGAGTAAGGAGGAGGCATGGGCGCGCGTGCCGGGCGGCCAGGTTCTTGCGCCGCTGGACGATTTGATGGGTCGCGCCGCCTACTACGCAGGGGAGCACGACCGCAAGATCACCTGGATTTGCCGAAAGCTGATTCGTCGCGGCGATATGGTTCTGGATATCGGCGCGAATTTGGGTATGGTCACCGTGCATATGGCCAGCTTGGTCGGCAGCGGTGGTGTGGTTCATGCGTTTGAGCCTAATCCGAGGCTTGTCGGTTTGCTGCGCCGCGCGCTCAGCCGCAATTGCCTGCCCTAGGTCAAGCTTCACGAATTTGGCTTGGGTCCGGCGGAGTCCACGTTGGAGCTGTGCGTGCCTCAAAGCAACACTGGCGAGGGATCGTTCGTACGCAACAATGGCCTGAAGGATTGCCTTTCCGTGCAGGTCCGGGTTCGTACGTTGGACGACGTAGCCGCGGAGCAGGACATCAGGCGTGTTTCCGTGCTCAAAATTGACGTGGAGGGCTTTGAAGCGTCGGTGTTTCGCGGCGCACTGCAGTTCCTAGAAAGGGTGCGGCCAGAAGTGATCTTGTTCGAAGTGAACGAGCGCATCTCCGGCCATGTCTCCGACGCCCCCGTGTTTCGGATTCTGCTCGATTTTGGCTACACCTTCCTGTCGATTCGACGCTCGATGGTGGCCATGCGTTTGTTGCCGTTCGATCCGGTCCGGCAGCCGATCCCCGCATTCTGCCATGATGTCCTCGCCATCCGAGAGGATGGCTCGGATCGGAGGGGCCTTCTGACGTAGCTGATTGATATGTTGAAGAAAGTATCGACATGTTCTGGAGAAGCAACTGGAGTTTAGTAAGTCCTCGGATACGGGTTTGAAAATAGTGCTTTGCAGGGAGATCATACGTGAGCCGATTGCGAATCTTGGTGTTGGCGCCGGACGCCAACCCGGAGTCTGTCAGCGTCAATTTGGTCTGCTATCGCCACGCTGAGGCTCTCGCCGAACTTCACGAGGTGACGCTGGTTGGCCGTTCGTGCCACGGGGAGGCCCTGCGCCGCGCGCAATCGCCTTTTCAAGCAATTGAGGCGATCAGCATGCCTTGGCTTGATCGCGCCCTCGCTTGGTGTTTGCGTCGGGTTTTCAAGAATAACTTCCACAGCCGCGCCTTAACTGTCCTCTGGTGTCCCTTCTCCATTGCTTTTGAATGGTTTGCTTGGCGGAGTATGCGGAGGCGAATTATCGCAGGGGAGTTCGATATCGTTTTGCGCCTTTCGCCGATAAACTCGGTTATACCGAGTGCCTTCCCGTTTTTCTTGAGGAATCGTTCCATACCGTTCGTAGTTGGGCCGATCAATGGTGGCTTGCCGTGGCCGCAGGGTTTTAGCCAAGCTGACAATCAAAAGGCGTGGATCGACAGCCTAAGGAACCTATACCGATTCATACCTTTCACTCGATCTACTTATCGCAGGGCGGCCGCGATTATTGCAGGCTCATCCCAAACGTATGCCGAGTTTTCCGCTTATCGCGAGAAGCTTTTCTTTGTTCCGGAGAATGGCCTCACCCGTTCTCTTTGTTCCGGCGCTCCGCGCCCCTGTAAGCGCGACAGCAAACTCGAGTTGATTTTCGTCGGTGGACTCGTCCCGTATAAGGCTTGTGATCTCGCATTGCGCGCCGCCGCTCCGTTTCTGCGAAACGACTTGGCCCACTTTACGGTGGTCGGCGATGGCCCGGAGCGAGGCCGCTTTGAGCAACTAGCAAAAACCCTTGGAATCGAGGAAGCTGTTTCATTCTGCGGGACGCTCACTCACAACGAGGCCATGCAGCGGTTACGGTCGGCGGACGTGATGGTCTTCCCATCCGTTCGGGAGTTCGGTGGAGGTGTCGTCTTTGAGGCTCTGGCCGTCGGTGCAGTACCCATTGTTGCGGACTTCGGGGGCCCTGGTGACATTGTTCATTCCGAGGTTGGGTACAAAGTGCCTCTTACGAATGAGAGGGACGTTGTAGCGCGGATGGAAGAAATTCTGACGGAACTGGTCCATGATCGGGGCCGGCTCGAGCGATTACGCCGGCAGGGAATGGCTTATGCGCGGGAATATTTGACATGGGATGCCAAGGCGCAAGCTACGACTCGAGTCCTGAACTGGGTCGTGGCGCGAGGTCCGAAGCCTAATCTTCGGCCACCAAAGGAGTACGCTGCCGATACTGGCTTATTCGGCCCCGTTGCCAGTAGCGAGACACTGATCGAACATCAAGAACGGTCAGGCCCGCCAGTGGGTTCCTCGAAAGACCCAGCCTAAGCGGAAATCAGGTGTCAATGACTATGCTAACGGGAGGCGTTGTCGAGACGTCCACTGCCAAAAAAGTCGACTTGCAGAATCAGGCGATACCCATTTCAGTTTCGGGAATCGAGATTGGTTTGCTGACTGGCTGCCAGGATAGGCCGTATGCATTCGAACTGGCCATGGCGCTTGTCTCAAGAGCCGTGTCCGTGGACGTAATAGGAAGCGATGAAGTCGATAGCCCTCCTTTCCATACAACTCACAACTTGCGGTTCCTGAATTATCGAGGGAGTCAAAGGCAGGATGCCAAATTCTTGAAGAAGCTAGCGAATCTGGCGATCTATTACGCGAAGCTGATCCGATACGCCTCGCGTTCTAAACCCAAAATATTGCACATTTTATGGAACAACAAGTTCGAGTTCTTCGATCGCACAATACTAATGCTGTACTACAGAGTGCTTGGGAAAAAGATTGCCTTCACCGCACACAACGTAAATCAAGCGAGACGAGACTCGAAAGACTCATCGCTCAATCGCCTCACACTCAAAATCCAGTACGGGCTTTGTGATCACATTTTCGTCCATACGCAAAAGATGAAAAGCGAGCTTTGCCACGATTTTGGCGTGGCCGAAAAGGCAGTGACTGTAATTCGTCATCCGATCAACAACGCATTCCCCGATACGGTACTTACCCCAGCCGAGGCAAAACGCCGTCTGGGCCTCAGGGATGACGAAAAGGCTATTCTGTTTTTTGGCAGAATAAGGCCTTACAAAGGCATCGAGCACCTGCTTGCGGCATTCAAGTTACTCCCGGCGAATACTCAAGAGACTTACCGGCTGATCGTCGCGGGTGAGCCGAAAAAAGGATCCGAAGAATATCTTGCCGAAATCCAGCAAACGATCAGGAGAGAATTTGACCGAAGGCAGGTCATCCTAAGGATCCAATTTATTCCCGATGAGGAAATGGAGCTCTACCTTAAAGCGGCGGACGTTCTGGTGCTTCCCTATAAGGAAATTTTCCAGAGCGGTGTACTTTTCCTCGCCTACAGTTTTGGCTTGCCTGTGGTTGCGACAGACGTTGGATCTTTCCGCGAAGAAATTGTGGAAGGTAGCACAGGCTTTCTTTGCCAGCCGGGCGATCCGGCGGAATTGGCGAAGGCCATCGAGAAATACTTCGCAAGCGATCTCTATAAGAATCTAAAGTTCCAGCGGCAAGAGATAAAAGATTACGCTGAAGCTAACCACTCATGGCGTGCGGTCGCCGACTTGACACGGAACGCGTATGCGAAAATATTGGGGAGGGATCCGTCATGAAGCCCTTGGTATCGATCCTCATTCCTGCATACAACGCGGAGGCATGGATTGGCGACTCGCTCCGCTCGGCGATCGCACAGACCTGGGAGCGAAAGGAAATCATTGTTATCGACGATGGTTCGACCGATCGGACGCTGGCCGTGGCTCGGCAGTTTGAGTCAGATCAGGTAAGAGTTTCGACGCAGAAGAATCAGGGCGCGTCGGCCACCCGAAACAACGCCTTCGCACTGAGTAAGGGAGAATACGTTCAGTGGTTGGATGCGGACGATCTGATGGCTCCCGAAAAGACGGCGTCGCAAATGGAGGCTGCCGAGCGGTGCGGCAATCGGCGGACGCTGATTTCCGGCGCTTGGGCCCAGTTCATGCACCGGCCCTATCGAGCGGAATTTCGTCCGGGTCCGTTGTGGGCAGACCTCATGCCAGCGGAGTGGCTCATGCGCAAGATGGAACGAAATGCTTACATGCAGACTGCCACCTGGCTCGTTAGTCGCGAACTCGCCGAGGCGGCGGGGCCATGGGACACGAGGCTGCTCGGGGATGATGACGGCGAATTCTTCTGTCGCGTGCTTCTCGCAAGCGACGGAACCCGCTTCGTAAGAGATTCGAAAGTCTATTATCGAGACGCCGGAGTAAGCAGCCTCAGCTACATTGCTAGTTCCAATCGAAAGCTCGAGGCGCAGTGGACTTCAATGAAATTGCATATCGGCTACCTCCGGTCACTAGTAGACGATGCACGCGCTCGCGCTGCCTGCGTGACATACCTACAAAACTGGATGGTATTTTTCTACCCCGGGAGACTCGACATTTTTAGGCAAGCAGAGGATCTGGCCAAGAGCCTTGGAAGTGAACTGCAAATTCCGCGACTGTCCTGGAAGTATTCATGGATGGAGCCGATATTCGGTCGCTCCCAGGCCAGGCGTGCGCAAATCGTGCTGCCGCGAATCAAGTGGTCGTTGGTGCGAGGATGGGATAAAACGCTCTTTCGTCTTGAGAATCGGAAACTTGCGGATAACCTAGGAAAGTGAGAATACCGATCGGGGCACTCGTGATGCTTGTTGAATTGGTTCGTCCGGTGTTCGGAGAAACTACATGATCATCACACGTACTCCACTACGGATTTCGTTTTTTGGCGGTGGGACCGACTATCCAGTTTGGTACCGCGAACACGGCGGAGCCGTGCTTTCAACCACCATAGACAAGTCCTGCTATATCACGTCCCGGTGGTTGCCGCCTTTTTTCGAGTATCACAGTCGCATTTCATATTCGAAAGTCGAGAACGTCAGCAACAACAGCCAGATTGAACATCCCTCCGTGCGCGCGTGCCTGCAGTTCATGGGAATCTCCGACGGTGTGGAAGTTCACCATGTGGCGGACTTGCCCGCCCGCACCGGTTTGGGCACCAGCTCCGCGTTTACAGTGGGATTTCTTTTGAGTTTGTATGCCCTGAAAGATCAAATGCGCGACAAACAAGCTCTGACGGCCGAGGCGATCCACGTCGAACGAGATTTGCTACAAGAGGCAGTGGGAGCGCAGGATCAAGCCAGCTGTGCGCACGGAGGTTTCAATCGCATTGATTTTCACACCAACGACACAATTGAAGTGAAGCGAATCCTGGCCGCTCCCAGCAGGTTGGCGGAACTTGAAAAGCACTTGGCGCTGTACTTCACCGGGTTTTCGCGCACTGCTTCAGAAATAGCCAAGGAACAACTGAAAGCCACTCCGAACCGACAGAAAGAGCTGATGGAAATGCGTCAAATGGTTGACGAGGCGGAGGCCATCGTCACAGATTCCAACCGCTCTTTAGATGAATTCGGCAAACTGTTGCATAAGAGTTGGCTGCTCAAGAGATCGCTGACGTCAAGAATTTCCAATTCCAACATCGACGAGATTTACGAAGCAGGACTCGGTGCTGGCGCGTTAGGTGGCAAGCTGCTAGGCGCCGGCGGAGGGGGCTTCATGTTGTTCTTCGTGCCTCCTGAGCGAAAGGAAGCATTACGAATGCGTCTGAAGAATTTTTTGTGCGTCCCATTCGCTTTCTCGAATAGAGGTAGTGATGTCGTCGTATACGAGCCGGAAGTGGCATACGATAAATCGCTCGCCAGCGATCGGACCGAAATATATGCCCAGCGCAGCTGACGCAATCATATTGTGTGGAGGCGCCGGTCTCCGATTGAAAAGCGTTACGGGCAGCGCTCCCAAATCGCTGGCCAATATTGCCGGCCGGCCGTTTCTGGAAATCCTGCTTAGCCAGTTGCGACGGCACGGATTCCAGCGCGTGATTTTGGCGGTGGGCTACCAGAAGGATCTGATTCAAGAACATTTTGGGGATCGGATGTTCGGCCTGGCGTTGAAATATTCGATCGAGTCAGCTCCGCTAGGGACTGGTGGCGCATTGCGGAATGCCGTTGATCTGATCGAATCAGAAACAATCGTGATCATGAATGGAGATAGCTACACAGGCGCTGACTTGGCTCTGTTTGTGGCTGATTACCGAAGCACGAAAGCCGATGTCTCTATGCTGGTAGTACCGGCCGACGGACGCGTTGATTGCGGATTGGTTTCGGTAGATGACAACGGCAAAGTCCTGGGTTTTAAGGAGAAGCAGTCCACGCTCAGAACCCATTACGTCAACGCCGGAATCTATGCTATGTCGAAACACGCGCTCGTCAGGATACAGCCTGGCGTTCAGATTTCGCTCGAGACAGACCTTTTCCCGAGATGGTTAGCCGACGGGAAATATCTGCGGGCGTTTACCCACCGGGGTGAGTGCGTTGACATTGGCACGCCGGAACGATATCAGCGCGCGCAACTCAGCTTGGCCAACGCAGAAGTAACCGAAAGTCTTGCAAAGCCCGGGGGCCAACGGCAGTGAATGTTCTGATTACCGGGGCCGCGGGATTCATCGGCGGATTCCTTACGCGACATTGCGTGGCAGCCGGCTCCACGGTCCTTGGCATAGATATCCACGAACCTGACGACCAGTGGAAGGAAGCTGGCTTCGAATGTTGCGACGTCCGAGACTCCAGGCGTTTGCTGGAGTTGCTTTCAACTTTTCGGCCGGACTGCATCTTTCATCTTGCTGCGCAGAGCTACCCAACCGTTTCGCTGAGCCGCCCGCTTGAGACCATGGACACAAATGTCGGCGGGACGATCAGCCTTTTCGAATGCCTTCGCGCTTCTGGAATGAAGCCTATCGTAGTGGTGGCGTGCTCAAGCGCCGAGTATGGTCTGACAGAGGAGCTGCCCGTTCGAGAAAGTCACACACTTCTTCCGCTGCATCCCTATGGTGTCAGCAAGGTCGCTCAAGATTTTCTCGCGGCGCAGTATTTTGCAAATTACTCGATTCCGGCAATACGACTTCGCATTTTCAAGACGACTGGACCAGGGAAACTGGGTGATGTCTGTTCCGACCTCACGAAAAGGGCCATCGAAATCGAAAACGGGATTCGGCCCTCGACGATGAGGATTGGCAATCTTGCGAATCGCCGTTCGATTGTGGACGTGCGCGATCTGGTGCAGGCGCTCTGGTTATCGGTCGAACATTGCAGACTCGGCGAGGTTTACAATCTCGGAGGCGATGACGTCTACTCGGTGCGGGAGCTGGTCAATGCGATTCGCGCGCAGGTCGGTTTCGAGTTTGACCTCGAACAGCTGCCCGAGTTGATGAGACCTTGCGATGAGCCGTTCACGGCTGGGGACAACAGTAAGTTTCGGAGTTGCTGTGCGTGGGCTCCGAAGATTCATATTGCCAAGACTTTAGGAGACATGCTGGAGTGGTGGAGAGATGAGCTGGCGACCGTTGCGCTGCCGAAGCTGCGAGCTGAAGCGGCCGGTGCACAGAATTCGGGCCACTGAAGCGTATCTTCTAGCAACTCCGGAAGCACGTATGGCGCTTGATCGCGAAGTTGCGCCGAACGAATTGAGCGGCTAGACGACGAGTTGTATACATCGCAGATCTGACATGACTATCAAAGCGCAAGCAAACACCAAACTGCTGCACGATCTCGTCCTGGATCGCATTCAGCGCAGCATCGAAGTCAAGCAAGCGTTGCTGTTAGACGCTGTCTTCCGTGACCTAGTGGCGCAGGCAGCGATGCAAATTGTGAAATCGCTGCAGGCGGGTGGCAAGGTCCTCTTCTTTGGTAATGGAGGCAGCGCGGCCGACGCACAGCATCTCGCCGCCGAATTTACGGGACGTTACTTGAAAGAACGCCGCGCACTGCCAGCGTTGGCGCTGCATGGGAACTCCTCAGCCGTGACTGCGATCGGAAACGATTACGGATTCGATCTCGTGTTCGCGCGCCAGATGGAGGCGTTGGGCAACGCTGGAGACGTTGCGGTTGGCATTTCCACCAGCGGAAATTCGCGCAATGTATTGCGCGCACTGGAAGCCGCGAAATCGAAGCGGCTTTACACCGTGGCTCTTACCGGGGCGTCCGGCGGAAAGATGAAGGAAGTGGCAGACTGCACCATCTGCATTCCTTCGGAAGAAACTCCACGCATTCAAGAATGCCATATCCTCGCGGGTCACATCATTTGCGAGATCGTGGAAGAGATGCTTTTCGAGTCTTCGGAATAGGGATTTTGCCCGAACGAGTCTGCTGCGGCACCTTCGCGCTGTGCCTCAGGTACCCGGGAGCCAAATTCTAACTTGTTGCGAATTCTCTTTCGTGAAATAGACAGAGCGGTCAAAGGGCCGGCAATCTTTATTGATCGCGATGGCGTGATCAATTGCAGGCGCCATGGCGACTACGTCTTAGACTGGTCGCAGTTCATATTTATGCCGGGGATCCGTAAAGCGCTGAAACAACTCTCGTCGCTTGGACTTCCGATGATTATCATTTCCAACCAAGCGGCTATCGGAAAGGGACTCCTCGATCTGGTCGGCCTACAGGAGATCACGGCTCAGATGGAACGAACTCTGGCAGCTGACGGCACGTTTCTTGCGGCTGTCTATTATTGCACCCACAGGACAGACGAGAATTGCATTTGCAGAAAGCCAAAACCGGAACTGCTCTACAGAGCGGCCGACGATTTCAATATTGATCTGAGCCGCTCTATTTTCATTGGAGATTCTGAGACAGACGTGCAAGCGGCCCGGGCGGCCGGCTGTAGGCCTGTGCTCCTGGACTCGGACGGTGATGCGGGCCCTGGTTCATCACAGTGGAAGATGGATCTTGCGATCGCGCTTACGCCGCACGCACTTTTCCAGGTTGCGGCCAAATGTCTGGCCGATGAAATACGAGTTGTGCGTTGATAACTGAGGAGTGAGCGTGAGAAGGCTGAAGTTACATACGCAGAATATCCTCAAGAGAGCCGGCATTTATCAGCGGCTGAAAGCCTCGCGAGTATATGACCTATACTGGAGTTTCGCTGACCGATCCGTCGTTGCGCGCACAAATCGAGAAATTCGCTTTTACCGAAACCTACTGAGCGGATTTAGGCGCGACTGTTTGGTCTTCGATGTCGGGGCGAACCACGGGACTAAGACCGATATATTCTTGAAACTCGGGGCGCGTGTTGTAGCAGTTGAACCGGATCGGACTAACCAGAAGATCCTAAAGGAAAAGTTCCTGATGTACAGGTTGTCGCGGAAACCGGTCGTCATCGTGGGCAAGGCCTTGAGCGACAAAGATTCGGTAGAAACGATGTGGATCGATGAGCCGGGCTCAGCCAAGAACACTCTTTCCCGAAAATGGGTCGAGACTCTAAAACATGACGACGAGCGATTTGGTCAACATCACGATTTTAGCCATCGAACGACAGTGGAGACAACGACTCTCGACCAATTGATTGAAAGTCATGGATTGCCTTTTTTCATCAAGATTGACGTGGAAGGCCATGAGGTAAACGTTCTGCGCGGATTGCATACTGCCGTTTCTTACCTTTCGTTCGAGGTGAACCTCCCAGAATTTGCGCCAGATGGCCAGGAATGTGTCGAGATGCTGAATCACCTGGCCGCTGATGGGAAGTTCAATTACGCGGCAGGCGACTACGAGCAGGGCTTGGGCCTGGAGAATTGGTTGGATGCCGCTGAGTTCTCCCGCGTGCTGGCTCAATGCGCAGAGAAGAGCATCGAAGTGTTTTGGAAGACTCCAATCTCCAATGGCAGGTAGCTGCGCCCGGATAAGACCCTAGCTTCTGTCAGGTTCAAGCGGGGAAAGATGAGTGCCGTGCGGGCAGCTCACTGGACCGTCGCCTCCAGGTTAGTTGGGGGGCTGGGGGGAGGATCACCGGTCCCGACGGTGCCACCGGTAGTAAGTGGATGCGGATATGTGTAGGGCGTGTAGCTCGCCGTCCAGGTATTCGTCGTTTTGCACAGGTAAAGCGTGCCCTGCTGTGAATTGTAGGTGTTCCAGGTCCCAGTGTCAGTGGCCCAATATCCCACGGTGGGCGTGCAGGTTGTCGGGCGTCGCGCCAGCGTGCCGTATCCGGTTCCCGTCGTCCCATTAAACGGGGATGTGGCTGAGGTCTGCGCTGTCTTAGAAACGTACCCGTAATAGTAGCCTGCGAGCCTCGTGGCATCGCTTGGATTGATTCCTGCGTTGAGGGTTGATCCCGTATCTCCGGCTTCGTATATCGGGTCAATCGCATTTTGCGTCCAGCATTGCCCTGCCGTCGAGCATGGCGTGCTCGGCGCTGAGGCCAACACTGGCGTAGCGTTTTCTAGCAGTAGTCCCGCGCCAGTTCCCGGCTGGTCCATGCACTCCGTCGTGGTCGTCCACGGGGATTGATCCCAAGGCTCGGTTCCGTCACAGTTAAAAAACGGACTTAGCCCGTCTGATACGGCGGGTGCCCTGAAGGAAGTAGCAGCAACGGAGGCATTGAAGCTCGGGGCCGTATATGAATTGCTGAAGAAATACCCAGTACCGCTCGCAATTCCAAACCCGACATTAGCGGCGTAGTTAGCCGTAATGCTGTTGTAGTAAGCCTCTAGCTGGCGCTGACCACGACTCCTGAAATCCCGCCCCGTGCCGTGGGCCGAGCAGACCCCCGAGCCATTGAGTTGCAAAATCACGTTGAATCGGCACGTCCATCTTGCGCCGCCTAGCCCTCCTCCAATCGCCGGTACGTCGTTGTCGCTGAGACGAATTCCATAGGTCGAGTTGTTCTCGATGTAAAGTTGTTGAGCTGTACCGAAAGTGTCTGCGGTCGCAAACGAGTTGTCTCCGTTGGCTCCGACGCCCTGCCACGCGCTGTTGCTCACGTCCACCAAGGGGGGACCTGTGCCATCGCTCGGCGATTCGTTTACTGTATTGTGGTCAATGACACCAAACATACCGTCCTCTGCGATTAGCTCTCCGTCCGCCGCCGTGTTGCCCCAAGTGTTCGCCACGAAATTGATGTTGTCCACGCGGATTTGCGGGCAACCGCTTGACGTGCATGTGCCTGAAAATGAAATTGGACCGGGAGCAATCGCGTTCATACCCAATCCGGTGTTCGCCCCCAGATTTAGCAACTCAACCTTTGCCGTCTCTCCGTAGGTCAGGTTGGTGAATGCGAAAAGAGAAGTCGTGAAATTTTGCGTGATGGTCGTATTCGCCGTCCCGGCTCCAAAGGTGCCGCCGCCCGTGTTCGGAGTTCCCGTTCCCGTAATGTCTATCCCCTTGCCGGAAATTGTGATGCCCGATGTCCATGTGCAGGAGCCAGCCGGAATGATGATCGTGTCGCCGTTCACGGCCGTATGTGTCGGTCCGTTGATGACCGAGTTAACGTCGGACCGGTTACACGACGCAGCTGTAAAGGTTCCTTGGCCTCGGCACAACGAAGCCCCAGACAACACAAAAAAGGCTATCGCTAAGCAGCCTCGTGCCACCGCAGGCGTGCGCATGGATTGCGACAGGTTCAGGAGCAATAGATCCACATTCGAGACCGATTTCGTGAATGTCATTTTTGGCATGGCTCGTTGGCGAGCTCGGGAATGCGCACGTTGTGCCGCTGCACAGTGCTTGGAGCCTCTAAGTTGTGTCACGAACACATAGTAGCTCTCAGTTCGAATTGAATGCTACTGGCCTAAAGAACAGCTTGCGAGCAGGGGCGCACACCTGTTCTCGGGACGCTCATAGCCTGCCATTCGGCGAGACTTCGTGATGGACTGGTCGAAATGGCATGATCCCGATGGGTGCCCGGGATTTGACCGACGAGCGATCCGATTAGGGTCCCGTGTCGCCAGCCAGACGAGCTGGGGGCTCTTGTCACCGGTCAGACTTGGGGTTCGAAATAAAGCGAGCGTATTGCCCCCCCAATGGGTACGGATTAAGTGTGGTTGTGGGCGTCAAGAGCTGCAAGGCCAGTAGCACTGTGACGCGACCTTCGGTTAGTCGATGTCGAAATCGTTCAGAGAAACGCAGGAAATGGCCAGGCGTTGCACTGGTAAACTACAAACGGAGATCGAAACGTGAATTTTGCGCGGCGCGTTGTAACGTTTGTCCAGGGATTTCTCGCGAGCTACGGTCCTTCTAGTGTTAAGAGGCGGCTTTGGGATAGGGATTTCTCTGAGGGTAAATGGGATTTTATAGACAATACCGCTGGAGATTGCGTCTACGCGCACCTCGAAAAGCATGCGCAAGCCGGAGACATCCTGGATCTGGGTTGCGGTCCGGGAAATACGGCGAATGAATTAGCCTTTGACGCGTACCGGAAGTACATCGGCGTAGACATCTCCGAGGTGGCGCTGGAGAAGGCGCGAAAGCGGACGCAGGAGAACGGGCGCGCGGACAAGAATAGCTTCGTAAGATCGGACTTCCTTGGTTACGCACCGTCGCAGGAGTTTGACGTCATCCTGTTCCGGGAGTCCCTGTATCACGTTCCCTACGGCCAGGTGCCGGCCATTCTCAAAAAATATTCCAAGCATCTGAAGAAGAGCGGCGTCTTTATCGTTCGCCTTTATGCCGGCGATATCCAGAGCGGAAAAATCAAGTATCGCGTAAAACGAAAGCTCGATTTGATCCATCGCGAATTTGACGTTGTGGAATCCTGCCGATACGACAAACCTGGAGCACCGACAGTCGTAGTCTTTCGGCCGCGACAACAAAGTTGAATGGCTCGATGCGGGGGCATTCGGCGCCCGCGTTACCTTCAGACACGAAATGATTCGAAACGAGTCCTGGCCTGAAATTGGTCAGCTAGAATATAGCTCTCGAGTGACCGAATTCCCGACCGAACGAAGAATCCAGGGTTCGAACTAGAAGTTCGCGATGGTCACGTCTTTAGTGCGTTGGAGAGTCCCCGAATGAGTGAAAGGAAGCAACTGTGAAGATTAGTATTTTCGGAATGGGTTATGTCGGGACGGTTTCGGCAGGGTGTCTTGCCAATGACGGGCATGAGGTCGTGGGGGTAGATCCGGTACCCACCAAGGTTGACCTGATCAATGCCGGCCAGTCGCCAATAATCGAGGAGCACATTGGAGAGCTGATTGCCGCGACCGTCAAGTCAGGCAAACTCCGGGCGACCTGCGACCAGGACCGAGCGGTCCGCGAAACAGAGCTGTCGTACGTTTGCGTGGGTACGCCGAGCCAAACGAACGGCAATCTCGATTTGACCTACATCCGGCGCGTTTGCGAAGAAATCGGCAAAGCGATCAAGCATAAATCTGCCCGCCACACAGTCGTCATACGCAGCACGATTTTGCCGGGCACAATGCGCCGGATTGTTATCCCGGTGCTGGAGGAATACTCCGGCAAGGAGGCGGGAGTCGATTTTGGTGTTTGCAACAATCCTGAGTTTCTGCGTGAAGGGTCGGCTGTAAAGGATTACAACGCCCCTCCGAAGACGGTGTTTGGAGAGTCCGATCGCACCAGCGGCGACCTGCTGGCTGCGCTCTACGCGAAATTGGACGCTCCGCTGATTCGAACGGATATAGAAACCGCCGAGATGGTCAAATATGTGGACAACAGCTGGCACGCCCTGAAGATCGGGTTTGCGAACGAGATCGGAAACCTTTGCAAATCGTTTTCGATCGACGCGCACGAGGTCATGAAGATCTTCTGCCAGGACAAGAAACTCAACATATCCCCGGCTTACCTCCTGCCCGGCTTTGCCTTTGGGGGTTCCTGTCTGCCCAAGGATTTGCGGGCCCTGGCGTATCAGGCCAAGACGCACGATTTGGACCTGCCGATCATGACTGCGATTCTGCCCAGCAATGAACTGCAGGTTGCCAGAGGCCTGCAGATGATCACCGCAAACGGAAACAAGCGCGTGGGTATTCTGGGCTTTAGCTTTAAGGCGGGCACCGACGATCTGCGAGAGAGTCCGATGATCGAAATCATCGAGCGTCTTATCGGAAAAGGCTACGATTTGCGGATCTTCGACAAGAACGTGAACTTGGCCAGTCTGGTTGGCGCGAACAAGGATTTCATCCTCAATCGAATTCCGCACATCTCGAGGTTAATGGTCAACGGAATCGATGCGGTTCTGAGTCACGCCCAAACCGTCGTGATCGGGAACAAGGATACGGATTTCATGAGAGTGCCCGAACGTCTGCATGCCGATCAACGGTTAGTGGATTTCGTTCGGATAACAGAACGCAGGAGTGAAAATGGCAAGTACGACGGCATCTGTTGGTAAGGAAGTTTCAGTCCCAACCGACGGCCCAATTTCGAAGGACCAGATTTTTGAATCGATCGGACGGTTGTCTGGCTGGCTGGAACGGAATGACTATCGGGGCTACGACACGTTTGACGGCCTGAACGCGAAATATGTGCGTCCGCTGACCTTCGAGACTAATTTCCTGCGTACTGTACTGCAGCAAGGAGTTCGCAGATTTCCGATCAATTTACGTCCCCTCCTCGGTGTTTCGAAGAGCCGGTCGACCAAAGGCATGGGATTTCTGGCCAGGGGATTCATGCGTCTCAATCAAGCCACTGGCGATGCCGCATGGGCCGATAAGGCGCAATCTGCTCTGGAATGGTTGATCGAGAACCGATCCCCAGGCTATTCGGGAGCATGCTGGGGCAATCACTTCGATTATCAATCGCGGAGTTTTTATCTGCCGAAGGGAGTGCCGACTATCGTTTGGACGTCGCTGATCGGCCACGCATTCCTGGATGGTTACGACCTCTACCAAAAAAAAGAGTATCTGGAAATCGCCGTCAGCGCTTGCGAGCATATCCTTCGTGATCTGGACACGCTCACTGAAGGAGATGCCATTTGTCTAAGCTATATTCCTCTCGAAAACAAGCAGGTGCACAATTCAAACACCCTGGGCGGCAGCTTGTTAGCTCGAACCTTTGCACACACTGGAACTGAGTCCTATCGATTGACCGCCCAGAAGGCACTTCAATACACGGCCAACCATCAGCGTTCTGATTTTTCCTGGTATTACGGCGAAGCGGCGAATTTACACTGGGTTGATAATTTTCATACCGCTTACGTGCTCGACTGTTTCAAATATTACTTCGAGAGCACGCGCGATGACCGCTTTGTAAGGAAAATGATGGACGGCTACAAATTTTGGAAGAAGACTTTCTTTCTGCCTGACGGCACACCCAGATATTACGATCACAAAACGCTGCCGATCGATATCCAATGCTCTTCTCAGGCTATTGACACACTCGTATTTTTCAGCGACCAGGATCCCGAGAGCATTCCGCTGGCTCTGAACGTTGCCAAATGGACTATCGAAAACATGCAGGATCGGACCGGATACTTCTACTATCGCAGGTACTCGCCCAGGCTGGTTAATAAGACTCCCACACTGCATTGGGGACAGGCGACTATGTTTTGCGCGCTTGCCGGCCTTTACAAATCTCTCTAGGAAGACGGCCCCTATCTTGAAACGCAAAGTCCTTATTATCGTTGAAAATTTGCCGGTTCCTTTTGATACGCGCGTATGGAAAGAAGCCAGCTCGTTGCACGCGAATGGGTATGACGTGACTGTGTTGTGTCCGCGGGGAAAGGGGTTTGCGCGCAGGCACGAGGTAATTGATGGCGTTCACATCTACCGGCATCCGATGCCCAAAGAAGGGAACACTCCCTTCGGATATTTGTACGAATATGGCTCCGCGCTCTTTTGGGAATTCCTCTACGCGTGGTGGATTTATTTACGACGCGGATTCCACGTGATTCAAGGCTGCAATCCTCCTGATGACATTTTCCTCGTTGCGCTTCCGTTCAAACTGTTTGGGGTAAAGTACATTTTCGACCACCACGACGCTAATCCTGAGTTGTATCTTTCCAAATACGACCGAAAAGACGCGTTTTACAAAGTACAGGTTGGTCTTGAGGGGATGACCTACCGATTTAGCGACGTCGTCATGGCTACGAACAAAAGTTACAGGGATCTGGCAATCAGTCGGGGGAAAATGTCTCCCGAGGACGTTTTTGTGGTCCGCAACGGGCCCGACGCTAAATCCTTCAAGGCGATTTCGCCGACGCCGGAGCTGAAATACGGGAAGCCCTACCTCGTTGGATATGTGGGAAACATGAGCGTTCAAGAAGGTTTGGACATCCTGTTGGACGTGGCACTCTACATTAAGAATCTAGGGCGGCGCGACATTCATTTCACGTGCATCGGCGGTGGGCCGGGACTCGCGGAGTTGCAACAGGCCGTGCAGGGAAAGGGCCTACAGGACATGGTCAACTTCACCGGAAGAATTCCCGACCAGCAGTTGCTAGATATCCTTTCGACGGCCGACGTCTGCGTAAACCCGGACAAGCCGTGCGAAATGAATGACATATCTACAATGATCAAAATCATGGAGTACATGGCCCTCGGGAAACCAATCGTCCAGTTCGATTTGAAGGAAGGTAGATTCAGCGCCATGGAAGCGTCCCTATATGCGCAGAATGACGCTGGAGCCCAAGATTTCGCGGAAAAGATCCTCTTCCTGCTTGAGAACTGCCAAGTCAGAAAACAAATGGGTGAATTCGGGAGAAGAAGAATCGAAGAGGAACTGGGGTGGGACCATTCGGTTCAGAATCTTCTGGCTGCCTATAAGAGGACTTTCTCCAAAACCCACTCTGGCGACGAGGGTCCGTCTTCATGAAACCGCTGGTCTCGATTCTGATCCCGGCATATAACGCCGAAGAATTGATCGCATTCACAATCCCGTCCGCGATTGTTCGAACCAGGTTACATACTGAGGTAGCGTTTGGCTTCTGCTAAAACTGCAGTAATAGAGCGTACAAGTACGGAACGCGAGGATCCGAGAGCTTCGCTAGCAGCGCAGGTTCCCCCATTCATCTTCCAATCAATCGCGCTCCTGGCGCCGGTTCGGCTGCTGACTCCCGTTGATCCCGGGCTGGTGGCAATGGTTACCTTCCGTCATGGCCGTCACCGCTGGGTCATTCGGACCTCGTCCTCGCTGAGGCGATTCGAGGATTCCCACGCGGGCGAGGGGAAAACGGGTGAATATAGTGGGAAAAGCTTTGACCCTTGTCGACGTGCATTGGCCTAGAGCGCCGCGACCGTATGGGATAAGGGCCAATGAATCAGCCACTTCCAGACCTTGGCTCTCGAACAGCGCCGCACGCATCTCCGGAAGATAGATTGCACGTGTTTGATAGCTAGGTGTAGGCGGAACTTGAAGGGTCCCAGAAGCGCTGTTTTAAACAGGTCCCCTGCAGTTTCGCGTGTCGCGCCCGATTCAATCCTTGTCGCCAGGATTGATGATGTTCGACGATGACCGGTGACGTGTCCGGAAATCAATTCCATTCAGTTCAAAGGGGCTTCGTGGCAAAACTTTCGCTTGAGTGCGCGGATTTCTTCGAATCGCGCACGGTCAACAGCATCCGCTTCTGGTACAGACGTTCGGGTAAGCGTGCGCTGCGCGGCGCAATACTGATGTTGGCCTGCTTTACCGCTACCAGATCGGTTTGTGCTCAAACGCCGATAAGCGTGACTACGTCTCGCTATAACAATCAGCGGACGAATGTGGATAGCAATGAGACGATTCTGACGCCCGCGAATGTGAACTCAACTGCCTTCGGAAAGTTGTTCTCACAGCCAGTGGACGGGTACGTTTACGCCCAGCCTCTTTACGTTCCGAATGTCACCATCAATGGGACGGTACATAACGTCGTCTATATTGCGACTGAACACGACGGCGTATATGCCTTTGACGCCGACACTAGTTCCAACACGAACGCCCAGCCGCTGTGGTACACGACGTTCCTTTCTACTGGTGTGACAACCGTTCCTTACGGGAATCTCGACGACACCGAGGATATATACCCTGAAATCGGTATCACCGGAACACCGGTTATCGACACGTCGACGAATACGCTCTATGTAGTGGCCGACACACTAGAAAACAACGGCATGACTTATGTTAAGAGGCTGCATGCGCTCGACACTACCACCGGCTTTGAAAAACCGGGGAGTCCAATTGTAATTTCTGCTTCGGTAACGGTGCCGGGACAGAACCCGGTGGTATTCGATACGAAGTGGGAAAGCCAGCGCCCAGGTCTCCTTCTATATCAGGGTGTCGTATACATCGGAGTCTGTTCGCACGACGACTTTTCCGACTGGCGTGGGTGGATCCTTGGATATTCATATAATGGATCGAGCTTCTCGCAGGTGTTTGTATTCAGCACTGAACCCTCGTCTGTGAATGGATGGGGAGGCGGCATCTGGATGGGTGGGCAGGGTCTCACAATGGACACCGGCTCCAATTTATTTGTGGCCACCGGAAACGGGCAGTTTGACACGGATATTACCCCGCCTGTAGATTTCGGGGATTCGATCCTGCGAATTGATCTGTCGCAAGGGCCGGCCGTGCAGGACTATTTCACTCCGTCCACTCAGCTCACCATGGCGGAAAACGACGGAGATTTGGGTTCCGGTGGAATCGCGATACTGCCGTTGCAATCTGGAACATACCCAGATTTGCTCGTGCAAGCAGGAAAAGCGGGAACCATATATGTGGTTAATCGCGATAACATGACCAAATACAATTCCTCGGGCGACGCGCTCCCCCAGGAGATTGTCGGAGGCGTGCCGCCTCTATTCGGCTCGCCCATTTATTTCAATGGAAAGATCTATTTCTGGTCTATCCACGATGTTGTCAAAGCCTTCACGGTCACGAATGGAATGTTGTCAAGCACGCCGACCGATTATGGAAGCGTCTCATTTGGCTTTCCTGGGGCATCACCGACTATTTCCGCGAACGGAACCTCTAACGCGATTCTTTGGGCTTTAGAGGAGGATGCATTTAACTATAACGGTCCTGGCGGACCGGCCATTCTGTATGCCTACAACGCCGGGAATCTCTCATTGGGACCACTGTATAACTCCAGCGTCGTCGGTGAAAACCCGGGTGCGGCAATCAAGTTCGCGGTCCCAACTGTAGCGAACGGGAAAGTATATGCGGGAGCGGAAGGGCAGTTCAGCGTCTATGGTGAACTGGGTTCCGGGGGTGGAACGGCGCCGACGATCGCAAGCGCCAATGGCACGACCTTTTCGATAGGTTTAGCTGGATCTTTCCTGGTGCTCACGACGGGCGTTCCGGCGCCTTCGCTGATGGAGACGGGTACGCTGCCGAATGGCGTGAGTTTCCAAGACAACGGGAATGGAAGCGGAACGCTGAGCGGAACTCCGGCCTCCGGCACGACTGGCACGTATCCCGTTGCGATCTCAGCGAGCAACGGGATTGGTACAGCTGCCAACCAGAATTTCTTGCTGACCGTGAGCCAAAACGCCCAGGCACCGGTCATCACGAGTGGGACGACGGCGAGCGGGACGGTCGGGACGGCGTTCTCGTATCAGATCACCGCCACCAACTCACCCACCAGTTACGGG
>Ga0210383_10001299_pt1 | contig 22898 bp, 34 predicted proteins | sample IncBWC14OmetaG_FD_160072 | JGI IMG/M metagenome (GOLD analysis project Ga0210383, IMG submission 160072) | Forest soil microbial communities from Barre Woods Harvard Forest LTER site, Petersham, Massachusetts, United States - Inc-BW-C-14-O ... | reverse complement strand
CGTTGCTCTGCTTTTGACATAATAAATCCACAGCCCTGATGACAGACTCGCAAGGCGTAGACGCGAATGTCCGCTAATGGCCCTTAGCGGACATTTCGGCAGTCGCAATCGACGTCCGCTCTCGGGGGTAAAGCGGACACGACTTGCATCAGCCGGCGCGGCAGCTTTTGACCCAAAGCGGACATGACGTATGCACGCGATCGGCTCGTCGCGTCATCTCTCCAGTCCGAACGATGGCGACGCCGCTCAGCCTCAACTCGCCAGACTGATCACAAGCGACAGAGCGCCCACCAAGATAAGGCTAAAGGCCCAAGTCTTATCCAGATTGAACCAACTCTGTGACACGAATTTGAGACCCAGGTAGCGATAGACCAGCCATGCCAAGAGTCCACCGACTGCGAGCATAGCGACAGAGTGGACGACAGAAACCAGGACCGCCATGCCGAGATTGGCATTGATCAGGGCGCCGGCCGCATCGTGCCCCCTGCTGAGGTCTGCGGTTCGGCAGAGACCAAGATAGATTGGCACGAGCATCAATCCCGCGCCATGCGCGATGGCCACAGCAAAGGACGCGTTTTTGTGAGGTCCGCTAGTGGACCCTAAGCGGACATCATGCGACACATTCGGCGCGAACGAATAAGGCCGTCGATGGGACGGCCTTATCGTTTCAACAACGTCGGAGTCACTAGTTATAGTTACCCGAGACGAGGCCGCCATGGCTATCATAAGCTGGCACGCCTGTGCCGCCGGTGGCCGCCGGCTGTGCGTTGGCGGCGGTGAGGGCCGAAAAGGCAGTGGTTGCGAGAATTGCCGCAGCAAGTGCGATCTTTGTCATTTTGGACATGGTCCGATCTCCTTCGTTTGTTCGCCGCCGGCGCTGCGACGGCACACTTGATAAGATCGATGAGTGATCGCGTTATTCCCGACGCGGCGAAAGTGACATATCACTTCATGTCACTTTTTCATCACCCATTGGTGAAGCATGTCGAGGACAATTCTTGTCATTCGCGCCGCCATAATTACGCCATCTGAGGCGACGGAGCAGACATCAGCAATAAGGAATAGGCTGGAGGGAAAATATCATCTTGGCTCCGGGACGGTTGGACGTATGTTCTCAAAGTCCGCGATGTGCCAATCTCCGGTGTGCGTCCTAATGCGACGTCGCGAAAACGCCGACTGCCCGTTTCTCGAGATACTCGAGTTTTTCGACCGCATGTCGGTAGCCGGCATCGATCGCCCGATCACAGGCCTGCCAATCCAATATATCGACATCCTCCAAAGGCGGCTTGAACAGAATGTCCGCCCGGGCATGCGCCATCCTGGTGAGCGAATCGCCACTCACCGTAGCAGCCCGGAGTAGAACGGCGACAATTGGTGGCAATTTTCGGCGACGCCGCAAAAACCGCCAAGTCTGAAACCTGTTGCATTCTTCGAAGGACACGAGTGCTGGGTCGCTTGCCACGTCGACCGCGATGATCGTGCCGCGCTTAGCACCCGATACGTCCACAGGCAGCCAATTCATGACGCCGCCGTCGACATGTGCGTCTCTCCCAATCATTACCGGTGGTAATAGCCCTGGAATGGATATGCTCGCGCGCAATGCATCAACGAGCGGTCCATCACGGTGGACCGCCAACGTTCCTGTCGTTAAGTTCGTTGAAACACAGAAGAAGGGCCGCCACAGGTCCTCGATGCGAAGGCTGCCGAAGTTTTGTTCAAGCAGATAGGCAACCTTTCTGCCCTTGATCAAGGAAAGGAACGGCAGCGTGTAATCGTTGACCGGGTTCGTATTCACAAATGAATGCCGCAGTCGCTCCTTGATCTCTAGGTCATCCCACTCCAGGCCAACCGTCGCCCCGACAATTGATCCCATACTGCAGCCGCCGATCAGGTCAATTGGCACATGCGCCTCGCGCAATGCGCGAATAACTCCCAGGTGGGCGAAGCCACGGGCGCCACCGGCGCTGAGAACGAGCGTAATTGCGTTTCCACGAAGAAGTCGGGCCAGTCTGGCTATATCATTCGGATTTCCGCGACGAACGTGACAGATAAGGTCGACCGGCAGGTGCGCGCGCCAGTGAACGAGGGATTGCACTCCGCTCCGCGGGCCATCGTGAAGCAGCACCAGATCCGCCGACCGGCGCAGCGTTTGAATTTGACCGGCGAGCCAGGGTGGTGTTGCGAATACCGAGGTCGCTGATGCAACGAAAAGCACGCGATCCGCCTGACGAAGACAGAGGTTCGTCCACTGCTGATCTGCGGGTTCGGCGCAGTAGAAAGTTATGTCATTCCCTGTTTCTGCTGCATGGAACCAACTCGTTGACTGCTCGGCGGACATGCAATCGAGGAGCAGCGCGCGTTGGCCATCGCTGGAAAACTTTCTATGAAGATCGTTGGCAACTCTACGATGATCGACATCAAGGCCAAGTGGCACCACGGCCACCGTCCGGATCGGCAATGTTGTACCATTGTTGGGACGTGTGGTCTCTCTTAGCCGCCTCGCCAACAACGATATGAGGGCGTGGATAGACTTTGGATCCCGCAGGAGCAGATCTTCGTAACTCCCCTTATCGAGCTTCAGTAATTCGGTATCGCGAAGCGCCTCGACCGTTGCCGACCTGACACCGCCGCCGAGAAGGCCCATCTCTCCGACGGTTTCTCCAGCGGCGACGCGCGCGACCAAAATATCGTGGCCATTGCTGCCACGTACGACGACGCCGAGGCAGCCACTCAGCACGATATAAAGTGAATCGGCGATTTCGTTTTCGCGAAACAGAATTTGACCACCGGGAAGGAACTTTCGCTGGAGCCCGGCGCCGAATGCAGAAAGCGAAGAGTCGAAGAAAGTGCTCGAGGGCGACGCAGCAATGAGCATCTCAGTTACGCCGCGCTCCACGAATGTTTCATGCTCGACCATGTTAGTAACCGCCAGCACAGAGACACGATCAGAGCAGCGAAAGATTTATTCCTCGATCCTTCAAAAATCGATGCTCAAAACGTGATGTGTCGCAGCGGCGATCGCCCAGGCCGCTAACTGGCGGCGGTCACCGGCGAGCCTTGTGGCCACGACCGTGAACATAGCTCGGAGCGTAGGCGTAGACATGAGCGTAGACATGGCTTCCTGAGCCGTAAGGGGACGGATATCCGGCGGCTTCACTGTCCGCAATCGTTCCCGTGGTGTAGGCGCTTTGCGCCAATGCGGCCGTTGTCGTGGCCAGAACAATCGCAAGCGCCACGACGATCTTCCTTGCAGCCATAGTGCCAATACTCTCTCGTGACCTGATATTCCCAGCGGCGACTACATTCGTCCTGCCGCTACGATCGTTATGGGCGTTCTATTATTCCTAAGCCCTGGCGCTCGCGTCCGCTGCAAAGATCACATGCGATTGATCGATCGCTCGGGAATGATTCCGATCAATGTGTAATCGACTCCAACAAACGGCGACGCTTTGTCCCGTGTGCGGCGGCATTGGATGGCGGTCCGCCCCAATCTGGGAGGATGATAAAAATGGCTGTTCCGTTAGGAGGAAGCTTCAGTGCCTTCATCTTTGCCCTGACAGCAATTCTGGCTGCAGCTCAGGCGAATCCGGCGGCTGCCGAAAACGGCGTCACCATTCTCCTACACGCGCCGAACGCGTGCATTGCCGGGCATCGATTCGAGCCGGGCCCGATCCTGGAAGGCCACAACCGCCAACCTACAGTTCGTGAATTTCAAGCGCGGATGCAGGAGTTGCGGGAATTGGAGCAAAGAGACGCCTCGCGTTGCGCCGGATCGCCGGTCAGCAATGAGGCGATCACGCAACCGTCGTCAGCGGTTTAAGTACCGGATCAGATTTGAGCTTGCGATCTCTTAGCACCGAGAGTTGCTAGCTGAGAGCCGCTAAAAGTTGACCACGCCCCCAAGCGAGGCGGGACTCGTGATGTGGGTGCGACGAAAATGGGTGATGCCGACTTCAATAGAACACACGCGCCTTGATTTCTTCCTCTAATGACCACGTATCACGCAGCCGTCAAGTAGGGCCGATCCATGGCTGACGGCGCCCGATATCGAATCCATGTCCTATCGAGGCGCGCGCCGCAAGCGTACAACAACGTCAATGCGCACAATCTCATAGCCGTCCGGTGGGATCGGAGGCCTGCCGACAATTATGTCGCCGGCAGGAATGTCTATGAGATCGCTCTGATCTTCGACATAGAAGTGCTGGTGCTCGGACTTATTGGTATCAAAATACGTCTTGGAGCTATCGACTGAGACTTCCCGAAGTAGCCCGACCTCGGTGAACTGGTGAAGCGTGTTATAGACGGTTGCGAGCGATACCAGCATCTTGGCGCAGTTTGCTTCTTCGTAAAGCATTTCAGCCGTAACGTGCCGGTGGCCCACGCCGAAAAGAATATAGCCGAGCGCCATGCGCTGGCGGGTCGGACGCAAGCCGGCGTTCAGCAGCTTTGCCCTGACGCCGTCGTGCCTGGGATAGCTAGTGAGGATGGTAGTCTCCTGTATAGTCGGCTTGTTACTCTTCCTGACTAATGCCAATAGACCCCTCTTAGCGGGCAAATATTCCCTCATCGAATATTCTCCTCGCGCGGGCCGGTGCGAGGGGGCTGATCCGCGGGGACATCGCCCGTGTCGTCCGCGCGCGAAGGCTGCGGCGCACTGCGCAGCGCCGTGATTCCGCATGCGGAATTGCGTCTCGTCCTTTGGCGGCAACCCGTCGCGCAAGAGCGCAATAATGGGCTTCGGAGGGCTAACGACCGCGGCTTGAGAAATGGGGCGCTCGGCCCACGGCTTGGATGTCACGGTTTTCTAAAACTAGAGCTCTGGAGTCGGCTGTCTCCGGATAACGTCCACCATAGCGCGGGCTAAATCGTCGGCCCGGATCACACGGTTGGGGAACGACCCCACGCTGGCCGGACGTAGAGCACGACGATCGGAACGGCACCGCCGGTGACAACGACGCGCGATCGCGGAAGTTCTTAATTCCCGTCACGATCTTAGGCGCGAGGCAAGGCGCGCATTTCGACCATTTCCACAACCACCTTTTGTCCGAGCACCGTCAGCTCCTTGCTCTGTTCCGTCAGTCTCTCGAATTGCTTTCGGGTGTGCTCCGTCCACAGTTCAATAATGTCGGACGGTGTCTTCACGGTTGCGAGTTGGCAGGCAAACTCGAAGAGTGCGTCCATGTTAGCTTGAGTCACGTCGATCACCTTGATGTTAAAGTCACGGACGTTTGTAACGGTAAGGCTCTGTTTGTGTTCTCTCGTGAGACTCATGGTGTTTTCCTTTGAGGGTGAAGACTGCTCGCTACGGGCACGTAGTTTTGAGTCCATTTGAACGTCGTTCTCAATTTCGTCTTTTGTGCTCCCATCATCGCACGATCAGAAGCGGCCGACGAAGGTCGCTAATCCCGAAAGTGCGCCTGGCATTTCCGATGAAACGGGGCCTCCCCTCGAAGGAGGCAAAAATGTATGAAGTCAATGCATAGAAGACCAGTTGTAGCGATGAGCGGGCAGGATCCAGCAATTGCAGGGTGCAGAGAGAGCAAGATTTGTGTCCCGCGCGTGTGCGTGTACGATTGCGACGCACCCGCCCGAGAAGGCAACGCAAACGGCTAGGCAGAACATCATCAGGGCCAACCGTTTGAATCCTCTCGTATGCATTGCGATCTCCTTTGAGCCGACACGCGGACTCGCCGTTTCATCGAGGCTGGCGTCGGCGCTGTCCACGCTCGCTTCAAGCTGATTTGGCTTTTGAATAGATCGGGCAATGACGACGTTTATTCCCCAGATTCGAAGTATCTTTGAAAAATAAAAACGAAATCTAAGTGAGGGCACCAAAGAATTTAATCGCTCCGCCTATTCAGATCTGCACGAACTGTATCCGACCGCGCTTCCTGGTTGTGGTCACTTCGGCGAAAGCCCTGGGGTCGGCCACTCAGGTATTCTCTCGATTGTTTCCAAGATCGCGGCGACGACGGCCAGTAGACCCTCGAAGGACCGCCGACCCACCCCGGGACAATAATCGTTCCGATAAATGCCATCGACCGCCGCCAATAGGGTTGCTGATGTTCAACGCAATGATCTAGAGAAACGCGGGATCGCCTACTTTGTCCACGACGTTTGGATTTCTCGCGATCAAGGAACAATGATCCAAAAGCGGCGGTCATTTCTGTCGTTCGGGCGTCGCATATGCCGTCCCGCCGAGCAAGCGCGCGATGGTCTTTGTGTCGGTAACAAAACTCCAGGCGTTGGCGAGCCTTCACACGCAACTCACGATCTCTTGTTCGTCATGTTCAACATGCGCGTTTGCAAAATGAACAAAGGAATAAATCCGTCATGCATGCGGTCAGCTTGGCACCGACGTGCTGAACAGCAATCAGTGCGTGAGCGTGGATGCCGGTAGCTCAATTGAACGATGGAGAATATACAATGCGTGCGATCATACTGTCAGCTTGCTTGCTGACGGGCGGACTGTTCGCTACTACGTTTGCCGGTTCAAGCGCGTCGGCGGACTGGAGCTCGAATTACGCCTGGTGCCTGATGACGGATTCGTCGCAGGAGTGCGCCTTTACTTCGATGGCGCAATGCCTGGAATCGAAGCACGGTAATGCCGACTTCTGCGAACCAAACGATACATATATCCGGAATCCGCGATCGGCGCCCGGAAGGCAGACGGGCGACCGAGATTGAACGAGTCTCAGCTGAGACGGATTTTCAGTACTGTGACGTGCACAAGTCTGGTTCAGCTGGGCCCCTCGAGATAAGCGGCGGGGGCCGCGCGGTAGGGCGCGCCAATGATTTCAATGGGTTAGCCTGAACGCGCAATTCCATGTTCGATAAATGAGTCCGTGACACGTGAAGCGCCGAAAATATCCGACACTCCAGGTCAATAAATCCATAAAGCGGGACAAACGGTAACCTCGACACGCAAGCAGGACATGGAGGGGATGCCTCACTTACATTGGCCCGAATGGAGATCAGGGCGGACTTGTCTCTTCGAGCGTCAATTGTTCCCGCGGCACACTGTGGGCCATCAATTAGCGAGCGTCATTCATGACGTGCTCCTCGACTGTTAAAATGGGCCGCGGGCACTTTTTTCGCAGTTGACAAGGTCGGGAACAGCAATCACCGCCTCCAGCTTGCGCTTTACTTCGGCGGGACTCTCACAGACATACACGGGCTGGCTCATCGTAATGAGCGCGGTCGGGCACGCGCCGACGTCGGGCGAGTCGATAATGGCGACAATTTGAGACGGAGCGACGTACACGCTGGTGCCATGTGGCCCGGCAAGCGCAATGAAAGGAATCAGGACCGTTTGGAGAGCCGCCATCATATCTTGCCCTAGCGCGCCTTTATGCGGACGACCGCTAGCATCAACTTCTGCGGGGGATTGCCAATCGGTTGCAAAAAGAGTCGCTCGAAGTGGGTCGAAGCTCGCCGCTCTTGACGTGACCGTTTTGGCAAATCAGCCATTAAGGCATCGCGGCAATTCCTGGAACAATAGCGCCGCTTGGTGAACCACCCGCGCCGATGAGCGACTAGGCCGATGCTGCGATAGCAATTAGGATTTGAGCATTTCATGACACCTTCCTCGCGCGATTTTCGGTGATGGCCATCGCCATATCTGGCTCTCCTGGAAAGCACTGCGCATCGCAGTAAATTAAACGCGTCTGTAAATCACGGACGTAGCCTTTCTCGACAATCTCTCCGCACAATGCGCAGTGCCGGTCCGTCCGTGGGATACGGTCGTTAACGAAAACCAACCTAGTTTGGTGCAGAAATCTGCTCGTGGCGAAAGTCAGGTTGGCGTGCATATCCACCTCCATCAGTCGCAGTCGCTTGATCAGCGCGTCGAGAAATATCCTCAATGCAGATGAAGGCGACAGGTGAAGCAGTAAGATCCATAAGCAAGAGTTGGAACTCCTCGCGTTAACTCGTCGCATGCGGCCTCTAATGCCTCGTCCGATACTTTGACCAGGAGATCCATGTCGTCGCTCTGTGGCGGATCGATCTCGTCGTGTGTCATTTTCGCAAATCCATACGTCCCAAAGGTCAGAAATCTTCCGCACCGCTAGGAGCGCCGGGAGTTTTCCAGCTTACGCTCGATTTCTCGAGGGCGATGAATCCGCGGATCTGACTGCGCTGGCACAAGAGCAATTCCAGCGACAACGAGAAGAATCTCCAACACGAAGAGGAAGAAGTTCACGATCGCTCTCCTGTCTCTGCCGTAGATGAAAGCGACTATCGGTTAGGTTGTCCGCTGAGCAATCCGAAAACGAACAATCTCGGATCGCATAAAATCATGATCAGAGCGACGAGCGATCTATTCCCTGCGTGCTGGTCCCCGGATCAATGTTCTGGATCACAAAAAGATGTTCCGGTCCCAAGGGGCCTCACAATTCTTTGATGGGCCAGTTAGCTTGCAACGGCGCCTGACCGGAATAATCGACGGATTTGACGATCTGCTGTGGCGGTGAACCACTTTGATTGGCCGTCACAACTAACGACGAACACGGCAAACCGATCCCGATCTTTTTGCCAGAAATCACCAGGAGTGGGTAATGACTTCACGCTGGGCGCGCCACGTGGAGGAAAGCGAGAGGATGCATGAGCGCGACTCCCCCACAGTCGATCTCTCGAACGTTCGGGCCAGCGATTTCGAAGGTGAAGTGCGTCAACCTGGCTCTCCAGGGCGGCAGCGCCCACGGCGCGTTCACTTGGGGTGTTCTCATTCAAGGGATGGCCGGAGGCCTGCTCCAGTTGATGGTCGCGCGGGTTGCCGGAAGGCAGTTCGCCCGGGTTTTCGGATATGCGGCCGTGCCGATCCTGCTGGCTCCGCTGGCGGGACCGATTCTGGCGGGAACCCACCACCAAGAGCTAGAGCGCTGCAGCTCGCCAGCGTCGGCCGCGGTCCCGGCGGTGACTTGTGAGTCTTTCGGGACGACCAGTAGGCGTAATTTTGCAGGGTACGTCGTTCGCCGCTCATGTCGGCGAGTCAGATAGGGGCAGACGAGGCGTAAGCTAGCCGCCAGGGATAGTGGCTACATGACTGGGGGCGGACCGTTCGATCCGCCCCCTAATGCTATCTGCCAGCGGGGGCGACGGATGCCGGCAGACGGCGATGCCTTTGTGCGCCACGCCGTTGAATCAAACAAATTAAATCGCCTACATGATGTAACTGAATGTTTACGCCACAGTCGCCGCACAACAACACCATGGCCGCGCAAAAAGTCGCCGGAATAAAACGGCGCGAGCCGAGTTCTTATTGCTCGGGGCGACCCGTGGCGGGTCGGTACCATATCGCATTTCTTCCTCGGCGAGTGCTGCGGCGCTGCGCTCGCGCTGTTGGGCTGGATTTGGTGGTGCAGCCGCTAAACCGCCTCGCGCGGCCCAAACTCGCGCAGGGGTGCGCGGCGTAAGTTAAGAAAATTTAACCGCGTTTTTTTCGTAGGGGGGGACGTCCTCTCCGTTTGCGGTGTTGGTGACGGGCTGGCCAAAGGTTGCCCGCAACAAGAAACAGTGAGGCCGGCGTGTCTCGTGTGAAAAGATCAGTGATAATCTCGGGTCATAAGACCAGCATCAGCCTCGAAGACGAGTTCTGGCGCGCGCTCAAGGAAATTGCCGCAGCCCGCCATTGGACGCTGTCGAGGCTTCTCGCGTCGATCAATCCAGATCGCCCCGGCGGCAATCTGTCATCGGCGATACGAATTTATATCTTGGACTACCATCGCGCTGGCGGCCGCAGTTGGCCCCAGGAGCAAACGGGAGCGCTTGGGGAGAAGTGGAAGCTATGGGTACCATAAAAACCTACAGCGCAGTACGGGCGATGAATGGGAAAGTCGAAGTCAAGCTCGACGTCCAAACAAGTGCTGGCAGACCTATTGTTCCACTTGTGTTTGACGACCAGGGGAATCAGACTGCAACGAGAAGCAAGCGAGATCTGAGTTTCGAGCATGGCTTCAAGAGGCCCTACAAGCTCTGGACGCTCAGGATCATCTGTAATGGCCGTGATGCTGGCGAACTCGCGAACTGATCTGAGGATGCCGCGCCCCAAGCAGCCCCACCCCTTACCTCGGCCATTCAAAATCCCGGGCATTATGGTGCGCACGCTCGCTGAGGTGCGCTCGCTGCTCGGGCACTTGCCGAAAGAGACGCGGGCTCGGGATACATGGCAACATGTCGAGGCTGAGCTGAAGAGAGCCGCGGCCCGCTGCGACTGCCGGCATTGGTGCCAGGAATATTACGCGGCGATGTGGGGTTCTAGCTGTGTAGGTCGCAGCTTGATCGAAGCCGCGGCGGTTCCAACAAGGAGAGCACTCACTCATGAAAAGGTCGTTCATCATTACGCTCGCCGTCGCCACGGCAGCAGCAAGCATTGCCGCGACAATGGCATTTGCGCAGATGGCTCCGACAAAAACCGGCGATTCCACAAAGGGCAAAGTGCTCACCAACGCGAGCGGCATGACGCTCTATGTTTTTGACAAGGACTCCGCCGGCAAATCGGCGTGCAACGGCCCATGCGCCGGCAATTGGCCGCCGCTGATGGCAACGGCTGCGTCGACGCCGATGGGCGATTATACGATCATCACCCGAGACGATGGGACCAAGCAGTGGGCCTATAAAGGCCGGGCCCTCTACGCCTGGAAGAAGGACAGCAAGCCTGGCGACATTACCGGCGACGGCTTCCTCAACGGCGCTTGGCACGCTGCTCAGCCGTGATGTCAACGTAATCAGCGACAAGAGACCTGTTGTGGCGGGACCGCGAGCAATAGCCCACGCTATTGAATTTTGTAGCGTGAGCTATTTGAGATGCTAGCGCGCTCGATTGCATGGTCTGCAGCGGAGCTGCCACGCTCCACAGCCGAATTGGAGCTGATGAAATGAAGCGAACCAAAGAGTCTTGTCCCGTCGCCGCTCTCGCACGCGAAGCGCGGCGCCTCGAAGATGAAGTCTGTGCCGCCAATGAAGTGCGCGATGCGGATCAGGCAGCGGGGCTGATGGAAAAGCTCGACGCCATCCGCGACGCGATCACTTACCTGCAGCCGATCTCAAATGAGGGCGCTCTCTAGGTCAGGTTGATTGAGTTAAAGGCCGACACCACGCGCGGCCCGGAAGCTGACAAGATCAATGCGCTTAGCGCCATCGAGCGCATGACGGGCGCCGTGCGGGGCTTTCTGAATAGATGACGCGGCCCAGTGTTGGCGAAGGACGGGGCGGCTTCGGCCGCCCTTTCCAATTTGGGACTATCCGAGGCCGCTCGGTGTTCGTGAACCACAAGTTCTGGTGACACCTAACATCTCGCGTCGGGCTGAACTATCAATTCCGCTGATCTGATGACGGCTTCCGCGAAAGCTCCCCCAGCTTAGCAATGTTGGCCGCAATCCGCCGCGTCTCGTCTTTTGATCGAGGCTTTGATGATGTCCGCATTGGGAAATTTTCTGTTACGGGCGTGCGTCCTCACAGCGGGAGGCTGGACTTTGCTCAATTATTCGACCCGTTGGGCATTCAATTCGGTCGGCCATACTTCCGCGCAAGCGTGCATCATTGTGCTGATTGGATTAGCGCTCCGTCTGCTGTTCGCCTGAAGCGCTACCGGGAACATTTGGGCGCATAACTGCCACCCTAGCCGCCCTTTCAGTTTAGGCGCGTGACCAGCAAATCCTTCCAGCCGATTACGACCGGTTAGCTGCTTTTCCGGGAGATGGTGGAGCGCTTCCGCAATTCGATCGCAGGACATCCCGACCACCGGAGTCGGCATTTATGGCAAGCGGAAACTGAAGACTCTGGCGAGAGCGAGGCCACCGATCGTCAACAGCAGCCGATATTCCGCGACTTGCCAGCCGACTTCGTGGGTTCGTTGGCCGAGATCGAGGGCAATGACAGTGAGACAGAATGTCCACACGGCATAGCGTCGGGCCCCAACCAACTGCATGGCGGTCAGCATGATGCCGAAAAGTCCCGCATACAGCAGCGTCGGAATCTCCCGACCAAGCAGACCGGCAGAAACGAGCGCGCCCGCAGACGTACCAATGAACCGATGCTTCAGTCGGAGACGTGTCTCCGCTTGCGAAGGCTTCATGACGCGCAACGCGGTCGTCAACAGCCAAGCGGCGTGCGGCAGAGCCAGCGATGATGCGATTGCGCCGCCTGCCGCGCCCAGCGTCGCCATCGTGGCGATGAATTGTCGGGCCCTGGCTAAGCTGAAAATGAGCGCCTCGAGATCACTCGCGAGACTCGCCGGCGGCTTGTCGCTCGGACGAGCCGCGATATACTGAACCAGCCCCTGCCAGATCGCTCCGCCAGCGAACGCGGCACCGTATGTCGCTATGGAGATGTTCGACGAGTCGTTCGCGGTCGACACAAGTAACGTCAGAACGGCGATCGCCGCTGGAAACCTAAGACCTGTATCGGCAATCTCAGTCCAAGCCTGCCATGAGGCGCCGATCGCCGCCAGGGGAAGGAATATCCACACACGCTGGCCGGCCGAGGCGCCCGCCATCGCCCCGACGCAGAGCATGAAAATCGTACTTGTGAGCCGTGGCGCCCGGCCCTCGATCGGCAGGTCCGCATGCGTGATGGTGACGAGATAAGCTCCGAAGGAGGCGACGTATCCAACATTTTCGCGACCAAGACAGACGCCTATTACGGCGGGCAGCGTCGCTCCGCAAGCCAACACTGCAGCGGTCAGAAGCTTGCTAAAGAAAGAATCTGAGCCGCCCCCCGAATTTGCTGGGTTGCCAGCCTTGGAAATCGAACGTCCATTCAAGGAGGGGACTCTCACACGACAGCATCCCATTCCGGTGCAAGTGGCGGCCGGACGAAGCGCTGATCCTTCGGCAGGGCAACAATCGCAGCGCGGTCTTCGTCGTCGAGTGAAATGGTGAGCGCCTCGAGATTAGCCTTCTGGCTTCCCGGGCGACCGGCCTTGGGAATCGCAATGACGCCCTCCTGGTCCAGCAGCCAGGCGATTGCCACCTGTGCGGCCGTCGCGCGATGCTTGCGGCCGATGGCGGCAAGTGTCGGGTCGTTCGCCGCCCGGCCTTGCGCGAGCGATGCGTAGGCGGTCAACGGAATCGCCTTGCTGCGCAGATAGCGTCCCTCGGCGATCGGCCGGTACACGTCGGCGCGAAGGATCAAGCCGTCATCCATCGGGAGCGGCACATCCCAGTCGATGCGCATTCCATTACGGGTTTCGCTGCGGACCGGTCCCTCGAGCTCGGGAGTAGCGATGATCTGCTGCTTCATAGGACTTTCCCCGCTATGATTACCTCACGCCGGGTTGGGTCGCTTGCTCCTGCGGACATGCGCGACCTGACCCCCTCTGGTGTCAGCCGCGGAGTTTCCCGCACCGAAGAGGAGTTGGGCGTTCGCCTGTTCAACCGGCACCGCCTAGGCCTTTCATGACCACCTCCTCAGCGCTTCCCCAACAGACTCCGACGGCGAAACAGGTCTTCCCCAGGTCTACATCGGCGGGATCAAGCCGTTCTTGCCGACATTGATCTGGCTGGCCGTCAACGAACCATCCGCCGCCGTCATCGGGAAAAAGATAACGTGCGCACCCGGCTGCAATTCCGCCATGGTCCCCAGCGCGTAGGTGACGACGGCAACACCCTGAGGGATCAGCACCGTCTTTTCTCCGCTGCCGTCATTGACCTTGAGGGTAAGATCACTCGACCCGCTCACGGTGCCGACGGTACCGCCGGTCCGGGTAAGCCCGCCAATCGTGCCATTGGTCATCGTACTGTTCGGCTTAAGGTTCCAAGCCCGGGTTCCGAGGCCCACGCCGCGCATGCTTTCGGGAAATACCTGCAGCTCTATGGCCCGGTATGTGCCGTTCGGTTGGGGGATCGCCGCAGTCCCGATATAGGTGCCGGCCTTGACGTCCGACAGCGATGCCGGAAGGACATCAATCACCTTGGCGCCGGGCGCGAGGGTCAGCAAGATTTGCTTGCCGGTAGTCTCCGTGATCTTGAGCACCGCCCCGTTCACCGCACTGATCGTGCCGCGGACCGGACCGGGCGCGGCCCCGGCGGCGAACGCCGTGGCGCCGAAAAGCGCCATTGCAGTGACAATCCCTGCGAGTGCAAGTTTTTTCACGAGTGTGCCTCTTTCCGATCTTGCAGTTTCAGCGTCGAATCTAAATGCGGCTGCGGATGTCCCGCGGCGCGTTCACGGGCCGTCTCTATGACCCGCTGAACCAGTTGTAGCCCTGATCCTCCCAGTAGCCGCCCGGGTAGGCGTTGGTGACGCCGATGGCGACGATGGATTTCGGGTTCTTGAAGCCGAGCTTGGTGGGAACGCGCAGGCGCACGGGAGCGCCGAACGGCGCGGTAAGCGGAGCGCCCAGGAAGTCGAGCGCCAGAATGGTTTGCGGGTGCAGCGCGCTCGGCATGTCGATGCTGCCGTAATAGCCGTCGGCGCAGTGGAAGGAGACGTAGCGGCATCTTGTATCGGCGCCAATATGGGCAAGGAAGTCGCTGAGCTTCGGGCCGCTCCACTGGCCGACGACGCACCAGCCCTCGATGCAAATCAGGCGCGTGATCTGGCTGTATTGGGGCAGGCTGCGGAGCTGGACGAGCGCCCAGGGCGCGGTTTCGGTGATGCGGCCGTTCAGCGCCAGTTTGAAACTGCCGGGATCGACCTCTGGTGCGTAGTCAATGCTGTAGAAGGCGTTGAAGCGCGGCGGGCGGGTGATTTGCGCTGGTGCGAAAGTGGGAGCGAGCGTGCTTCCGCTGAAGAGCGCCGCTTGCACGCTGTCGTTCCAGGAGGACATCAGGCGCAGGAAGCGGTCGGCGAGATCGGGATGCTGTAGATTTTCATAGTCGCAACCCGGCAGGACTGAGACCATACCGAGCGCCAGGCCACGGCCGAGCAAGGCCCGGCGGGAGGGGGCCAGCGCGCGTGTCATGCTATTCGGTCTCCAGTTTGCCGCCGGTAATCATCGGCAGCAGCACCTTAGGAACCAAGGCGACCATTAGCAGATGCACCGCGAGGAAAAGTGCGATGCCGCTCATTGCGAAGAAATGCAGGTAGCGGGCGACGACAAAGCCGCCGAACAGCTCTGTCAGGAACCACAGTTGCACCGGCTTCCAGATCGCCAGTCCGGAAAGCACGGCGTCGACGCCAAGCAACAGCACGCCGACATACATCGCACGCTGGACGGAATTGTATTCGCCCTGGTCGTGGCCGAGCCGCAAGTGCAGTGCGAGGACGGCATCGTGCAGAATGCCACTCGGCCTGAGCGGAAGGAATTTGCGACGGAAATGCCCCGAAGCGAGCCCCCACAAGACATAGATAAGCCCATTGGCCGCAAGCAGCCACATCGCCGCGAGGTGCCAGGCGATCGCGCCACCGAGCCAGTGGCCTACGGTAATGAATTGTGGAAAGGTAAAGCCGAATAGCGGCGAGGCATCGTAGATCTCCCAGCCGCTGCCGACCATCACCACGATAGCCACCGCGTTTAGCCAATGCATCAGGCGCAAGGGCCAGGGATGAATTGGGCGCGTACGAGGAGATACACCTGATATCCTGCTCATTCCGCGGCCACGCACCCCCTCCCAGGTTAACTCAACTACATTAAGTCGCAGGCAGCATTGCTTGAAAGTCAGCCTCGCGGCATCTTAGCGATGACTCAGAGTCATCCTCTGGCCTGCAAATTTCCCGGCGGAGAATATCTGGATGAATCTCTCATCGCGCCTCCTGAGCGGCGTCGTAACGTTTGTGACTGATGCAGGCAGTTTCCGGGGGCTGCTCGCCCGCTCGCACACCCTCTGGTGTCAGCCGCGGAGTTTCCCGCTTCGAAGAGCAGTTGGGCGTTCGCCTGTTCAACCGGCACCCCCGCGCAATTGCGCTGACCGATGAGGGGCAGCTCGGCAACTAAAAGGCGCATCCACGTCACTCAATTCCCTCCTTCCAGATTCAGATGAGGTCATCCATTCTGATCGGGAGGTGTCGTATTCGCTTACCTGTTGCATGGTGCACGGCATTCGCGATGGCGGCCGCCGCGCCGACACATGCAACCTCGCCAACCCCTTTGGCGCCAACGCTGCAGAAAACGGTGTCCGCCACGTCAATGAATTCGACCTGCAGCCTGCGGACGTCTGCGTTCACGGCCACCTGATACTCGGCGATATTGTTGTTGAGGAAGCCACCGTAGCGTGGATCAACTTCACTCGCCTCGCTGAGAGCCGCGCCGATGCCCCAGACGAGACCACCATAGAGCTGGCTAGTTGCCGTGCGGCGGCTCAGCACCCGACCGCAATCCACCACCGAAACCATTCGAACGACCCGAGGTCTGGGCATGCGTGGTGCGATGTGTACCTCGACGAATTGCGCGATGAACGAAAATGCGACGTGATTCGGAAATTCCGGGCCAGAGAAGGCGACCTTGCCCAACGCCGCTTGCTGGAATGCGTCCGGCTTCATGCCTGGCGCCGAACCGCGCGCCTCGCCGTCCACGTGATCCAGACCGTGGTGCCTAAGGATATCCGCTATGCGCTCGCTGCGACCATCAGAACCAATCAGGATGGCGCCATCGAGCTTCAGACTCGTCGCGTCGGTATTATCGAATTGGATTCCCCTCGCCTGTGTCGCAAGGGTCGCCAGCGTGTTGCGCAGGTGGATCGCCGCGTCGCGAACCGGCACCGAAATAGTCGCGGCTCCGGTCGATCCGGATGTGACGTGCTGTGGCGGAAACTGGGTGTCACCGATGGTGATCGTCGCGGTTTGGGGATCGACGCCCAGCTCTTCGGCCAATACCAGAGCGATCGCCGTGCGAATGCCCTGACCCATTTCATGACCACCGACCGACACATCGACGCGTCCGTCGGAGTTCAGACGGACTTTGGCCAGCGCCGGCGTGATGTAAGCCGGATATGCTCCCGCGGCGACGCCATAGCCGATGCGCGTACCGTCAGCGAGCCGCATCGAACCGGGGATGGCGACGCGCCGGTCCCATCCGAACAGCGCCGCACCGCGCTGCAGGCACTCTGTCAGGTGGCGCGACGAAAAAGGTTTGCCCGTGATCGGGTCGACCTTGGCGTCATTTTGGATCCGCAACGCGACTGGATCCAGGCCGACCTTCTCGGCGAGTTCGTCAATTGTGCTCTCGAGCGCAAAAAACGAAGCCATCTCCATCGGGGCGCGCATGAACCCCGGTGTCTGGCAATCAAGCTGCACCAGCGTCGTGGCGCCGCGATAGGCGGGCCAAGCATACATGCGTGAGGTTGTTTCCTCGCCTGTATACGGCATCAGATCGAACCGCGAGGTTTGCGCCCGAACCAGATGCATGCCGCCTAGCAGCCGCCCTTGGTTGTCGGCGCCAATGCGCAGCCTATGCTCGGTGGCAGCTCGGAAGCTGCTGGCGTGGAACATCTGGGCGCGGGGCACAGTGAGCTTGACCGGGCGGCCCACGCGACGTGAGGCGATGGCGGCAAGAGTTGTATGTGGCGATATTGAGCCGCGCAGACCGAAGCCGCCTCCAACATAAGGCGCGAGGACGCGGACGTTGTCGGAGTTCAATCCAAACTGGATGACCAGGCCTTCTTTCATCGCCTGCGCGGCCTGCGTGCCTTCATGGACAATAAGATCCCGACCTCGCCACTCTGCGACGGTGGAGAGAAGCTCCATCGGATTCTGATGCTGGGGCGCGCTGAGATACGTTGCCTCGATCTGCACGGGTGCCGCATCAATCGCCGCAGCTGCGTCGCCCTGAACGAAATCTGGAAAGTACGGCGCCGCCTTCGCCTGCCCGACTTCGGCGTGGCCTGTCGCATCGAGCTCTACGGCAAAGGGAAGCGCGTCGTAATCCGCACGCACCAATGATGCGGCTTCCGCCGCTGACTCGGACGTCTCAGCCACGATTAACGCAATGGCTTCGCCCCGATACAGAATATCGGGCGACTGCATGGGCATGTGGCTTTGTATCGCCTGTCCGCCAGCGAATGAGAACGCGATCGGAGCGAGCTGGTCCATATTGCGATAGGTCAGTACGGCGAGTACGCCGGCGACACGTTCCGCCGCAACAGTGTCCAGCCGACGAATGCGTCCCTTGCCGATCGTTGCCGTGACCGGTGTCGCATAAACCATCCGTGCAAGACTACGGTCGGCCCCGTACAGCGGCCGGCCCATGACTTTGTCGAGACCATCAACGCGTTGCGTGTCGGAGCCGATTCCCATCGGGCGCATCAGGCCCTCCCTTTGGCTATCAACAGTGCGTCGGCAACTGTTTCGATGCCCAACGGGACCCGGAATGCGTTCTGCGGCTGGGTCTTTGCACCGGCAAAGGCGATCCGCCCGGCCTTGCGGGCCGCATCTTCAGTCAGTTTCCGTCCGATCAGGCTTTGCTCGGCGTCATGCGCGCGCCACGGAACGGTCGCTACTCCACCAAGTGTGATCCGTGCATCTTGTATCGTCTCTCCGTCGAGCATGAGCGCCACAGCCGCCGATGCGAGCGCGAAGGCGTAGGACTCGCGATCTCGCACCTTTTGATATGTCGACGCCCTGCCAAGGCGGGATGCCGGCACGCGAGTGCGCAAGATCAGTTCGTCCGGCGCAAGTGCCGTTTCGATATGCGGTGTATCGCCTGGCTGCCGGTGCAGATCAGCCACCGCGATGGTGCGTAAACCGCGCGGACTTTGCGTGTCGACGACAGCGTCCATCGCCACAAGTGCGATCGCCCAATCGCCAGGATAGACTGCGATGCAGTGTTCACTCCCGCCGAGCAATGCGTGCCCGCGGTTCAGCCCGTCGATTGCGCTACACCCGCTGCCCGGTACGCGTTTGTTGCAGGGAAACTGTGTGTCGCGGAAGTAGCTGCAGCGCGTTCGCTGCAGCAGATTGCCGCCTAGCGTCGCCATATTGCGCAACTGCTGCGAAGCTGCCCTCCAGAGCGCCTCCGACAGCAACGGATAGTCACGTTTGACGACCGCGTTGTCGGCAACATCGCTCATATGTGCCAACGCGCCAAAGATCAGTTCGTCACCATCGGTGCCGATCTCGCCGAGGCCGTTAATCCTTGTAATATCGACGAGCGAGTTGGGGCGTTCTACCTCCAACTTCATGAGGTCAACGATAGTTGTGCCGCCTGCCAAAAAGCGCGCCGTGCCAGGAGCTGTCGCGACCGCGTGGACGGCCTCGGCAGGCGTTGCCGGTTTGAGATGATTGAAGCGCTGCATCGCTCAGCCCTGCCGCCCGGCAGCTTGCTCGACCGCCGCGACGATGCCGGCATAGGCGCCACATCGGCAGAGGTTGCCGCTCATGTATTCGCGGATCTCATCAGCGGAGCCGGCATGTCCCTCATGGATGCAAGCGATCGCGGACATGATCTGGCCCGGTGTGCAATAGCCGCATTGCAACGCGTCGTGGTCGAGAAAGGCCTGTTGCACCCGGTGTAACGTACCGTCGGCTGCTGCTACGCCCTCGATCGTGGTAACCTCGCGGCCCTCCGCCTGCCGCGCAAGCGTCAGGCAAGAAAGCACACGGCGCCCACCTAGGTGCACAGTGCAAGCGCCACATTGCCCTTGATCGCAGCCTTTCTTGGTGCCGAACAAACCGAGCCGCTCGCGAAGGACATCGAGCAGAGTAGCCCGCGGATCGACGATGAGACGATGCACGGCGCCGTTGACGTGCAGGTCCATGCTGGCGTCCGGTATCGTGTCCGCCGGGACTGCCGCAAAGAGCGGAACAGGGAGACTCGCGGCACCGATAGCGGTTGCTCCAGCGGCAAGCGCATCGCGACGAGTTAACATTGGGTCAAATCCATCATTCTCCATGCGACTTCTCCTTGTCTCCTGCGGCTCTTCTCTTGGCGTATCATCCGAAAGCTAGCGGCAATCGATCAGAAAAATCGCGAACGCCGCCGAAACTAGCACCCATAGAGAAACGGACACGCTCAGGAACCGTCAATCGCTAGGGCTTCGCGCAATCGCCGCGTCGTTACCGTCACTGTGCCTTGACGCACCGCGATCGACGGCTGGTCTCGTGAGGGTTGCCATAGCCTGCTCCGTAGTCGTAAATGAGAATTGTTTCGTCAGCCCAGTCGCTATTGTATGCCGGATTAATCAACTAGGCGCCGCGCCGATCCCAAACCGCCTGCATCTCGGCGTGTAATTTGGCGGGGTCCTCTCTTACGGCCTTCCACACACTCTCCGCCTGCGCGTCGGCCAAGACGTTGTCCATGCCATCGCGAATCCCCTCTAGAGTCCGGTGGACGACCTGTTGTGGTGAGGTCTTTGGACCGGCCCAGAGAGACGCCCCCATATCGGTGTCGATAAAACCTGCATAGACTCCCACGACCTTGGTGCCTTGGGCTTTCAGCCCGATACGGAGGCCTTCGGTGACGGCGAGCGCCGCATGTTTGGTGGCGCAATACGTCGAATTGAACGGATAGACGTACCAGCTCACGACCGAGAGCATGTTGACGATCACACCGCCGCCGTTACGCCCCAGAATGGGCCCGAAGGCCTTGTCCATTGCCATCGTGCCGAACACATTGACCTCCATTTCGCGCCTCAGAGCATTCTCTGAATTTTCCGAAAGGACTGGCGTGGAGAGCATCACACCCGCGTTGTTGATGAGGATCTCGACATCGCCGCAGGCTTCGGCCGTCGCCGCGACATCGTGCGACGAAGTCACGTCGAGGCGAATGGGAGTGAAACGTGGGTCACTCACCATCGACGGATCACGTGCACCTGCGTAAACTCTCGAAGCACCCCGTTCCAGCAGGCCTTCGGCAAAAGCGCGCCCGAGGCCTCGAGTGGCACCAGTTACCAATGTCGCCTTTCCCCTGAGGTCCATCATTGTTCCCTCCATTCCTCGGCTCTGATCGCTAATGAGCCATGTCCGCGCGGACGGCGCCTACTCTACTGCGATACGAAGCGCGTCATATGAGACGCAATCGCCACCAAAACTCGAGTGAGGAAGGCGTCTCAAGATTATCGGTCTCACTTGCGGATGGATTAGGTTTCGACAACTGCGGCAAATCAGTCGGAGTTCGCGTTCAGGGTCCGGGCAAAAAAAGAGGCCCCCAACTGAGCGGCCTCCGATTCGCTAGGTCTAACAGAATTGGTCAGCCACATGCGCGTCGCTTAGGGAGCCTCGCCCGCTGCCGTCATGCACGCGACATATTTGTCTCCAGCGAATTTGTGCCCTTCGGTGCATTTTTTAAGGGCCGCCATACGCTTGTGGTTGAGGATCATCGTGTCGCCGGCGTAGTAGTCGCCATCCTTCAATTTCATCTCTTGCCCAGGGGTCAAATGTATCGCCGTCGTCGGCCCCGGGGCGTAGTAGTCGCCCTGTGTCGGATCTTGAGCCTGCACCGGCGCCGCGATCGACAGCGCAAGAATTGAGGCTAGGCACAATGTCCTGGCGTCGTGCATCTAAACTCTCCTTGTTTATTGTAACGGCGAGGGCCGCGTTACTACAGCGGCCGGAGCGAGAATATTCATGATTGCCCCACCGCGTGATACCTTCATAGGAGAATGGTGGTAAGTCGCCCTTTGAACACGATAGAGGTGACTTTAATTCACCAAACGAGATTCGCGTCCGAAGATGCTTGATGAGGAAACCACACGATGGGCGTGTCTGGCCGCATGCTGAACGGCGTCGTCACCTTTGCCACAGTCGTGGAGGCTGGCAGTTTCCGCGCCGCCGCCCGCGTCCTGGACATCACGCCGTCCGGGATCAGCCGCGCGATAGCGCGGCTGGAAGAGAAGTTAGGCGCACGGCTATTTAATCGCCATCCGCGCGCTGTCGCCCTGACCGAGGAGGGCAGACAGTTCTACGACGAGGTCTGGCCCTTGGTTGAGGGGATCAACCACGCCGCAGAAATCGCCCGGGATGCATCCGGCCGGGTCGCGGGCCGCTTGCGAATCCAGACCTGCCCCCCGTTCAGCCATTATATGCTGACGGCTCACATGGACGCATTTCTCGAGCGCCATCCGGGTCTATCGGTCGAAATAGAGGTCCGTAACCGCCTGGGCGATCTGGTCGGAGACGCGTTCGACCTGGCAATCCGGTTCGGCAAGCCGGAGCCTTCATCGTTGGTCGTTCGCAAGCTCACCGAAACCGAAGTTCTGACTTGCGCGGCGCCGAACTACATTCGGACACATGGTATTCCTCACGACCCGACGGATTTGCTGAGCGCGGATCATCGATGCATCAACTTTCGGTTTCCAAACTCGGGCAGGATTGCCGACTGGGATTTCCTTATCGACGGATCGTGGCAGACCCTTCCCGTAAAAGGCAGAATGGTTGTCAATGACGCTGGTAGTCTGCTCGCGGCTTGTCTAAGCGGCCATGGAATTGCCCAAACGCTGGAACTCTACAGCCGAGAGGCATTGCGGGCGGGCACGCTCGTGCGCTTGCTGCCTGAGTGGAACCAGGAGCGATACCCTCTCTATGTCTATTTGCCTTCGCGCCGACATCTGCCGGCCAAGGTTCGCCTGTTTTTGAAGTTTCTTGAGCGCCTGATCGGCCATGAGGCGCCGGAAATCCATGTTTGAGGTCTCCGAGCAGGAGGTGAGGCAGTTCGCACGCATTCCACATACAAATTCAGCCCTAGCGCAGTTCAACCTAATTGGAGAGTGCAGACCATGACAACGGGCGCCAAGCCCGCTCAGCGCCAAAAGAATTCAAGCGCGGAGCCTCATTTCAAATACGTGCAATCGCAGGTAGCCTTCTTGGAAAAACCGGACCGGACGATGCCGACAGAGCCCGTCCAGCAGCCCCAGGCGGCACTAAGCGAGTGCATTTCGCGACCTCTAAATTCACAATCTGCCGGCCCGGCCGTGAGCCGAGGCCAGCATCAAGACTAAGAAAGGCGTATTTCTTATTCAGTTCCGCGAAAACAGCTCGGTAAGCAAGCTAGTGGAGTTTTCCGGCTTTGCCTCCGTGGCGAGTTG
>Ga0210383_10001297_pt1 | contig 22904 bp, 12 predicted proteins | sample IncBWC14OmetaG_FD_160072 | JGI IMG/M metagenome (GOLD analysis project Ga0210383, IMG submission 160072) | Forest soil microbial communities from Barre Woods Harvard Forest LTER site, Petersham, Massachusetts, United States - Inc-BW-C-14-O ... | reverse complement strand
GCTGAACAATTCCTCCGCACGCAAATGACAACCGTCGATCTCGTAGCCATCCTCCGCTACCAGGGCGGCTCGGTCGACATCCTGCAGGACTTCACCGCCGATCGCAACAAGCTGCTCAGCATCCTCCAGACCCTGATCGTGGGCGAGGGCCAAGGGTCGGTCGAGACCATCGACGACGCCAGCAGCGCCGATCGGGGAGCCGCGTTTGGCCAGGACGACAGTGAGTTTAACGTCTTCAACACAGACCGCCAGCTCTCTGCCCTGCAAACCGCGGCCAAAATGCTCGGCCAGTTGAACGAGAAAAAGTCCCTCATCTACTTTGCTAGCGGCCTCCGCCTCAACGGCATCGACAACCAGGCCCAGCTTCGCGCCACCGTCGACGCCGCCATCAAAGCTGGCGTTTCTTTTTGGCCGGTGGACGCTCGCGGCCTGGTCGCGGAAGCTCCGCTCGGCGACGCGACCCAAGGCTCGCCCGGCAACTCCGGCATGTATACAGGCGCCGCCGCCCTCGCCACCACCACCAACTTTCAGCAGTCGCAGGACACTCTCTTTGCGCTTGCCGGCGACACTGGAGGCAAAGCGCTGTTTGATAACAACGACCTCACCCGCGGCATCGTGCAGGCCCAGGAAGCGATCTCGGACTACTACATTCTTGGCTACTACACCAGCAACAAAGTTCAGAACGGTAGGTTTCGGCGCGTCAAAGTCTCCCTCACGAACGATTCCAGCGCGAACCTTACTTATCGCCAGGGCTACTACGCGGATAAGCTGTTCAGCCGATTTACTGCTGTCGACAAAGAGCGTCAACTCGAAGACGCGCTGATGCTCGACGACCCCATTACCGAACTCTCCATCGCGATGGAGATCGATCACTTCCAGCTCAACCGGGCCGAATACTTCGTCCCCATCGTCGTTAAGATCCCTGGACGTGAGCTGGCTCTCGCCAAGCGGGGCGGCGCCGAGCACACCCTGATCGACTTCGTCGGTGAAATTAAAGACCTCGTCGGTGGCACCACGGTCACCAACGTCCGCGACCATGTCAACATTAAGCTCTCCGACGCGACCGCCGCTGAGCTCGCGCGGCGCCCCATCGAGTACGACACAGGTTTTACCCTTCTGCCCGGAAAGTACATGATCAAGTTCCTGGCGCGCGACGACGAGACGGGGAGAATCGGTACCTTTCAAACCGTCTTCGTAATCCCCAACCTGAACAAAGAGGATCAGCGCGTCCCCATCAGCTCAGTGGTGCTGAGCAGCCAGCGCGTCGATCTAAGAGAGGTGCTCTATGACGTTGAGAAAGGTACGCACAAGGAAAAAGAAGTCGCGGTCAACCCCCTCGTCCAAAACGGAAAGAAGCTTGTCCCGAGCGTGACTCGAGTCTTCAGTACGAGTCACGAGATGTACGTCTACCTCCAGGCGTATAAGCAGCCTCCGCAGGGTAGCCAGCCCGCGAGCCAGCCTCTTTTCGCTTTCGTCACCCTTTATCTCGGTGGCGGCAAAGTTCTTGAGACCCCACCCACTTCGGTCGTTCCTAGTGCCACCAGCCGGCTTGGAACCATACCTTTCAGCTTCAGCCTTAGCATAGGTCAACTCTCTGCCGGACATTATGACTGCCAGATTACAATCCTTGATCCGACAGCACAGAAGGCGACGTTTTGGCGAGCTCCAATCATGATCGCTCCCTAGCAACATTTGTTGTACACGCGTACTTGGTTTTTGCTCACACCTTCTCTGGGTACGACTTGTGAATATATCCGAGCACCGGATGGGTGCTCCAATCAAAGTCAGGCAAGATCGGCTCGGACACGCTGATTCAGAAACGACGTTCGGGTACACTCATGCGGAGAGCTCAGATCACAGGCGAGTCGCCGCAGAACTGGGTCGCATCTTTGACCCGAGTCTGCATGGGGTGAGCGATGCGGTGTCAGCATGACGCCGAGCGAAGCGTTGGAGAACAGAATCTGCAAAATCAGCCTGGATTCTTTGCCCAACTTTGCCCCAACTGTCTGTATCTGATAGAAATGTAAGGGAACATTTGCTCGGTTTTGTGGGCGCTTAACTCAGCGGTAGAGTGCCATCCTCACACGGTGGAAGTCGTAGGTTCAAATCCTACAGCGCCCACCATTTTGGTTTTTTACACCGTGTGGCGTTTTTCGTCTCCTGCCCCCTCTTGCTTCGTGGCGAACCGTGGAGTTCGTGAGCTACATAGCTAAGAGCTAACAGCCAAAGCTATAGCTAAGAGCTCATACGCTGACGCGGGGCTGCACAGGGGACTGAGGTTCCTTCGATTTCGCTCGGGACAGGCTGTCGGCCCGCGAAGCCACACACGGGCGCTCCGGATGACGTGCTGTCAGGTGTATTCTCGCCGTATCTTCGCTCTCCGAACAATAGCTGCCGAAATGGCGCGTCCTGGCGTAGTTCTATTTCGGTTCGCGGGAGCTCCGTTAACGTTTAGAATCGCCGCGGTTGGCCATTCCTGATCCCAACCGGGCTGGCCATTGAGACAGCGCCACGAGGAGGGAAACATCAGGTTTCTCGGCATTGATGTAGGGACCAGCGGCACGCGGGCGCTGGTGATCGATGAACAGGGGAAGGTGATTGCTTCCGGGTCGGAAGAGCATGCTGCATTCGCCAGCCCCCGTCCGGGTTGGGCGGAACAGGATCCGCGCGACTGGTGGCGAGCCAGCGGTTTGGCCGTGCGGAAAGCGCTCAGCTCCTCAGGCGTACCCGCGGACGAAATAGCCTGCGTAGGCTTTTCCGGGCAGATGCACGGCGCGGTTCTGCTCGACGCGAACGATGACCTCGTGCGCAACGCCATCATCTGGTGCGACCAGCGCAGCGAGGTGCAGAGCCGTCAGCTCGAGGAAATGTTCGGCCCGGGCCGCCTGATTCAACTCACCTGCAATCCTCCGCTGACTAACTTCACTTTGACCAAGTTGCTATGGGTGCGCGAAACCGAGCCTGCGAACTGGGCTCGCGTGGCGCATGTGATGCTGCCCAAGGATTACGTACGATTTCGTCTCACCGGGGATCGAGCGATCGACATGGCGGACGCTTCTGGCACGCTGTTGCTCGATGTGGCGAACCGGCGCTGGTCGGCGGAGGTTTTGAGCAAGACTGGGATTAGCCAGCAACTGCTCCCGCAACTTTACGAATCGCCGCAGGTTTGCGGACTCGTCTCAGCGGCGGGCGCTGAGGCGACTGGACTGCGGGCCGGGACTCCGGTGGTCGCGGGCGCGGGAGATCAAGCCGCGGGCGCCGTGGGGATGGGCATTGTGCGCGCCGGCGCGGTGAGCGCCACGATTGGGACGTCGGGCGTGGTCTTTGCGGCGACGGACCGTCCCGCTCTTGATCCGCTCGGACGGATACACACTTTCTGCCACGCGGTTCCGGGACGCTGGCACGTGATGGGCGTAACGCAATCTGCGGGATTATCTCTGCGCTGGTTTCGGGATCGCTTCGGAGTTCCGTCGCAGAATGGCCGCGATCCGTATGACGTTCTGGCGGAAGAAGCGGGTTCCGCACCGGAGGGGTCCGCAGGACTTTTCTGGTTGCCCTACCTGATGGGCGAGCGCACGCCGCACCTAGACCCGAACGCGCGCGCGGCGCTGGTGGGGCTGACCGCCTCTCACACGCGTGCCCACGTGGTGCGGGCAATTCTGGAAGGGGTTGCCTACAGCCTGAAGGACACGTTCACCATCTTCGAAGAGATGAAGATTCCGGTGACGCGAATTCGGCTAGGCGGCGGCGGCGCGCGTTCGGCGTTGTGGAGGCAGATTCAGGCCGATGTTTACGGACGCGAAGGGGAAATCGTGGAAGCCGAAGAGGGCGCGGCTTACGGGGCGGCAATTCTGGCCGGAGCCGGCGCCGGAGCGTGGGCCTCGGTTGACGAGGCTTGCGATGCCGTGATTCGCGTGGCTTCTCGCGTGGCTCCTCGAGTGAAAGAGTCGCTCACGATGCAGCGCGGGTATCGCATTTATCGGGAAATCTATCCGGCGCTGCAGCCGGTATTTTCAAGGGAATTGGTGCGCGAAGCGCCGTAAACGTTAACGTATTTTCCGGGGCGCGGGATTGCGGCTTGGCGGTGGCGCCGATTATCCGGCTGCAGACTGAAAATCTTTGGGCCAACGCTGACTATTGGAACGTCGGGAGAATGGCGTCCAGCTTTTCTCGATCAAGAAATCTCCCGTTAAGCACCACACCTCTCATGCCGTCTGCGGCGGCGAATCGCGGCGATGCTGGGTCGGCTCGCGCTGTTGCCGGTTCCGACGGGATCGAAAGAAAAGATGGTGGTCATGTCGGCAGCGAAGTATGTTCTATGGCGAGTTGGAGTAAGGAGAGGTGTCGCAAAAGTGGACCGCAAATGGCGCAATTCCGTCTGTGCTGGTTCGGAATCCCGTAAGGTAGGGGGCGATCCGGATCAAAGGTGTTTCACATTGACGCGAACAGCGATGGAGGGGGACAATGGCGGCCTTATGTTGGGGGCAAAAAGGAGATTCCAGATGAAAGCGGCCCGCCTCGTCTCCTGGTTCGTTTCTCTTATGTTTGCGGCTCTATTACCTTTGGTGTTGGCAACCGCGCAATCCAATCCTGCCGTTCACGTCAATCAAGCAAATGCAACACGAGATGCCCACACGCCGCCTGCGAGAGTGGAGGCGCAACCGGTTCCGGCCGCGCTAATGCCGCCGATCAGCTTTGCGCAGGTTGCTACCTACAACTCCGGCTTGTCGGGGGGAGGTGGTGGGTCCGTCGCGATTGCAGACCTTAATGGCGACGGCAATCTTGATTTGGTCGTCACCAACGGCACCGACATGTTTAGCGTGCTGCTGGGCAACGGCAATGGCACCTTCCAGGCGCCCGTCCTCTATAGCTCGGGCGGCCCCCTTGCTGAGTCGGTCGCCATGGCAGACCTGAACGGCGACGGCAAGCTTGATGTGGTCCTTGCTGGCTACCTCGCAGGACGCGACGGAGCAGTGGCCGTGCTCTTGGGCAAGGGCGACGGCACCTTCCAGGCGCCCGTCGCCTACAGTACGGGCGCCGGCGGGGTCGGCGAGTCGGTCGCGATTGCGGATCTGAACGGCGACGGCTATGCGGACTTGGTCGTGGCTAGCGAATGCCTAACCCCCGGATGCTCTCACGGGGCATCCCCCGGTGGCGTCAGTGTATTTCTGGGCAAGGGCGACGGTACCTTTCAGACGCCCCTCGACTACGGCTCGGGCGGGTGGGACGCAACTTCGGTCGCGATTGCGGATCTGAACGGTGATGGCTATCCGGACTTGGCCGTATCCAACTTGTGCCAACTCTCAGCCAATTGCCCCGTTGAAGGCGCTCCGCCGGGCGAATTAAGCGTGCTGCTGGGCAACGGCGACGGCACCTTCCAGGCTCCCGTCAGCTATAGCTCGGGCGGGTCCTGGGCTACTTCGGTCGCGATCGGGGCTTTATCCGATGGTGGTGATCCGGACTTGGTCGCCACCAATTTCTACGTCCCCGAAGATTCCGTGGGCGTCCTGTTGGGCAACGGCACTGGGATCTTCCAGGCACCCATGACGTACGCCGAAACTAGCCCTTTCGCGAATTCCGTTGCGATTGCGGACGTGAACGGCGACGGCTATCTGGATCTGGTCGTAGCCAACATGTGCGAAGTCGGCAACGAAGGCTGCGGGCGTCCAGGCTACGATGGTGGAGTCGCCGTGCTACTCGGCAACGGCGATGGCACTTTCCAGAACCCGATCATCTACAGTTCCGGTGGACCCGACGCAGTGTCTGTGGCAGTCGCGGACGTGAATGGCGACGGTAGGCCCGACCTTGTGGTCCTCTCCAGCACGGTTGGCGTGCTGCTGAACAAAAGCTCATATTCCACAAGAACTGTGCTCGCCTCATCGCCCAATCCATCGCTGGTCAATCAGACGGTGACTTTGACGGCGACGATTACTTCGACTCCTCGCGTGCCCAACGGAGAAGTAGTAACCTTCTACAACGGCGCGGGGACCATCCTCGGCACGGGCACGACAACAAACGGAGTGGCGAGCCTGACCACCTCGTTCCCCAACCCCAAGACGTACACCATCAAGGCCACTTACTCCCGCGATCCTTTCCACAAAGCCAGCTCCGGCACGGTAAAGCAGGTGGTTGCTCTCTATCCTTCCACCACGACCCTCTCGTCGAGCCCGAATCCCTCGACCTCTGGGCAGGCGGTGACGTTAACTGCAACCGTCAGTTCCGGCGCGGCAGGCGGACCGACCGGCACGGTGACATTCAAAAACGGCACTACCTACCTCGGAACGAAGCCGCTAAGCGCTGGGACGGCCATCCTGACCAAGTTCGAGCTGCCCGTCGGAACACTGACGATTGGGGCGTACTACAGCGGAGACACGCTATCGGGCAAGAGTTCAGGAACAACCACGCAATCTGTGGGGGACGCGCCAAGCCACTAGCCAAACCGCTTGGGCGACTGGTGCGGCGGAGTCTCACCACCGCGCTCTGATCGGAAGGGCTGTCCTCTTCTTGCCTTCCCACCACCATTCGCGAGTTTTGGCCGCATAGAACTGGGGAGACTGACGGAACTCATCCCACGTCGGCACCCACTCAATCCTGCTATCAGCGACACGCAACGCGAGCAGTCCTTGGAAAAACCGTTGTCAGGGTCGGGATCATCCAGTTTCCTGAGGAGAACAGAGGCGCTGTGCGCAGATCCGATCTGTGAGCTTGTAGAGATTCCATACGTAGGAGCCGCTTGTCCGATACAGCGAACCTCTCGAGGTATGGCGGTGCATCCAAACTGCGGATGGTGCCGACCTCACCGAAGAGTTCGTCCGGCATGGCGAAAAGACGGTCACCCGGCAAAAAATAACTCACGGGGCGCTTCCGGCGGTTCCTTCAGACGGGCGCGGATAGGCCAGCGCCCCAACGGCGGACAACGAGCAAATCGGTGCCGCACAGGAGTACCTCATTTCGGCGGCTCCTCATCTACCCGTAGTGTCCTCACTCGTCCTCACTCAAGATCCATTGAGCTGATTGCTTCGATCCGATAGGATTCCATTTTACGCCCGCCCAAACCGTTGGGTGGTTTCACAGGAGATGGCAGCATTTCGCGCTGTTTGCACTGCCCCGACTCTGTCACGCTACAGATCTGCGAAAAGGCATTTCTCTGTGCCATCTTCCGCTGCAATTAACATAGCCTGGCCGGTGACATTAAGCTTCCTATGTGTTCAGGAACATAGCAGGGGGTAAGTGTCTATTCGCTAGCGAGCTGTGAGAACAAAGCCGCGCCGCCTGCGATTCCGGCATCGGCGCCATAGTGCGCCAGCACAAGCGGAATCTCCGAGGCTCGCGGATTCACGCACCAACTGGGCAGCAGGCGTTTGATCTCTGCGAAAAACGGATTGAGCATCGCCGCCACTCCGCCGCCGACGACAAGTACATCAGGGTCGACCAAGTCCACGATATTGCCGAGCCACACCGTAAGAAGTTCGGACGTCTCTTGCAGAATTTCCCGGGCCAGCACATCCCCCGCAGCGTAAGCCTTGCCCACCATTTCGCTGGTCACCGATTCAGTTTTCCCTTGCGCGAGACCGAGAAGCGCAGAACCGCGCGCTGGCTCGGCCGCAACCCGCGCCCGCGCCCGGAGAGCAATCGCAGGCCCGGCCGCCAGAACCTCGATGCATCCGCGCTTGCCACATGGGCAGAGCGGCCCACGATAGTCGATGGTCACGTGCCCGCCTTCGCCGGCAGAGCCGGTGTGCCCGTGATAGATGCCGCCGTCCAGCACAATGCCAGTTCCGATTCCCGTGCCGACGGTCGCATAAAAAACATAGCAGTAGCCGCGCGCAGCTCCCCAGATAGTTTCAGCCAGCGCCGCGGCATTCGCGTCGTTGTCAACTTTCACCGGCACGCGGTAAACCTCGGCAACGCGCGCAGCGAGGGGGAAATTTCGCCAGCAGGGAAGGTTCGGCGGATTGAGCACGACTCCGGATTTGGGATCGAGCGGCCCCGGCGCGCAGATGCCAATCGCTTTAACCTGAGCTTGCGGTTTCGCGGCTTCACCCGCCAACAGGGAATCAATCGCGGAGGTCACAGCCTTAAACCCAGCTTCTGCGCCGTCATTGGTCGCCATCGGTTTCCGCAGCTGCGTGAGAATTTTCCCGCTGGCGTCGACCACGCCCGCGGCAACTTTGGTTCCTCCAATATCCACACCAATGACGGGGCCTTGTTGATTGGAGCTTTGAGTCATGACTGGCTGGCCTTGCAGGCGCGACCGGCCTGGTCTTCAAGCCTGGGCGGAGAAATCTCCTTTTTTCATATGCGTGGCCAACTGACGCAGCAACGCGATGAAAGCGGTGCTGGCGACAGAAAGCGTGCGGTCGCGGCGATAGGCAAGGCCAAGCTCGCGGTAGAGTTGCGCATCCTCCAAATCAATCAGCTTGACCCTGCCGGCTTCAACCTCGTCGCGGGCGAACGACGCACTGATCAGCGAAACTCCAAGGTCGGCGGCGACGAAGCTTTTGATCATGCCGATGCTGGGCAATTCCATTCTCACGTGCAGTTCGGCGCTGTAGGGGCGGAAGAGTTTGTCCAGCAGGCGGCGCGTATGGCCGGTCTTCGGAATCAGCAGAGGCTGTTTGATAATCTCGCTGACCGCCACAACTTTATGCTTGGCCAGCGGATTTTTCGGACTCACCATCAGCATCAGTTTGTCGCGGAAGATCGCTTGAATCTTTAAGCTCGGCGATTGGACGGGTAAGGTCAGCACCCCCACTTCGACCTGCCCGTTTTCCAGTTTTTCCATTATCTTGTAGCTGAAATTCCGATAGATGCTGATTTGCACCAGCGGATAGCGGCGGCAATATTCCGCAAAAACTTCAGGCAAGACATAGAGGCAAGTCGCTTCGTTGGCGCCCACTCGCAGCGTGCCGCGAGGAGTGCGGCTGTGGTCGGCCACCGCGGTGAGCGACTCGTCACGGAGATTCCTTAGGCGCTCGGCGTACTCGTAGAAGATCTGGCCGGCGGGCGTCAGCTTCACCGTTTTACCCGAACGATCAAGCAGGCGGTCGCCGTATTCCTGTTCCAATTGGCGAATCTGGGCGCTGACCGCCGACTGTGAGCGGAATACTTTTTCGCCCGCGCGTGAAAAACTGCCTTGCCTCGCAACCTCTAGAAAAGTAATGAGCTGATCGAAGTCCATGTTGGTTCTTGATTAGTCTAGGGCGAGATTATAGCGGACTCTGGGCGGCGCGCCGACATTTCCCTGGGGTCGCCGCGGGGCCGGAAATTTGCATCCTCTGCATCGAAATTCTGAATTGTACTTCCTCTCCGGCAGGCGGTATTAACAAGTGACCAGCTTGTTGTGGACCGGGGTGTGCCTTGCTCGATCTGCCCCCGATAGAGCCCCAGCACAAATGATTTCGAAGCGTGCGGATCCGCCGAATGAGGATGTCGAGGATGACGCGTCTAAACTCGAAGACCGGGCTCCCGCCCGCGCAGGGTCTCTACGACCCGGCGCACGAGCATGACGCGTGCGGCATCGGCTTTGTAGCCAGCATTCGCGGCGAAAAGAGCCATGAGATTATCCGCAAGGGAATTGAAGTACTCGTCAACCTGACGCATCGGGGCGCGTGTGGTTGCGATCCGGAAACCGGCGACGGTGCCGGCGTTCTGATTCAGATCCCTCACAAATTCTTCGTGCGGGAATGCAGCAAGCTCGGGTTTCAACTGCCCGAGCCTGGCGCCTACGGCGTGGGGATGACGTTTCTCCCCGTCGAGAAGCACGAGCGGCTGCAGTGCGAAGGGATCCTCGAGCGCATCGTGCGCGAAGAGGGCCTGACGGTGTTGGGATGGCGCGACACGCCCACTTATGCTTCAGCGATCGGCCGCGTGGCCCGGGCTTCCCAGCCTTACATTCAGCAGATTTTTGTCGGCCGCGGCGAAGGTATCGATGAAGACGCTTTCGAGCGCAAGCTGTATGTGGTCAGAAAACGGGCAGAGACGGAGGTTGGGCAATCTGAAATTGCTGACCGAGAGATTTTCTATATTCCTTCTCTTTCCGCGCGCACCATTGTCTACAAAGGATTGCTGCTCGCTCCGCAGATCACAAATTTCTATAAGGAACTTTCCGATCCCGACGTGATGAGCGCGTTGTGCCTGGTGCACCAGCGCTTCTCGACGAACACTTTTCCCAGCTGGCAGCGCGCCCATCCCTATCGTTACATCGCGCACAACGGCGAAATCAACACGCTGCGCGGGAACGTGAACTGGATGTGGGCGCGGCAGTCGCTGCTGAAGTCGCCCTTGTTTGGCGACGATCTCAAGAAGCTTTTCCCCGTCATTTCGCCCGACGGCAGCGATTCCGCGAACTTCGACAATGCAGTCGAACTTCTTCTCCAAGCGGGACGCAGCCTTCCGCACGTCATGGCCATGCTGATTCCGGAAGCGTGGGCAGGCAATCCGCACATGCAGCCGGAGAAGCGCGCGTTCTACGAATACCACGCCTCGCTGATGGAACCCTGGGATGGTCCTGCGGCGATCGCCTTCACGGACGGGCGAGTGATCGGCGCCACGCTCGATCGCAACGGCCTGCGTCCCGGCCGTTATGTGGTGACCAACGACGGGCTCGTGGTGATGGCGTCGGAAGCCGGCGTGCTCGACGTCGCCCCCGAGGATGTCCAGCGCAAAGGCCGGCTGCAGCCGGGAAAAATGTTCCTGGTCGACACGGTCGAAGGCCGCATTGTTTCCGACAAGGAAATCAAGCGCGAACTGGCTGCGCGGCAACCCTACGCCCAGTGGCTCAAAGACAACCAGGTCACCATCGATCAGTTGCCTGAGCCAACCCGCATGCATTATTCAGATCCCGAAACTCTGCTGCGGCGCCAGCGCGCTTTTGGTTACAGCGATGAAGACCTCAAGATGGTTCTGGGCCCCATGGCGTTGAGTGGAGAAGAGCCCGTCGGTTCGATGGGCACGGACACTCCGCTGGCTTGTCTTTCGGACCGCCCGCAGTCGCTGTTCAGTTATTTCAAGCAACTGTTCGCCCAGGTCACCAACCCGCCCATCGATCCCATTCGCGAAGAAACCGTGATGTCGCTGTTCAGCTACATCGGCAGCGAGCGCAACATTCTCGAGGAGCAGCCCGAGAACTGCCACATGCTCAAGCTGGCGCATCCGCTGCTGACCAATCGCGAGCTGGAAAAACTGCGCCGCGTTTCCACTCGCGACCTGCTCGCCATCACGTTGCCGGCGCTGTTCCGCGCCGCCGAAGGCGAGATCGGACTGAAACGCGCTCTCGACGAACTCTGCCAGCGAGCTTCTCTGGCGGTGAAAGCGGGATACACGCTGCTCATCATTTCCGATCGCGGCGTCGACAAAGACTATGCCCCCATCCCCAGCCTGCTGGCCCTGGCGGCCGTTCACAATCTGCTGGTTCGCGAGGAGACGCGCACCCAGGCGGCGCTCATCACCGAGTCAGGCGAGCCGCGCGAGGTGATGCACTTCGCGCTTTTGAGTGGCTACGGCGCAAGCGCCATCAATCCATATCTCGCCCTCGAGAGCGTGGAGAACCTTGCCTGGCGCGGAGAATTGCCCGGCGAAGTGACTCCGGAAGCTGCAGCTCATCACTTCTTCAAGGCCATCAAGAAAGGCCTCCTGAAAACTTTCTCGAAGATGGGCATCTCCACCCTTCAAAGCTATCAGGGTGCGCAGGTTTTCGAGGCAATCGGATTGAACAAAGAGCTGGTCGACGCCTACTTCGCCGGAACCACTTCGCGTCTGGAAGGAATTGGCCTTAGTGTGCTGGCGCGCGAAGCGCAGATGAAGCACGAGCACGCGTTCCGCCCGCTTACGGAAAATGAGACGGAACTCTCGGTGGGAGGCAGCTACCACCAGCGCGTAGGCGGAGAATATCATCTGCTGAATCCGCTCACCATCAGCAAGCTGCAACAAGCGGTGCGCGAAGATAGCTTTAAGACATTCCAGGAATACACCGATCTCATCGACAAGCAGAGCGCGAACATGGCGACTCTGCGCAGTCTGATGAAGCTGAAGAAGAGTGATAAGCCCGTCGCGCTCGACGAAGTTGAGCCGGCAAAAGAAATCGTGAAGCGCTTCACCACGGGCGCCATGTCGTTCGGCTCCATCAGCAAAGAGGCGCACGAAACGTTGGCCATCGCCATGAACCGCATCGGCGGCAAATCCAACACCGGCGAGGGCGGGGAAGACGAAGAACGCTTCAAGCCCGATGCCAGCGGAGACTTGCGCCGCAGCGCCGTCAAGCAGGTGGCCTCGGCACGCTTCGGCGTCACCGCAAATTATCTGGTGAATGCCGACGAGTTGCAAATAAAGATGGCGCAGGGCGCGAAACCCGGCGAGGGCGGCCAGCTTCCGGGCCACAAAGTAGACGACGTGATCGCGCGCATCCGCCATTCGATTCCGGGCGTGGGCCTGATCTCGCCGCCGCCGCATCACGACATTTACTCCATCGAAGATCTCGCGCAGCTGATCTACGATCTGAAAAACGTCAACCCGCGGGCCCGTATCGCCGTGAAGCTGGTCGCTGAAGTCGGGGTAGGCACGGTCGCGGCCGGCGTTGCCAAAGCCCACGCCGACGTCGTGCTGATCAGCGGAGACAGCGGCGGCACCGGCGCTTCGCCCCTGAGTTCCATCAAGCACGCGGGCATTCCCTGGGAACTGGGTCTGGCCGAGACCCAGCAGGTATTGCTGCTCAACGATCTGCGCAGCCGCATCCGCGTGCAGACCGACGGCAAACTGCAAACCGGCCGCGATGTGGTCGTCGCGGCCCTGCTCGGCGCCGAAGAATTTGGCTTTGCCACCACGCCGCTGATCGCCATGGGCTGCGTCATGATGCGCAAATGCCATCTCAATACGTGCTCGGTCGGCATCGCCACGCAGGATCCCGTCCTGCGCAAGCAGTTCCAAGGGCAGCCCGAGCATGTAATCAATTTCTTCTTTTTCCTCGCCGAACAGGTCCGGCAATACATGGCAGACTTGGGCTTCCGCACCGTCGACGAGATGGTCGGCCGCGTCGACATGCTGGAAGTCGAACCTGCGGTCGATCACTGGAAAGCTCGCGGCCTGGATTTTTCCGCCATCCTCTACAACCCCCCAGTTCCGGGCCGCGTAGCGCGCCGTTGCGTGCAAGCGCAAGACCACGGCCTGCAACAAGCGCTCGATTACAAAATTCTCGAAGAAGCCCACGCGGCAATCGAAAATCTCACGCCCGTTGCCATCGACCTCCCGGTGCGGAACGTGCATCGCTCCGTGGGCACGATGTTGAGCGGAGAGATCGCACGCCGCTACGGCTCTGTGGGCTTGCCCGACGACACGATCAAGATTCAGCTCACCGGCTCAGCCGGGCAAAGTCTTGGCGCGTTCCTGTCGAAAGGGGTTACGCTCACGCTCGAAGGCGAGGCCAACGATTACATCGGCAAAGGCTTGTCCGGTGGCCGCGTCGTAGTGTACCCGCCGCGCAAATCCCGTTTCGCCCCCGAAGAAAATATTCTGATCGGCAACGTCGCTCTCTACGGCGCTACCAGTGGCGAAGCATTTTTCAACGGCATGGCCGGCGAGCGCTTTGCCGTTCGCAATTCTGGAGCCACCGCCGTAGTAGAAGGCGTGGGCGATCACGGCTGCGAGTACATGACCAAAGGCCTGGTGCTGGTGCTGGGAGCGTGTGGCCGCAATTTTGCCGCGGGCATGAGCGGCGGCGTCGCCTACGTGCTCGACGAGCGCCGCGATTTCACCGAGAAGCGCTGCAATCTCGGCTCCGTCGACCTGGAACCATTAATCGAAGCGCAGGACGCGCAGATCGTCAAAGACCTGGTCACTCGCCATTTCGATCTCACCAACAGTCCCCGCGCCAAGTGGATTCTGGAAAGCTGGTGCGAAGTTCTTCCCCGCTTTATCAAAGTGTTCCCGCACGAATTCAAGCGCGTCCTCGGCGTCAGCCGCAATCGCGCGCCGTATATCCCGGTCGAGCCCATCGCCATCCTCGCCGCGGAGCAGGTGCAGCATGGTTGAGGTGCAGCATGGGTAAAACCACCGGCTTCATGGACTACTCGCGCGAACTCGCCCCGCGCCGGCCCGTCACCCAGCGCGTCAACGACTGGTTCGAGATTTACCTCGATCTCCCCGAAGAAAAACTGCAGAGCCAGGGTGCGCGCTGCATGGATTGCGGCGTGCCGTTTTGTCAGACCGGATGTCCGGTCAGCAATCTCATTCCCGACTGGAACGATCTGGTCTATCGCGGCCGCTGGAAAGACGCCGTGCGGCAACTGCATGCCACGAATAATTTTCCTGAGTTCACCGGCCGCATCTGCCCCGCGCCCTGCGAGGCCTCGTGCGTGCTCGGAATCAATCAGCCGCCGGTGACCATCAAGCAAAATGAAAAGCACATCGTGGAGCGTGGCTTCGAAGAAGGATGGATCCATCCTGACCCGCCCAAGGTTCGCACCGGCAGGCGAGTTGCGATCGTAGGATCAGGCCCTGCCGGACTGGCCGCAGCGCAACAGCTTTGCCGCGCGGGTCACGCGGTTGTGGTTTACGAAAAAGCAGATCGCATCGGTGGATTGCTCCGCTACGGCATTCCCGAGTTCAAACTGGAAAAACACATCATCGATCGCCGCCTCGAGCAAATGTCAGCCGAGGGCGTGAAGTTCGTGACCAACGCGGAAGTCGGCAAGGGAATTCCCGTCGACGAACTGCGAAATAGTTTTGACGCCATGGTGCTGGCAGGCGGCGCGGAACAACCGCGCGATTTAAGAATTCCGGGTCGCGAGTTGAACGGAATCCACTATGCCATGGAATTTCTCCCGCAGCAAAACCGGCGCTGCCACGGTGACGCGATCGATGCCGAGCAGGAAATTCTCGCCACCGAGAAACGCGTCGTCATTATCGGCTGCGGCGACACGGGTGCCGATTGCCTCGGAACCGTGCACCGGCAAAAGCCAATCTCCGTGCATCAGTTCGAAATCATGCCCAAGCCGCCCGACGGGCGCTCACCGCAAACGCCGTGGCCGCTCTGGCCCCTGCAACTGCGCATCGAAGGCGCCCACGAAGAAGGCGGCGTGCGCGACTGGAGCATCGCCACCACAAAATTTACCGGCTCGCCGGACGGCCGGGTGCAGCAGCTGCACGCCGTGCGCGTTGGTCCCGCGCCTAAATTCGAGCCCATCCCCGGCACTGAATTCACCATGGACGCCGACCTGGTGCTGATCGCCATGGGCTTTCTCGGGCCCGTGCGCAACGGAATGATCGAACAACTCGGCGTAAATCTTGATCCGCGCGGCAACGTCGCCACCGACGCCAATTACATGTCGTCCGTTCCCGGCGTTTTCGCCGCGGGCGACATGCGGCGCGGCCAATCGCTCGTGGTGTGGGCCATTTCCGAGGGCCGCAAAGCGGCGGCCGGAGTCGATAAATATCTCCGAGCCACCACCGCGGTGCGACCCGCTCCCACCTTGGTGACCGCCGCGCAACAGATTGCATAATGATTGCACCTCGGCTGACCCGCTCGACCTTGCGCAACTCAAACTCGTGCCGTCAAGGTAAGATGGCTGCTCAACCTTCATGATTGGGCTTCAAGACATCCAGACTGCCCGGGAGCGCATCCGCAACGCCATTCGCGTTTCCCCGTGCACCTATTCGGAAGCCTTTTCCGCGCTCACCGACAATTCCATCTTCCTGAAGCTCGACAATCAGCAGCGCACCGGCGCGTTCAAGGAGCGCGGAGCGCTGAACAAACTTCTCACGCTCACCGCCGATGAACGTTCGCGCGGAGTGATCGCCGCCTCGGCCGGAAACCATGCCCAGGGAGTCGCCTACCACGCGGGACGACACGGAATCCACGCGCGCATCGTGATGCCGCTGCCCACACCGCTCACCAAGGTTTCCTCCACGCGCGCGTATGGAGCCGATGTCCTGTTACACGGCGCGAACTACGATGAGGCGTACGAAAAGGCCGTCGAGCAAAGCCGCGCGGAAGGACTCACGCTGGTTCATGCATTCGATGACGACGCCGTCATCGCGGGGCAGGGAACGCTGGGTCTCGAAATCCTCGAGCAGCATCCCGATGTTGAGGCCGTCGTGGTTCCCATTGGCGGGGGCGGCCTGATCGGCGGAATCGCCTGCGCCGTGAAAGAAACGAATCCGGCCGTCACAATCTACGGAGTTCAGCCCGCGAAGATTGCCTCGATGAAGGCTGCAGTGCACGAGGGCAAGCCGGTTACCCTGGCAGCGGCGGCAACCATCGCCGACGGTATCGCGGTGCGTCGCGCCGGGGAACGAACCCTGCCCATGGTTCAGAAATATGTCGACGACATCGTCACCGTCGAAGAAGAAGAAATTGCCAACGCCATCCTTCTCCTGCTGGAACGAGAAAAAACTTTAGCCGAGGGCGCCGGAGCGGCCGCCATCGCCGCGATGCTCAATCGGAAACTCCCGCTTGCCGGAAAATGCGTAGCCGTTCTCGTCTGCGGCGGCAACATTGATGTCACCCTGCTCTCCCGCATCATCGAGCGCGGTCTGGTAAAAGATGGCCGCCTGGTGCGACTGCGCGTCCACCTGCCTGACTATCCCGGAGCGTTGCACCGGCTCACGGGAATTCTCGCCGAGCACCGCGCCAACATCGTCGAAACTTCTTACGACCGCGCCTACCACAACGTCAACCTCGGAGACACGGCCATCGACATCACCATGGAAACGCGTGGTCCCGACCACATCGCCGAGCTGATCGCCGCTCTGGTGGCAGCTGGTTACGCGCACGAAAGAATTCTGTAGTCGGACGGCGGATTTGTAAGGCGTTTCTATCTGATTTTATGCGATTATCCTCATCATAATCCCCAGCAGTACAATGCCCCGTAACTGACAAACTCCGCTGGCAGGAAGTGACTCATGGTTCATCTCAAAATAAACGGAGTGGAGCGCACGTTCGAAGGCGACCCGGAGATGCCTCTGCTTTGGTATCTGCGCGACATCCTCGGACTTACCGGAACAAAGTTCGGTTGCGGCATGGCGCTGTGCGGCGCCTGCACAGTGCTGATGAACGGCAAAGCGGTTCGCTCCTGCAGCAAGCAAATGAGTACTCTCGCCGCTGCCGAAATTACGACCATCGAAGAAATTTCAGCCCACGGGCCGCACGCGGTGCAAGCGGCGTGGGTTGACGTCAACGTCCCGCAGTGCGGCTATTGCCAGCCCGGCCAGATCATGCAAGCCGTCTCGCTGCTGAAGACAAAGCCCGCGGTCACCGACGACGATATCGACACCGTTATGTCAGGCAACATTTGCCGGTGCGGCACCTACCAGCGCATCCGCGCGGCCATCAAACAAGCCGCGAGGGAGATGGCATGATTACCAGCGAGAAGATTACGATTGAGAAGACGCTCGAGAAGTCAGCGGTCAGAAAATTTACGATTGAAAACGCCAGCCGACGGGGTTTTCTCCAGGGAATGTTCTCGGCGGGAGCGTTCGTCCTGTGCGCTCGCCTCATTCCTCAACCACTCTGGGCCGAAGGGAGATCGGCCGAAGGAAAAGCGATCAGCGCAATCGATGCCGCCGCCTTCCACCCCAGCTTGTGGGTAGGCATTCAGCCCGACGGCACGGTCTACATCGTCGCGCACCGCTCCGAGATGGGAAATGGCGTGCGCACCAGCCTGCCGCGAATTCTGGCCGATGAACTGGATGCCGACTGGGCTCGCGTGCAGGTAGTCCAGGGCGATGGCAACGAGGCCTACGGTTCGCAGGATACGGACGGTTCGCACTCCGTGCGCGAATTCTTTGACGTGTTGCGCGAAGCCGGTGCGACCGCCCGCCTCATGCTGGTCCGCGCCGCAGCGCAGCAGTGGGGAGTGCCGGAATCGCAGTGCGTGGCCGACCCAGTGCACGTCGTTTCCGACCTGAATTCCAGCCGCAAGCTCGGTTACGGCGAACTCGCGTCCCTCGCCGCGAAGCTACCCATGCCCAGGCAAGAAGAATTGAAGCTGAAGTCTCCCGATGCCTGGCGCTACATCGGAAAGCCAGCCAAAGGTCTGGACGCGCCCGATGTCTGCTCCGGCAAAGCAATCTTCGGCATGGACGTTCGCCTCGACGGAATGCTCTACGCGGCCGTCGCCCGGCCTCCGGTCCTTGGCGGCAAGGTCAAATCACTCGACGACAAGGCTGCACTGCAAGTGATGGGCGTGAAGAAAACCATCGCCATCGCTCCTTTCACCGCGCCTCACGCCGCGCAACCGCTGGGCGGTGTTGCCGTGATCGCCGACAACACCTGGTCGGCGTTCAAGGGACGCAACAAACTGCAAATCGCCTGGGAGAACGGCAGTCACGGCGTCTACAACTCCACCACCTACAAGAAAGAGTTGCAGGAAACCGCCCGCCGCCCCGGCAAAGTGGTACACAAGGCCGGCGATGTCGATGCCGAATTCGCCAAAGGCGGCAAAATCGTCGAAGCGGAATATTACGCGCCTCACCTCGCGCACGCCAGCATGGAGCCGCCCGTAGCCGTTGCAGACGTACAAAGCGACAGGGTCACAGTCTGGTCGCCGACCCAAGACCCACAGGGTGTTCAGGAGAATGTCGCAAAAGCGCTGGGCGTAAAAAAAGAACACGTCGTCTGTCACGTCACATTCCTCGGCGGCGGCTTCGGCCGCAAATCACTCCCCGACTACGCGGTGGAAGCAGCTGTGCTCTCGAAAAAAACCGGGCGTCCCGTGAAGGTAGTCTGGAGCCGCGAAGACGACATCAAGTTTGACTACTTCCATTCCGTCGCTGCCATGTACATGAAAGCCTCGCTCGACGCGGCCGGAATGCCGAAAGCCTGGCTGCAGCGATCAGTCTTCCCGCCGATCGGTTCCACCTTCGACGTGAAAGCCGTCTACGGCAGTGATGGCGAAATGAGTTTAGGCTGGACTCCGTTTCCCTTCGACGTTCCCAACGTCCGCGCCGAAAACGGAAAAGCCACCGCCCACGTCCGCATCGGATGGCTGCGCTCCGTCGCCAACATCTATCACGCTTTCGCCGTGCAGTCGTTCGCCAATGAACTGGCCTACGCCGCGAATCGCGATCCCCTCGACTACTTGCTCGCTCTGATGGGCCCGCCCCGCATCCTGGGCTCCGAAGCCAAAGATGCCGGAGCGAAAGATTCCGGAGCCAAAAGCGCGCCCGACAAATATCCCTACGACATCGCACGTCTACGCCACGTAGCCGAAGTCGCCGCCGAAAAGTCGCAATGGGGCAAACGAAAATTCGGGAAGGGAAGCGGCATGGGCATCGCCGTGCACCGCAGCTTTCTCACCTACGTCGCCACGGTCGTGGAGGTGGAAGTCGACGGTCAGGGCGCGATCACCATCCCCCACGTGCACACCGTAGTCGACGCCGGCATCGTGGCCAATCCTGAAATGGTGCGCCAGCAGTTTGAAGGCGCGGCCGTGTTCGGCACCAGCATCGCGCGCACCGGAGAAATCACCGCCACCAACGGCGCCATCGATCAATCCAATTTTTCCGACTATCCCGTCGCCCGCATGAACGAGGCTCCTTTCCAGACCGACATTCACATCGTGGAGAGCGCCGCCCCGCCCGCCGGAGTCGGCGAGCCCGGCGTGCCTCCGTTTATTCCGGCGCTATGCAACGCAATTTTCGTGGCGACCGGCAAACGCGTTCGGGAACTGCCGCTTTCACGAAATGGATTTTCGTAAACACGGATTCTCCTTCGCTCTGTTCCCCGAGCGAAGCCCAGCGGCAAGAAATGAAGCACAAGAGAATTGTGAGGTTTAGGGCTGCGAGGGGCTCACCGGCCCCGATCCGCCTCCGAAGCAGTGCGCCAGCAAGCAGATCAGGATGCCCGTACGAACCGCACCCGCTACCATCAATTTAGTATTGAGTGGCTTCAACGCGCTCGCGGGGTTGAGCGGTGCACCGCAAGCTTCCGATTCGCGCCGGCTGGCCTGTTCCCCCTCATGCACCGTAGTCCCCCCAGTCGCCTGCGTTACGCTGGGAGTCTTCGCCTGATTTCCTTCCAGCTCGATGCGTACATCTTTCTTGCGAGCCGCGACCACAATGTTTTCGTTCACGTCGGTCACTTCGTATTGCGTCCATTCCGTGTCGGATACCGGAATCACGGTGATGCAATGGACGCACACCCCGCATGCCCGTCGTCGTCCCCACCAGAAGATTTCCGTGATCCAGTACCAGAAGGTTATCTGCAAACCTCACCACCGACTCCGGCTGGAAGGAAAACCGTGGAGCCGTCCTCGCTGAGGCTGGCCGTGAAGCCGGGCTTGGTTTCCAGTAAGTCGCCCGGGAAAAACCGCCGACCGTGTCTGCCGCCTCCATGCCGTTGATCCAAACGCCGCCCGGGCTGGGCAACACCGCCGACTTGGTGTCGGCAGCCTGCAGTGACGCGGACAACCACACTACCAGCATCCAGGTCAAAATTCGCTGCAACATTCGCGGAAGGATCACAGGCTGATGCGCTGAAATCAGGCGCCGCCTCGTGCGCTAGGATGATTTTCCTGAGATGATCTTCCTCAACAGAACAATTCAAGTTCTTATTAATTTCTTTTCAGGTAAAACTTTGTAAATCAACCACTCAGGCGCTACAAGCGCATGTAAATTAATAGAGGGCGTATGAACGAAAACAGAACATCCATCCTGTCGACGATTTTGCCGGCGATGATTTTGCCGGCGACGGTTTTGTCCAGTTTGTTTCTGGCGGCCAGCGCCGTGAGTTCGCCGCTTGCCGCCACATCCGTCGTGCCGCCAGCTCCACAGGCGCAAACGGCGCCTGCCCCCCCCTCTGCCCGGCGTATCGGTGCGATTAAAGCGATCAGCGGCACTTCCATCACGCTCACTCCGGATTCTGGCCCGGAGGTGAATGTGAACGTGCTGCCCACCACGCGCCTGCTGCGTATCGCGCCTGGAGAAAAAAATCTCAAGAACGCGACCCCGCTCCGGCTTCAGGATCTTCAGGTCGGCGACCGCATTCTGGTCGGGGGCCAGGCGTCCGATGACGCCAAGTCCATTGCCGCCGCCACCATCGTGGTCATGGCTCGCACAGACCTTGAGGCGCATCACCAACAGGAACTCCAGGATTGGCAAAAGCGCGGCATGGGCGGACTGGTCAGCGCGGTCGATCCCGCGGCCGGCACCGTGACCATCTCCGTCAGCAACTTGATGGGGAAGAAGTCGATCGTTATTCACACGTCGAAAGACACCGTGATCCGCCGCTACGCTCCCGACTCGGTGAAATTCGAGGATGCCAAGACCAGCTCGCTGCAACAGATCCAGCCGGGCGACCAGCTGCGGGCGCGCGGCGACCGCATTGCCGACGGCACAGAGCTTAACGCAGAAGAAATTGTGACCGGCGTCTTCCGCAATATCATGGGCACAATCAATTCCGTGGACGCAAGCTCTGGCTTGATCAGCGTTCAGGATCTGTTGAGTAAGAAAGCGGTGACGGTAAGAGTCGCCAGCGATTCCGACCTCCACAAACTGCCGGCCGAAATGGCGCAACGTTTTGCCATGCGGTTGAAGGGCGGCTCTGGCATCGCGGGATTACCAGGTGGTGGCGGAGCAAGCTCAAGCGGAACAGGTTCCGGCGCGAATGCGCCCGCGGGCGCCGCCGCGGGTAACGCACCGGCGAACGCACCGCCCAATGCACAAGGTGCGGCGGCTAATGCTCAAGGCCCGCCGGCGGCAGGTTCCGCTGGGGGAGCGTGGCGCGGCGGAAGCGGACCGGGAGCGGGAGGAGGCACGCGCCCGGCCGGAGGCGCGGATTTTCAACAGATGTTGAGTCGCAGCCCGGCCGTGGCCGTGGCCGATCTGCACAAAGGCGACGCAGTCGTGATCCTGGCCACCGAAGGAACGCCGACCAGCGCCAGTACCGTAGTCATGCTCGTAGGTGGCGTGGAACAGATCCTGCAAGCCGCACCGAGCGCCAGCCAGGTGATGATGCTGGCGCCCTGGAGCCTCGGAGGAGCGCCTGCCGGTGGTGAAGGTCCGTAGAACTATTGCTGATTGTTGATTTTTGATTGCGGATTGCTGATTAGTAAACCGACCGCCTCACCAATCGCGTTTTTCAGTCAACCATCAGCAATCATCAATCATTAATGATCAATAGCATTTCCAGAAGGATCGAATGAAGATCAGCAAAATCATATCTGTCGCAATCATCATGGCTTCGGCAGTGCTGCCGTCGAGTCCGGTTTTCGCGCAAGCGCCATCGGGAGGTCTGCACGGGCAGGTCACCGATCAGTCCGGCGCGGTCGTCACTCAGGCGGATGTCGCTCTGACTCCGGCGACCGGCACCCCTCTCTCAACGAAGACCGACGCTCAGGGCATGTACGAGTTCAAAGGCCTGGCCGCGGGCGAGTACACGCTCGATGTCGTGGCTCCAGGCTTCACCCTTTATGAAAACACCAAAGTCGAAATCGCGACCCAAGCCCTGCGGCTGAACGTTTCGCTCGCCATCGAGGTGCAGACGCAGAAGGTGCAGGTTTCCGACACCGCGCCCACGGTCGATGTCAATCCCGAGAGCAACGCGGGCGCCATCACCATCTCCAGCAAGGAGCTCGAAGCTCTGCCCGACGATCCCGACGAGTTGCTGACCGACCTGCAAGCCCTGGCCGGACCCTCCGCGGGACCGAACGGCGGCCAGATGTACATCGACGGCTTTACCGCGGGCCAACTTCCGCCCAAGTCCTCGATTCGCGAGATCCGCATTAACCAGAATCCGTTTTCTTCCGAGTACGACCAGCTGGGTTACGGCCGCATTGAAATCTTTACCAAGCCCGGCACCGACAAACTTCACGGCCAGTTCCTGGTCAATGGCAATGACTCGGCGTTCAACTCCTCCGATCCGTTCGCCGGTCCCGAGTCCGGCTATGACTCCGTGCAATACCACGGAAACA
>Ga0210383_10001296_pt1 | contig 22908 bp, 15 predicted proteins | sample IncBWC14OmetaG_FD_160072 | JGI IMG/M metagenome (GOLD analysis project Ga0210383, IMG submission 160072) | Forest soil microbial communities from Barre Woods Harvard Forest LTER site, Petersham, Massachusetts, United States - Inc-BW-C-14-O ... | reverse complement strand
CTGGCAGTGGAGCGGCAGTCTATTGCCGGAAGCTGCTCTTCTTTGTTGGTCAAGCTGGGGTTGGTCAAGCTGGGGTTGGTCAAGCTGGGGTTGGTCAAGCTGGGAGTGATGAGGATGGGAGAGTCGGGAAATCGAGCAAACGAAACATCTATGGATTCCCAATTCGCGTTGCCCACACACGCGCAATTGCTGACTGAACTGGAAATCACGGCGGAGTTGGTGCGCTCCCGGCTGGATCGCAAACCGGTTCGTTCTGCCGAGATCACGTTTGCCAGCAAGACTGCCTGGGCGGGATGAAAAAACAGTAGCCTGTTGCCAGTACCCAGTTGCCGGAAGAAACCTGACTGGGTACTGACAACTGGGTACTAGGTACTGCTTCATGTTTGCCTGCATCTTCGTGCCGAATTTCCCCGTGGCCGCGGTATTTCGCGCCGAGCCGGAGTTGCGCGCGCGGGCCGTGGCTATTTTCGAAGGCACGCCTCCGCTGGAAAAAGTTTTTGCCGTGAATGAAAGCGCAAGCCGCGCGGGTATCACGCCAGGAATGGCGAAAGCTCAGGCGGAGCTTTGTTCGGAGTTGACGCTGCGTCCGCGTTCTCTGTTGCAGGAATCCGTGGCGCACGCCGCTCTGCTGGATTGCGCGCAGTCTTTCTCGCCATGTGTGGAAGATGCTGCTGCCGACATGGCTCTTGTGGATCTCGAAGGCATGGAATCGCTTTTTGGATCGCTGCTTAAGATTGCCCATAGTCTCTTCCGCCGCGCCGCCGATCTCGGACTTGATGCGAATGTCGCTGTGGCTTCGAATCCCGATGCTGCCCAGCTTGCGGCTCGGGGTTTTACCGGTGTAACTGTGATTCCATCTGGGCAAGAAGCCGAGTCTCTGGGATCTCTGCCGGTGGAAGTTTTGTTTGCCGGTTGGGATGAAAATAAAGATCGAGAAGGAAAAAAAAAGGAAGAGGGGCAACGAGAAAAATCAGCCGACCTGCTCGCGACTCTCGAGCGCTGGGGCATCCGTAATCTGCGCGCTCTGGCGGCGCTACCGGAAATCGCGCTGAGCGAGCGCTTGGGACAGGAAGGCTTGCGCCTGCAGCAACTGGCCCGGGGTGCGGCTTCTCGTACGCTGGTTCCGGTGGAAGCGCCGGCGGTGTTTGAGGAAGCCATCGAGTTGGAATATCCCATCGTGCTGCTGGAGCCGTTGGCCTTCCTGCTGAATCGTCTGCTTGATCAGGTCTGTGCGCGCTTGGCCGCACGCGCTCTGAATACGCAAGAATTACGGCTTACGCTGGCGCTGCAGAATTTAGCGGGAGTTGATCCCCAACTTGAAACTTTCGGGATTCCGAGCGAAAGCGATGCGTTACATAACGAAGCTCACGCTCCGGCTCGGCATTTTATTTCCGGGCGGCAAAGCCAATTCTGCCGAACTCTTCGTCTTCCGCTTCCCATGCTTGATGCCAAACTTTTTCTTAAGCTGCTGCAACTGGACTTGAACGCGCATCCGCCGGGCGCGCCCATCCAGAAGATTCATCTTGCCGCGGAACCCGCGTGGCCGCGGTCGGCCCAAGGTGGCCTGTTTTTGCCTCCATCGCCGGAACCGGAAAAACTGGAACTCACGCTGGCGCGCATAGCCGGGCTGGTCGGCGAGCCGCGCGTGGGCTCGGTGGAGTTGCTGGATACGCACCGTGCGGAAGGTTTTCGCATGCGGCGCTTCACGCCCGAAGCAGCTCTGAAAATAGATTGCCAAAAAGCGGCAGAAGGAAAATCTGCCATTGCTGCTCTTCGCTTGTTCCGTCCACTACTGCGTGCCACCGTGACTTTGGAGAACGGAGAACTGGCGCGAGTTGTGTGCTTGAAGAAAAAAGAAGTGCAGGGCAATGTGCTCTGGAAAACCGGCCCGTGGCGCAGTTCCGGCGACTGGTGGGAGCGGGAAGCATGGGCGCGCGACGAGTGGGACATCGCTTTGCAAAATGCAGACAGTGTCGCTCTTTACCGGCTCGTGCACGATCTGCTCGGCGGAAGCTGGTTCGTGGAAGGCACTTATGACTGAAAAACAGTGGCCAGTTGCCAGTGATCAGTGGTCAGTCTTTTCTGCGGAATTCACGAAAGCTGGCCACTGATCACTGAACACTGATGTATATCGAGCTTCACGCCCGCTCTGCTTTTAGCTTCCTTGAAGGATCTTCCTTGCCTGAGGAATTGATGTCGGCCGGTGCCCGGCTCCATATGCCTGCCATGGCATTGCTCGACACTGACGGAGTCTACGGTGCGCCACGTTTCCATATGGCGGCGAAAAAGTTCGAGCTCAAGGCGCACATCGGCGCGGAGGTCATGTGCCAGTCTTTTAATCCTGTCATCCTGAGCGGAGCAAGTGCTTCACGAAGTGAAGCACTTACGGAGTCGAAGGATCCCTATATCCGGCGATTCGTGCAGGGAATGGGGGTTCCTCGCTCCGCTCGGAATGACAAAGTAGCTCGGAAGGACAAACCATTTCGTCTTCCTCTCCTCGTTTCCTCCCGCGCCGGCTATCAAAATCTTTGCCAACTGATCACCAAGATGAAGTTGCGTTCCAAAAAAGGTGAAGGTGTAGTTCAGAACGAAGAGTTGGAAGAACATGCCCAGGGTCTTGTCTGCCTGACCGGCGGCGCGGACGGGCCGCTGGCCGCGGCTTTGCGGCACAATGGCATCGAGGAGGCTCGCAAGCAAGTCGAGGAACTGATTGGAATTTTCGGCTGTGGCAATGTGTACATCGAGTTGCAGCGCCATTTCCACCGGGAAGAAGAAACGCGCAACCGTGCCGCTATCGCGATTGCGAGGTCGCTCAATCTTCCTCTGCTCGCGACTAACGGCGTTTGCTACGCCGCTGCAAAAGATCGCGAACTCTGCGACGCCTTCACCGCCATCCGACATCATCGCACGCTGTCTACCGCGGGCCGGCTGCTGGCGCGCAACTCCGAGCGTTATTTGAAATCGCCGCAGGAGATGCAGCAACTCTTCGCCGACCTGCCCGAAGCCATCAACAATACGCTCGAACTTTCCTCGCGCTTGGAATTCACGCTGAACGATCTCGGCTACCAATTTCCCCGTTATCCCGTTCCCGAGGGCGAAACCATGAATTCGTTTCTACGCGAGCGCACCTGGGAAGGTTTTCGCCAACGCTATGGCCGAACTTCACCTGACATGCAAACCCGCGCCCGTCGCCAGATTGAGCGGGAACTCGTGCTGATCGAAAAACTTAATCTCGCGGGATATTTCCTTATCGTCTGGGATCTGGTCGACTTCTGTCGCAAGCAAAACATTCTGGCGCAGGGACGCGGATCGGCGGCCAACAGCGCCGTTTGTTATTCGCTGGGCATTACGGCCGTCGATCCCGTCAGCATGGAGCTTCTTTTCGAGCGCTTTCTATCGGAGGAGCGCGGCGAGTGGCCCGACATCGATCTTGATCTGCCCAGCGGCGACGAGCGTGAAAAGGTCATTCAGTATGTTTACCGGCGCTATGGCGAGCGCGGCGCGGCTATGACTGCGAATGTCATCACTTACCGCAACCGTATGGCGGCGCGCGAAATGGGCAAGGCGCTCGGGTTCGATCCGGAAACGCTTGCGAAAATTTCTGCCGCTGTTGCCACCTGGGAATTCCGCGACGAAAACGATGCGCTCGACCGCCGCTTCCAAGATGCCGGGCTCGACCTGAAACATCCGCGTCTGCGCAAATATTACGAGCTATGCCTTGCGGTGCAAGACATGCCGCGCCATCTTGGGCAGCACTCCGGCGGCATGGTCATCTGCCAGGGACAGCTCGACTCTATCGTCCCTCTCGAACCGGCTTCCATGCCCGGCCGCGTGGTGGTGCAGTGGGATAAAGAAGATTGCGCGGACATGGGCATAATCAAAGTCGACTTGCTCGGCTTGGGAATGATGGCTGTGCTCAAGGATTCCATCGAGCTTATAAGCAGACATTATCGAGAGGAAGTTGATCTGGCGCATCTTCCGCAAGATGATCCTGAAGTCTATTCTGCGTTGCAACAAGCCGACACCATAGGCCTGTTCCAGGTGGAAAGCCGGGCGCAAATGTCGTGCCTGCCGCGCCTGTGTCCGAAGCGTTTCTATGACATCGTGGTGCAGGTCGCGATCATTCGGCCGGGACCGATTGTCGGTCAGATGGTGAATCCGTTTCTTTTGCGCCGCCAGGGACGCGAAGACGTTACGTATCCGCATCCTTCACTCGAACCTGTGCTTAAACGCACGCTGGGTGTACCGCTTTTTCAGGAGCAGTTGCTGCGGCTTGCCATGATCGCCGCCAACTTTACCGGCGGCGAGGCGGAAGACTTGCGTCGAGCTATGGGCTTCAAGCGATCGCAGGCGCGCATGAAAGAAATCGAGGTCAGGCTGCGCGCCGGCATGACGCAGAACGGAATTCCGCCGGAGGCGCAGGAGAAAATTATTCTTTCCATCTCCTCTTTCGCGCTCTATGGGTTTCCTGAATCTCACGCTGCTAGCTTTGCGCTGATCGCTTATGCCAGCGCTTTCTTGAAGTGCCACTATCTCGCTGCGTTCACTGCCGCGCTGCTCAACAATCAGCCGATGGGATTTTATTCTCCGGCGACGATCGTGAAAGATGCGCAACGCCACGGATTGAAAATGCTGCCGGTGGATGTGACTTGCTCGGAGTGGTCGTGCACGTTGGAAACAGTGGCCAGTGGTCAGTGGCCAGTGGCCAGTAAGGCAGTACCAAGTACCGAGTACCGAGTACCCAGTGAGGCCTCTGTCATTCCGATTTCCGAGCGAGCGCAAGGGGCGGAGGAATCTCGCAACTCGGTACTAGGTACTGGGTACTCGCGACTCGCTCCGGCGCTACGCCTGGGATTGCGCTACGTACGCGGCTTGCGGGAGGAAAGTGCTCAGGCGCTGGTGCGTGAGCGCATGCTTGCTCCGTTCGCTTCTATCCATGACCTTACTCGCCGGGTTCCGGAACTTCGCAAAGATGAACTCACCACGCTGGCGGAAATTGGAGCGCTGAATGCAGTTTCCAGTACCCAGTACCAAGTACCGAGGTTCCTTCGCCCCTCGCATCCGCTCGGGGGTCGGAATGACAAAGGTTTAACTGGGTACTCGGTACTGGGTACTGGGCACTCGAAACTTCACCGCCGAGACGCTCTCTGGCAGGTAGAGCGTGCCGTGCGCGGCTCCGGGCCGCTGCTGGAAAATTTGCCCGAACCCGATGCGCCTTCGCCGCTCCAACCCATGAACCACGAAGAGCGTCTGGTTGCCGATTTCCACGGCACCGGTCTGACCGTGGGACGGCATCCCATGGCGTACCGCCGCGATTGGCTGAATGCCATGGGCATTCGCCGCGCCAGCGAACTCCGCGACATTCCCAACGGGAAGCGTCTTCGCATCGGAGGTTGCGTAATCACGCGCCAGAGGCCGGGAACCGCAAAAGGTTTTGTATTTCTCAGTCTGGAAGATGAAACGGGAGTGGCCAACGCGATCATCACGCCTGATCTTTTTCACCGCAACCGCCTGCTGCTGACCTCAGAACGATTCCTGGCCATCGAAGGAATTCTTCAGAATCAGGATAACGTGATCTCAGTGAAAGCGGAGCGTGTGCAACCCCTGTTTGTCACGAAAGCTGAAACCGTTTCGCACGATTTTCACTGAACCGATTGGGAAACTAGAAACTGAGAACCGAGAAACTGCCGTCACTGCTCGGGTGCCGCCGGTTCTTCAGGTTTGCTATTCTCCGGTGCCGCGAGCGGCAGCCTGGTGGCTCCACGCATGATGTCGCGCTCCTCCGGGGAGAACATACCTCTAAAGCGGTTGGAATCGATGATTGCTTCCCGCTGTCCCGGCGGCATCGCGCGCAGGTCACGTACCGCAGTAGTCACCATGCGCCGCCGGTCGGGCGGAAGCTGCTGCATGCGGCCGAACAATTCTCGCGCCTGTTGTTTCTGACCGGGCGTCAGATGTTCCCACGTCTCCATGCGGTTCAGCATGCGCTGTTGTTGCTCCGGAGGAAGACTGGCGAAATGATGGAGCCGCTGCCGCAACAACTGCTGCCTCTCTGGAGGCAACCGGCGGAATGCCGGATCGCTCTGCAACGCGCGCTCCTGCTCGTTAGGCGATAGGCCTTGGTAGCGGCGTAGCCAGTCGCCGGCATGACCTCCAGGGCGAGCCAGCGGACGGTTTTGATTCGGCGCCGACGGCCGTACCTGGACAGGCCGGAAGTAGTTTCGCTGCGCGAGGCTGGGAGATGGAGACACCGCAACGGCCGCCGCGGCCAACGCAGCCGCAGCCATCCATCGCGTCATCAAATTTCCCCGTCCCATTCTCCCGCCCTTGAAATCGCCTTACTCCGCACTACACCTCGAACTTCTGCTTCTTACCTCTTCTTACCTCTTAGCCTCTTACGGATTTGCCACCACGTCCTTCTGCACTTCCAGGTCATCCAGCAAATCGAAGTCGGAATACAGATCGTGATTCTTTTCCAGAGCCTGCAGATCGCTCACCGCCGTCCCTGGCTCTGTCTGATCCATAACGGCGATCTCGTCATCGCCAGCGTTGTAGATTCTGTTGCCCTCGGAGAGGAACAGGCCCACTCCAACCGCCATCAGCACCGTGAGCGCTGCGGCCAGCACCGGACGCCGGAACCACGCCAGCCAACCCGCCTGCGGCTTGGCCATCTCTTCCCGCAGCCGCGCCTGCAGACGCACATCAAAATACGACGACGGCTCCGGCACACGCCACTCATCCAGCAGCGCCATGGTCTGCTGGATTTCTGCCATCTTTCCGGCGCACGCGCCGCACTCGGCCAGATGTCCCCGGATCTCCGGGGCCATCTCCATCAAGCCGGACGCCACGTCCGGCATCATTTCGCGAATCTCATCGCACTTCATAACCATGCTCCCTTGTTTTCTCTTCGCCCTGTCACTTGTGGCCCCGCCACTTCCGGCCACATCACTTCAACCAGAAAAAATGCGTTCTATAAAAATTCTTTTAACTGTTCCCGCAAAGTTTCATACGCCCGAAACAACAACGATTTCGTCGCTGACTCGCTCAACTTCAGAACATCGGCAATCTGCTTGTAATCCATCTGCTGGTACTTGTGCATGATTACGGCCAGCTTCTGCCGCTCCGGCAGAGCTTCCACCTTGCCACGGATCGCCAGCATCCGCTCCCGCCGCAGCAAAGCTTCTTCCGCTGTGATCGTGCCGTCGGCCACGTCCAGCGTCGTTCCGGTTTCCTCGTCGGGCTCATCCAGGCTGACCGTCACCTCCGGGCGTTCGTGGCGCGTGTCACGCGCGTGGTTCACCGCCAGGTTGGTCGCGATCCGATACAGCCAGGTGGTGAACTTGGCGCTGGCTTCGTAGGTCTGACGCGAGCGGTATACGCGCAGAAAAACTTCCTGAGCCAGATCCTCCGCAGCCGCCGAGTTGCGAGCCATGCGGTACATAAAACTCACCAGCGGCCGCCGATACTTCTGCACCAGGTAATCAAAGGCGGACTGGTCCCCCGCCTTCACTCGCAGCATGACTTCGGCGTCCGTGTAGCTTTCGGCACCGGCCATCGCGGGTTCCAAAGCGCCCGCCGGGCGCGGTCCCAGCGAGGCCATTAGGACGCCCCGGTCCATGGCGGCAGTACTCACACTAGATTGAACCCCGTCAGGGAGGGAAAGTTGCTCTTTGTCCTGATCAGACGAAGCCCCGGAAGTCCGCCCAGATGAGGAGGATACGGTAGGTCGAAGGGGCCTTTTTTCGTCCGGCATCAGCAGTCACATTGGACACGGGTGCCAGCGGTTCCGAACCCGCCCTTGCCCCTGCCGAGGATAGGCTACCATGCCCCGTTCTTGTGTCCAAACACCGCCTCCGGCAGCGTAAAAGCACCTGGCCCGCACGGCACGCATTGCGCCCTTGGAGTTGCGCGATCTAGCCACTGATGTTTGAATAGAAAAGGGTTGGGCGCTTAACTCAGCGGTAGAGTGCCATCTTCACACGGTGGAAGTCATAGGTTCGAATCCTATAGCGCCCACCATCTTTCTATTTTCTTCCGCAGGTTCGCTCGCGCCGGCAGGCTACCGGCGCTACTTTCCGTAGCTGACTCTCCAGATCGAGTCCGAGCCATCGTCGCTTACCAGCAGCGAACCATCCGGAGCCACCGTTATTCCCACTGGGCGTCCCCACACGTTGCCATCGGGCAGCACAAAGCCAGTGAGAAAATCCTCATACTCGCCGCTGGCGTGGCCGGTCGAGTGTAGAGGGATACGGATTACTTCATAGCCCACGCGCACCGCTTTGTTCCAGGAGCCGTGCTCGCTCGCGAAAATGTCTCCCTTGTACTCAGCTGGAAATTGCTGGCCTTCATAGAAAGTGAATCCAAGCGACGCGTTATGGGGCTGCAACAGCACATCCGGGACGATCACTTTATCTTTCAATTCCGGATGCTTGCCCTGATGACGCGGATCCTGATGCCCTCCCATGTACCACCACGGCCAGCCGTAGAATCCGCCTTCTTGTACGTGCGTGATGTAGTCGGGAACCAGGTTGTCGCCCAGCGCATCGCGCTCATTCACCGAGCACCACAGCTCGCCCGTCTCGGGATCCACGGCAATCCCGCCGCCGGCATTGCGAATGCCGTAGGCATAGACACTTAAAGTGCAGTTCGCGGGATCGCACACCAGAATGTCGGCGCGGTCTTTCTCCCGGGGATGAGTGTCGGGATCGTCTACGTTCGATCCCGAGCCCACGGCAACAAACATTCTTTTGCCATCCTGAGAGAATTCCACCGCCCGCGTCCAGTGCCCGCCCGTACCGGGAAGGTCGGCGATGTGTTCCGCCGCGCCGCTCGCTTTCAGATCGCCGTTGTGATAAGGGAAGCGAACCAGTTCGCTGGTGCTGCCTACGTACAACCATTGCGGATCAGGTCCGGGAGGATAGAACGCCAGGCCGTAGGGATGTTTCAAACCGCTGGCGAAAACGGCGGACTGCTCGGGCTTTCCGTCGCTGGTCAGCCCGCGATACACCCGGATGCGCCCGGGATCGCTCTCGGTAAGAAAGATGTCGCCGTTCGGAGCGGTGCGCAAGGTCCGAGGGTTATCGAGAGCGCCGGCATACAAACCCACCCTGAATCCAGGAAGCGCCACCGGCCAGGCATTCTCCGGTCGCGCCACCAACTTCGGACCATTTTCGGCCGATTGCGTGGTATAGGGCTGCGGAAGGTCGGCCACAGTTATCTTGCGAAACGTCCCCGGCTTCTCATAGCGGAAGTCGGTGAAGGGTGGCGTGGGCGGCGAAGCTTTCAGCGTCGAGGTACTGGTGTCGACCGGAGCCGTGTCGACCGGAGACGGCGCACTTGCTTCCTGCGCCGACTGTGGCGCTCCCATTGACTTCACATACGTGACAACCTGCCAGCGCTGCCGGACTGGCAACGACGCCCATGAAGGCATCCCGTTATCCTTGTCGCCGCGCGTTATGAACCAGAAGACTTCGCCGGGCGTGACGGAATCGAGTTTGCCATCTACCAGCGAGGGCACGTTGCCCGTACCTTTTCCCAGTTTCCCATGGCACGACAGGCAATTACGCGCATATAGCTGTTTTCCCGCGATCACGGCCGCTGGCTGGCCTTCATACGGATCCTTGGTTGCTTGCGCCGACGCCGGCGCGTTGTGGAACTTCGTGTCCACATCGGCTGCCAGCAGCAGCGCGGCCGGCAGAAGAATTGCAGCTGTAATAAGGACGTTTCGATTGGCTAAAGAGCGCATAAATCCTCTCCGCGTGGATTTCAGCTGAAGATTCTACCCTGAAACTTTGGATGCAGGTGGTCTGAACTGGGATTGACTGAAACTGAATTGACTGCAAAGTGGATTGACCGCAAGAAGGGCTCTGAGCGAGTCAGGTTCAGTCGCACGTCTTCACTGGGCGTAAGCACGAATGCGCCAAACTGCGTCCCAAACCTGCCCAGAGTTGTTACCCCATGCTCGCCTTGGCACGGTGCCACTTGTAACATTACCTCCTAGATACAACCTTCCCAGCGAATACTTGATCAGACAGCAATAAAGCCGTATAAGCTAAGGAACCGAGTACCTCAGACCCAACCCTGCAGACGGAGCGTTTCATGCGATCTTTGAAGTTGCTTCTGCTTCTACTAGCCTCAACTCTGTGCTTCGCCCAGCAGCCCGACCGCATCGCCGGTCCCATTGATTCCAGCCAGATGATCGCGCTTCCCGGCCATGCCGACCGGCGCGCGCAGCCACAATACGACCAGGGCCCGGTTGAGCCTTCGTTCCAGTTCGGCCGTGTCACGCTTGTCATGGCTCCTTCGCCAAGTCAGCAAGTTGCGCTCAATCTGCTTCTCGCGCAGCAACAGGATCGTTCCTCGCCCAACTACCACAAGTGGCTAACTCCCGAGCAATTTGCCGAGCGCTTTGGCGTGAGCCAGGGCGACATCACCAAGATTACGGCCTGGCTTCGATTGCAGGGCTTCCAGGTTTTCAGCGTCCCCCGCGGGCGCACTTCGGTCAGCTTCAGCGGCACAGCGGCCCAGATCCAAAATGCCTTTAAAACGGAAATCCATCGCTACAATGCTAACGGTCAACAACATATTGCCAACTCCACCCCGGCCGAGGTGCCCGCGGCGCTGAACGGCGTCGTTACCGGAGTTCGCGGCCTCACCGATTATCACCCGAAGCCGATGTATGTTCGACCGGCGCGTGGCGGCAGGAACGGCCCCCATCCCAGCTTCACAACCGGCGTAGGCACGGGATACGTCGCGGCCCCCGGCGACATCGCGACCATCTACAATCTCAATCCGCTCTACACTGCATCGCCCGCGATCGACGGCACCGGACAAAAGCTTGCAATCATCGGCCAGACCGATATTTACCTTGCTGACATCGCCGACTTCCGCTCTGACTTCGGGCTGAACGCCATCACCGACTGCTCGACCGATGCGAACGGTATCGTTACGGCTGCGGCCTGCAACACCACTAATTTTCAATACCTGCTGGTTCCCGGTGTTGCCGACCTGGGCGCGCCTAGTACCTGCGGTGACTTGGTCGAATCCGACCTCGACATCGAATGGTCGGGAGCAACCGCGCGCAATGCGCAAATTATCTTCGTCAACGCTCCCGCCACGTTTAATTCCCAATGCAATGAAATCACGAACAACGGCGGCACCAACGCCTCTCTGGCCTATGCCATCGACAACGTAGTCGCTCCGGTCATCAGTATGAGCTATGGTCTGTGCGAGCCCGAGGCTGAGTCGCTGGAAACCGAGCTTCAGCAAGGCAACGCCGAGGGCATCACCATCATGAACTCCTCGGGCGACTCGGGCGCGGCCACATGTGACCGCAACCCGCCGAGTGACGAGACTAGCCCGCCATTTGCCGGCGCGGTCGGCGGATTGGCGGTGAATTATCCCGCCAGCAGCCCGGAGGTGACCGGCGTGGGCGGCACGTCTATCCCTTTTCCCACCTTCTACAACAGCAGCTATTGGAATTCGAACAGTTCCAGCACCGTCAACTTCGGCGGGTCGGCACTCACGAGCCTTGAGGGGCAAGAGGCTTCCTGGAACGACACTGCGGCATTTGCGCAGCTCTGTGAAGACAACATTCTCAACCCTCAGTTCTGCTCGCAGGGTGGTAGTCCGAAGGTTACTGGCTGGGTCGATATCACCTCCGCCGCGACCGCGCAGGAAGACCTCTGGATCTCCGCCGGCGGTGGGGGTGTGAGCAACTGCGTAAGCGAGCCCAGCGATATCTGCGAGGCAGGATTTCCACGACCCACATGGCAGAGCGCGATTACGATTCCGAGCCTGACGACAACCTATCGCCTCGTGCCGGATGTCTCGCTTCTGGCCTCTCCCGACTTCCCGGGCTACATCTTCTGCACGCCGCTCGACCAGTGGACCTCCAGCACGAGCACAGCCAGTACGTGCGCCGGCGGCGTTTCAAGCGCCGTGGATAACTACGAATCGGTCGTGGGCGGAACTTCTGCCTCGTCTCCTGTCTTCGCCGGCATCGTCACCCTGGTCAATCAGTATCTCGGAAGTGCCGGTCTGGGCAACATCAATCCCACGCTTTACAGTCTGGCCGCGACCCCGGCCAATGGAGCGTTTCACCACATCACTAGCGGGGACAACGACGTTTACTGCCAGAAGAACACGCCTTCTGGTCAGCCCACCGATGTAATCTGCCCGACGGCGGGTGTCTTCGGCTTCGACGCCTCTAACTCCGACTCGACGACTGGATATAACGTGGTCGCGGGTCTTGGCTCCGTCGATGGCAATAGCCTCGCCGTTGCCTGGGCCGCTTCCCGTGGCACTGGGAGTTCGATCACGATTACGCCATCCGCGACAAATGTCACCATAGGCACCAGCGTGACCTTTTCGGTTTCGGTTACACCTGCGAGTGGCGTGGGTTCAGTCCGGTTCTCCACTCTCAATGGCGCCACGACGACAGTTTTGGGGAGTGCGACTCTGAACGTTCCCTACCCGTCAACCACAACCGGAACGGCAAAGTTCGCCACTACAGGACTACCGGGCGGCACCAACAGCGTCACAGCCACCTACACCGGAGACGCGTCGGTCAGCGCCTCGACCTCTGCCCCCACGACCGTTACCGTTACGGTCCCGTTCACCATGTCCGCTAGTGCGCTCAACCCAGCGAGCGTCCCCGCGGGGCAGACGGCGACGTCGACCGTAACCATTACGCCCACCAGCGGCTTCACCGGTACTGTAAACTTCACGAACTCCACAGCGTCCAATCCCGGCAGTTGCACTGCGAATCTGCCCGCGGGAGCGCTTTGCAGTTTCAGTCCCGGTAGCGTCACGCTCGACGGTAACCCTGCGCATACGATGCCCGTCGCCCTGACTATCACTACCCTTGCCAACATGGCGCTGCCCTCGGGCGCGCAGGCGATCACTGTTACTGGCACGAGTGGCGCGTCGGCGGTTACCGCAACCGTCAACATGACGGTGACCACGACCAACCAGTCCTTCGCCCTGACCACAACTGCCGCCACCTTCCCAGTGACAGTGGGAGGAACGGCTCCGATCAATCTCACCGTTACCGGCACGGGCACACCCATTTCCTTTGTAACTAGCAGTGTTACGGCTCTGCCGCTCACCTATACCTGCTCGGGAACGCCTTCTTTGGCCACGGCGGAAATCTCCTGCCAATGGAGTCCCTCGAACGGCCAGTCCGTCACTGCGGCCGGGGTCACGCTCAATCTCGTAACCACCGCCCCCACTACCGGGCAACTGCGCCCGCCTATGGAGCGCGGCAGCCGCATCTTGTACGCTCTGCTCCTTCCCGGCTTGTTCGGAATTGTTTTTGCTGTGGGATCACGCACTCGCGGCCTGCGCTTGCTCAGCCTGATCATGGTTCTCGGCCTCTCCACACTGTGGTTAGGCTCTTGCGGCGGCAGCGGCGGCGGCGGCACCAAGACCCCGACAAACCCAGGGACGCCTGCTGGCTCCTACGTGGTTACCATCAACGCCACCACTGGCGGCGCGAATCCGGTTCCGCTCACCAGCAACGGGTCGCCGCTTACTATCACTCTCAACGTGTCGCAATAGCCGCACACAGCCAGCCAGCGCTCCGCCCAGTGCGGAGCGCTTTTCATGCACACGCGCTTTTCCGTCTGACCTCGCCGGAGCCCGAACGCCTGAGACCTGACAAGCCATGTCCTCCTGTGCAAAAAGGCTCCCACTTTGCCCCTTGCGCGCTGGCGCGGGGACGAGTACCATTGCTTTGTTCTCATTGGCCTCGTTCCCGCGTAGGCCTTCCGCGCCCCAGGCCGTTCCCGGCGGCGCGACGGATTCCGATAACGGATAACCGATACGCAAAATTTAGATTTTTTTGTTAGTGCGAGTTTGTATCACCAGAGAGCGGTCGATCGCGATTGCGTTCCAGCCCAACCCGCAGTTCCGCATGAAAAGTGGGCTGTGCCCCCTCGAACGTGTGATCGCGAAACTTGATGGTTGACGTATGTGACTGAGTGGTGTGACCGAGCAAGTGGTTAGGCCCCGCAAGAACAGTGGCTTCGCGCCAACCCTGTGAGAGCCTGCCGCAACCCAATGGGGAACCGGACATCGTGAGATTTTGCCGCCCTGCACCGGGACGAATACCCGGCCCAGCAGGTTTGAGAGGACTATGAACGCAGGATCATCTGGACAGGGACAAGGACCAGGAAGACCCTCCGCTGGTGGAGGCAGAAATAGACGGCGTCGCGGACGCCGCCCGAACAATCCCCGTGGGCCGCGCCCCGCGGGCCCGAGCCAGGCGCGTCACAACCAGGATGGCATCTACACCGCGCCCATGGACCACAGCTATCGCGCTGCCTTGGCCGGCAACGGCAACAATGGCCAGGGAGCACGCCGCCAGCGTCCCGGCTTCGCCGCACCTTTTGCGCCCGCCGATCCCGAGCCTCTGCCCGCGTTGCGCGAGGATTCCAACTCGCGCATCTTTGCCTTCGTCGACGACCTGTTCTTCGCCGCCAAGATTCAAGAGACCGCGCGCAAGCTCAACGTCAAGGTCGAGTTCGCCAAGAACGACAAGGACCTCGCTGATCGCATGCAACAGAACGGCGAAGAGAAGCCTTCGCTGATTATTTTTGACCTCAACAACGTCAACGCTAAGCCGCTGACGCTGATCCCCAAACTAAAGGCGAAGTTGAAGAAGGGAACCTCGATCATCGGATTCCTCTCCCACGTGCAAGGCGATCTGAAACAGAAAGCGCATGAAGTGGGCTGCGACATGGTTCTGCCCCGGTCCGCTTTCTCCCAGAACCTGCCTCAACTGCTGCGCCGCCACGGAGCCTCGGAAGACGAGAATCCGACGGTACAGTAGGGAGCGGGAAACTAGAAACCGGAACTGGGAACTGGGAACTGCCCTCCTACCCCGGAGGCCAGCTCAAATGACGTCCTCCCAAAAGGTGGACGTGAAGATGAAACACCGACTGCCCAGCTCCCGGACCCACGTTCAGCACAGTGCGGTATCCCTCCTCGATGTTGCGCTGGCGTGCAATCTCAGCCGCCGCCAGATGGCAGCGGCCAATCACTTCGGCGTCTTCGGCCTGCGCCTCTTTCAATCCCGCAAAATGTTTCCTGGGAATGATCAGCACATGCGTGGGAGCCTTCGGGTTGATGTCTTCAAAGGCCAACACGTGCTCGTCCTCGTAAACCTTCTTGGCGGAAATTTCGCCGCGGAGAATGCGGCAGAAAAGGCAGTCGCTGGCAGGGTTGGTCATGCGAAACTCTCGGTTGAGGATAGCATCGGCATTGCGAGAGTGGCCAGTAGTCAGCAGCCAGTGCGAACTCGCTGCTGAGCCGGCACTGAACCGGGCTAATTCAAAGAACAATCCGGCGCGCCCTGAGCGAACTGGCCACCGATCACTGATCACTGGCCACTGGCCACTTTTTTAATCCAGTCTTACGAGAAAGACCGCGCCCTCCGGCGTTTCCGTCTCCGCGACCATTTCCTGAGCACGCTCGCGATCGTCGCCGAGAACGCGCACACGCACCCACCAATCGCCTGCGGGGCTGGCGAAGTGTTGCACCTTGGCCGTGCGGTAGCGGCGCGTCAGGTGGTCGGCAAGCTTCGCGGCTTCGTCTTCATCGGGGAATCCGCCAATCTGTACAGCCCACTTTCCGCCGGTTTCGAGCGGAGCCGGGGTTTGCATCACTTCTACTTTTACTTCCGCGATTCCGGGCAGGTAGACATCGAGCTTGCGCGCCGCGGCCAGCGATAAATCCAGAACCCGGCCGCGAATGAACGGTCCGCGGTCGGTGATGCGCACCAACGCCGTGTGGCCAGTCTTCAAATTTGTGACGCGCACGATCGACCCCAGAGGAAGCGTGCGGTGTGCCGCGGTCATGGCATTCATGTTGTAGACTTCGCCATTTGATCCGCGCCGGTTGTGATACGGCGGACCGTACCAACTGGCGCGGCCGATTTCGGTAGCCAGCGGCAAGGTGTGCGCGGGAATCGTCGGCTCCGCAAGAACAACACTGCTTTCTTTGTCGCTACTCTCGGCTCCCAGCGGTCGGTTATTCTTTGCGGTGCTTTCGGGAGGTGACGCGGCCGGCGATTCGGTTGAAGAGGTTTCGGCGGTCGGGGCGGGTGGTGGCGGCACATTCACTCGCGCCTGCTTGGGATGACTGCATCCCGCGAGCAACAGCAGGATCGTAAGCAGCAGAGTGAGAACCACAGCGTTAGGGACGAAAGCGCCGGGACGCAGCTTTACTTCTGCGAAGCTTTTTGTTGCTCTTTTTGCTGCTCCAGGTAGTCGGCCAGTTCGATGAGTTTGACACTCGCGGTGCGCAGGGCCTTGGTCGAGTGCTGGCGCACGGCAGGAACAACCTCGTCGTTCAGATATTTGATGAACTCGGGGATCTCTTTCTCGATCCGTTCGGCAGCCTCGGCGACCGTCTTGCTGACACGCGCCGATGCGTCTTCCACCTTGCGGTTGAAGTCGTTCATGATGCTCCTCGATACTGCTAGGCGTGGATGAACTCACGCGAATGTTGCGGATGCCAGGCTCGACCATTATTTCGCGCTTGGGAGCGCGGGTCAATGGCACGCATACGGTAAAGCAACGGAAGGCACTACGGCCATCAATTAGAATCGCACCTTGCGCGGAAGGTTGGCGCCGCCGGGAGTACGATTTTTGGATATGCAGTTCGACGCACGCGCGAGGGTCGAGCAAAGAAAATTCCGGCGGCGGTTGCTCGCCTGGTACGAGCGCCATCGCCGCGATCTCCCCTGGCGCGCGAACCGCGATCCCTACCGGGTATGGCTTTCCGAAATCATGCTGCAGCAGACGCGGGTTGCCGCGGTGATCGAACACTATCAGGAATTTCTGCGGCGTTTTCCCACCGTAGAGAAGCTAGCCGCGGCGCGAGAGCCGAGCGTGCTGGCGGCCTGGAGCGGTTTGGGATATTACCGGCGCGCGCGCATGCTGCACGCTGCGGCGAAAGTCGTGGTGCGAGAGTACGGAGGAAAGTTTCCCACCACCGCAGAAGGATGGCGGGCATTGCCAGGGATTGGACGCTACACTGCCGCAGCAATTGCCAGCATCGCGTTCGACGAACCGGCCGCCGTGGTCGATGGCAACGTCGAGCGCGTCTTACAGCGAGTATCCGGGAAGCGGCTTGCCGGAGAAGAGTTGTGGAAGGCCGCTAACTATCTTCTGGATGCCAAGCGCCCCGGCGATTTCAATCAGGCCATGATGGAGTTGGGCGCAGTCGTGTGCGCGCCGCGCGCACCGACATGCTTGACCTGTCCGGTCATCGAACTATGCGTCGCACGCGGAGAGATGCCGCCGCTGGCGAAGCCGGCGAGGCAGCACAAACGAGAGATTCATTATGCTTTGGACCGTCGGGATGGAGAGGTTTTTCTGGTTCGGCGGCCGAAAAATGCATCCCTAATGCCCGGAATGTGGGATTTGCCCGAGCTGCCAAACACGAACGGAGCGGGTGGTCCCTCTCTCACCCTGCGCCATTCCATCACGGTCACAGATTACACCGTCCGCGTTTGGCGAGGGGCCGCGCCATCGCGCGTTGCTGGGAAATGGATCCCCGTGGAGCGTCTGAGGCAGGTTGCCCTTACGGGCCTGGCACGCAAGATTCTGCGGAAGGCGGAAAAGCTCTGATCGAAATCAACGAACGTGGCAACCGGCAAATGGCCGATGGTAACTGCTTTTTCCGCGCACGCATCATCTAAAATAAGAGCAGGTCAGAGCGAGGTCAGATGCGCTGGCTGCGAAACATCCGGAAAGAACAATTGGGAGGACGACCGATGGCGGCATTGACCGCGGGCACCAAGGTGCCCGACTTTGAACTGAAAGCGATGGATGGCAGGCGTTTCGTTTTGCGCGAGGAGCTGGCGCACGGGCCCGTGGTGCTGGCGTTCTTCAAAGTTTCGTGTCCCATCTGCCAGTATGCGTTTCCGTTTCTGGAGCGGCTGGAGCGGACGTATGGGCACCAGGGCGTCAGGCTCATCGGTGTCTCGCAGGACGATCCCCGGCACACAGCGGATTTCACCAAGGAATTTGGCGTAACCTTTCCCGTGCTGCTCGACGACAGAGATACCTATCCCGTGTCGAACGCCTACGGGTTGACCAATGTCCCGAGCATCTTCTGGATCGCGCAAGACGGCAAGATTGAAATTTCCAGCGTTGGCTGGGTGAAGGCCGACTTCACAGAGATCAGCCGTAAGATGGCCGAGTCAGCGAAGATCGCGCCGGCGGCGGTGTTCAAGCCGGGGGAAGACGTGCGTGACTTCCGCGCCGGTTGAAGCTCGAGAAACTAATCCCGCGGTCGCGGGACGGGTAACCGACACGAAAACTACAGAGAACGCCCGGACACAGGGTGCCACAATCGCAGGTGCAGCCGGAAACTTGCCCGGAGGACCCAAGGGACATTGACCCGCCGTGCGAGGGCTTGCGCTGCTCCCTTACAGCGAAACTCCTTCTGTCCGTTACAATTCCCTCAGTCACAACAATAGACAAATTCCCAGCCATAGGGATTGCTCCGCGCCGATACTGGGCTCCGTCGGGGGGAAAGACAGATCTATGCAAGCATTCGCGAGAAGAAGTGTTCTGGCCGGCGTGATCGCCACTCTAAGCCTGCTGGTATGGGCGGAGGGCGGTGCGCCTCCGGTCCCAGTACCGGTCGCGACCAAGCGCGAGGCCGTTTCGGTGCGCTTGCCGGGCGCGGCATTTGCCGCGATGGAGACCATCAATCCTGAACACATTCGCTGGCATGTCCGCTTTCTCTCGCACGATCTTCTGGAAGGCCGCGGTACGGGGCAGCGCGGCGGCGACCTCGCCGCCGAATACATAGCCACACAATTTGCGGAATATGGATTGAAGCCGGCGGGTGACAACGGGTCCTACTTGCAGAAAGTGCCTCTCGTCGGAATCACGACGCTTCCCGAAGCCAAGTTTTCGCTCGTGCCGAAGCAAGGCGCTGCGATAAATCTGAAACCACTCGATGAGTACGTTGCTTACGATCAGACTCAGCAAGCGCAGTCTGATGTGGACGCCGAGATCGTTTACGTGGGATACGGTATTGAAGCGCCGGAATACAACTGGGACGATTACAAAGGCGCAGACGTGCGCGGCAAAGTCCTGCTCATGCTGGTGAACGAGCCGCCTTCGGATGATCCGAAGTTTTTCAAAGGCAAAGCCCTCACCTACTACGGCCGCTGGACTTACAAATACGAAGAGGCGGCACGCAAAGGCGCAGTGGGCGTGATTCTCATCCACAAAGAAGACATGGCAAGTTATCCCTGGGAAGTAGTGCGGAACTCGAATTCGGGCGAGAAGTCTTATCTGAAGGTGGAAGGACCGGTGCTGAAGGTCGCGTCTTGGGTGCAGCTTGATGTCGCTAAGAAGCTGGCTGCGGCTTCGGGCATGGATCTGGAAATGATGATGGCGGATGCGCGCACGCGCGAATTTCATCCCGTGAATATGGGAACGAAGCTGAAGGCGCACATGGTGAGCACTGTGCGTCACTTCGAATCGAATAATGTGGTGGCGATGCTGCCGGGCGCTGACCGCAACCTGAGAGACGAAGCGGTGATGTACACCGCGCACTACGACCATTTTGGCATCCGTCCCGACATGCCGGGCGACAACATCTTCAACGGCGCCGCCGACAACGCCACGGGCTGCGGCATCCTCCTCGAATTGGCGCGGGCGTTCAGTGTCGCCAAAGACCGGCCGGGAAGGTCAATCATTTTCGCAGCAGTCACGGCCGAGGAGCAGGGGCTGCTGGGTTCGGAGTATCTCGGAAAGCATCCGCCGGTTCCAGCGGGAAAGATTGCGCTCGACCTGAACTACGACAACGTGCAGCCTCTGGGGGCACCGGAGGAAGTAGAGGTTTCAGGCGCGGAGCGCACGACCTTCTATCCGTGGGTGCAGGCGATGGCTAAAGAGTTCCGGCTGGCCATTCGTCCTGACGCCCGCCCCGAAGCAGGACATTTTTACCGCTCCGATCATTTCAGTCTGGCCCGCGTCGGCATTCCCGCATTCTCGATCAACGAAGGCATGAAGTTCAAAGGGCACGACGAAGCCTGGGGTCTGGCGCAGGACAAAGAGTACACCGAGAAGCGTTATCACCAGCCGAGTGATGAATACCATCCTGAGATGGATTTTGTCGGCGATAGCGCGATGGCGCGATTCGGCTTCGCGCTCGGCTGGGAAGCGGCAAGCTTCACCAAGCTCGTAGGATGGCAGAAGGGCGATGAATTCGAAGCGGCGCGAATCAAGAGCCAGTAGTGATCGCGCAGCAGCGCCTAGTACGAATGCCCGACGGAAGACCCTTCTGACACAATTCGCGCTTTCCACGGCACTTGCCAACCTAAGACGGCACAATCCCCATAACCTCGGTAACTTTAGCCGCTCCGCCACCCGTGCTAGCCTCGATATGTACATGTGTAATCAGCAACTTCCAAGAATCTGACGATTCGCGAATGCCACGACTTCCCATCTTCCGCCTCGGCAAGGAGCCAGAGAAACTGGCGCCGCCGGAGATGATTGCCGCTGCGCCATCGCTTGCTCTTGAAGGGCTGGTGGTCGGGGTCGACAACCTGCGGCACGACGTCGTCCTGAGCCCGCGTTTTGTGGATGCGGCGCGGGCGCAGATCACACGGTTGATCGTGCGCCACGGCGAGCTGGAAGGACTGCTCGCGGCCGAAACTCCGCAACGGAACCTGGGACCTTCGTGGATGCGAAGCGCCGTGGCCAGCCAAAGTCGCAGCCCCGCCGAAAAAACTGACTGGAAGCCAGTGCTGGCGGAGCTGCATTTGGCGGCGCTGAATCGCGCCAAGAAGGAAGAAAAGATTTCCGTCGACCTGCTGGCCCGGCTGGCGGTTACCAAGTTTCTCCGCATGGAGATGAACCTGCAGTTTGCGCAAGTGCTCGAACGCTGCCGCGTTCTGCTGAAGACTTACGACGGCATACGGCAGGGCAAAGGGGTGGAGTATCGCGAGCGCGTTGCCGGCTTCCAGGTGCGCAAGAAAATCATCCTGCGCAAAACGGGGCAGGATCTGTTCGAGACCCTGCGCGAGATCGAAAAAGAGACGCTGGCGCGCACCCGGCGGTCCTTCTTCGGAGAAGTGAAGACTGCAGAATCGAACTCTGCAGACGCGAAGCAAGAACCCGGCAGTGCAGGCCTGGGCAGTTATGGGCTCTTCGTGAACCGGCTGGCATTCTCCGACGATGGCCGCGACGACTATTTGTGCGCCGAACATTATGTGATGCTCGGCAATTGGGATCGCGATCCCGACCGCTATGGGCGCTTGCAGGACGTGGTCTGGGGTTTCGTGCGATCGATCTACGGCGAAGAGACCAGCAGCGACACCATTAGTGCGTGGCTGTGCGCTCCGGAAAATGCCCGCGCCCTGGTTGGCACCGGAACGCCGGATGATTCCTCGGCGGAAGGGGTTTCGAAGCAGGAGCGGTTGGCGCAGTGGGTGCGGCTGCTCGAAGACGAACAGGTCATGGAGCATGTGATCGCCTCTTACCACACGGTTCCGCTGCTCAATGAATACGCCCCGCGAATTAATCCGCAACAACTGAAGAATGCGCTGATCTCGCGTCCTGAGTGCGACCGCGTGGAACGCATGATTCAGGAACACGGCAAGCTTTCTCCTGCCAGCTTGTATGCGGCGGTAGCGAAAGTTGCGAGTTGCCGCGGCGCAGAGCGGGCCAAAGTGGCAGCGCGGTTTCTGCAGGATTTCTCTCACTATCACCGCGATCTGAAGCGGCTGGAAGTGCTGAACGCCGCGCTCGACTCGGTAAACCTGGTCAGCACCGAAAAACTGCGCGAACTTTCCCGGATGAACGGGACGCTCTACGAATTCCTGCTTCCCGAGGAGCAACCGCAACAGCCCGAGGAAGACCGAGTCCTGCGCCACGTGGTGCTTAAGGCCGATGTCCGCGACTCGACCCGGCTCACGCGCACTCTCATGGAGAAAGGGCTCAATCCGGCTTCGTACTTCAGCCTGAACTTTTACGATCCGGTGAACAAACTGCTGAGCAAGTACGGAGCGCAGAAAGTTTTCCTCGAAGGCGATGCCATCATCCTGGCAATCCTCGAGCGTGCCGGCGAACCTGGGTTGGCCGTGAGCCGGACGTGCGTGCTGGCTCGCGAGATCATTGAGATCGTGCGCGGCTACAACGAACTGATGCAGCGCTCGGGCATGCCGGGACTGGAGTTGGGCGTCGGCATCACGCTGCAGGAGTCGGCGCCGCTGTATCTGATGGATGGCGAACATCAGATCATGATTTCCGAAGCGCTGAACCAGAGTGACCGCCTTTCTTCCTGCAACAAGCAGGCCCGCAAGGTGATGGAATCGCAGGCCGGACCGTTCCACGTCTATGTCTTCCAGACGGCAGGCGCAGAGTCCGCGGCAGATCCGTCGGCGAATGCCGAAGACTCCATCGTGAGCTTCAACCTGGGCGGTATTCGCATGAACGAAGCCGCGTTCCGGAAACTCGAGCAGGAGATTTCGCTGGTGCCGCTGACTGTAAAGCTGCCGCCTTCGATGGCATCGGATAAGGGAGAGTACAAGCTGTCGAGCGGTACTGTCCCGGTTGACCGCGATATTTTTCGGAAGATCGTGGTGCGCGAAAGCCGCGTGCCGCGAATCAAGGAAGACTTCTCTGTCCAGGGATGGACTGACCGCACTTACTACGAAGTCTGCACCGACCCCGCAATCTACGCTGCGCTGGAAAAGAAAAAGGGCGCTAAGGCGTAGGGAACGAGTAGCTAGTTGCCAGTACCCAGTACCCAGTACCCAGTACCTAATACCTAATACCCAGACCCACTGAACCGCTGACGGGCGCTCCGCCTCCTGTGCGTTTTTTGCGCAAAATAAAGTCACTTCGGAGTCGCTAGGTGGTTGCGACTTTGCGC
>Ga0210383_10001295_pt1 | contig 22916 bp, 20 predicted proteins | sample IncBWC14OmetaG_FD_160072 | JGI IMG/M metagenome (GOLD analysis project Ga0210383, IMG submission 160072) | Forest soil microbial communities from Barre Woods Harvard Forest LTER site, Petersham, Massachusetts, United States - Inc-BW-C-14-O ... | reverse complement strand
GCCGGAGGCACCGCCGCGTTGATCCAGTATGTAGAACGCGACATGGACGCCGTGATGCGGAGAACCGCCGCCCGCCCTCTTCCCACCGGTACTTTGAAGCCTTCGGAAGTTTTGATTTTCGGGGTCGTGACGATCGTTCTCGGCACCGCTTGGCTCGCGCTCGCGGTAAACCTTCTCGCGGCTCTCGTCGCCCTAATCACCAGCCTCTCTTACTTGGGGCTTTATACTCCGTTGAAAACGCGCACGACGCTCGCCACCGCCGTAGGCGCCATTCCCGGCGCACTCCCTCCGCTGATCGGTTGGGCCGCCGCGCACGGCTCGCTTTCGCAAGGCGGCTGGATCCTCTTCGCGATTTTGTTCGTGTGGCAATTTCCGCACTTCATGGCTATCGCCTGGATGTACCGCGAAGACTACGCGCGTGCGGGAATCCAAATGCTGCCTGTGGTGGACCCTAAGGGTGATGCTACTTTCCGCCTGATCGTCAGCATGTCCGCAGTCCTCGTGCCGGTAAGCTTACTGCCTTCCGTGGTAGGAATGGTCGGAATTCCTTATTTCTTTGGCGCTCTCGTGCTGGGCATGATTTTGCTGCAAGTTTCGTTGTGGGCTGATCGCGCGCGAACAAATGTCCGTGCAAAATGGCTGATGCACGCGACCGTAATACACATTCCGCTTCTGCTGGGAATGATGATTTCCGAGAAATTAACCCGATGACTTCGTCGACGATGCGAATCGAACCTACAAATCCGAAATCGAATTGGATCGAGCTTAGTCTCATTTGTGGTCTGTTCGTCGTCCTCTCCCTCGCTGGCATCATTTGGGACTTTACCAGCGGTTTGCTCACCAGCGGGATAGACGGCATCATGATGCTTTTCATCTGCCTGATGATGGGTGGAATATTCAGCCTAATGATCCTGATGATGGTGCATCAGGCCGGGTTGATTCCGTTCATGCGACCGGCGGCCACGGGTTCCGAACGATCGGCGCAGAAAGCGCCCACGCCGAGCCCCGCCGCAACGCCCGCTCCGCCAAAGGCCGTTGCTGCGGTTCCCGCCACTTCTCCAGCGGCCGCTCCGCCTCTGCAACCGTCGCATCCGCCCGCAACGCTACTGCCGCCGCCACCTGTACCGCCTGCGGCCCCGAAGCCAGCCGCAAAACCGGTGCCTGCTCCCGCAGCCAAGCCTGAGGAAAGCTAGAAGCCGTTACCACGCAAAACTGCGTACCGATGACAATTATTCCACTCTCGTCACTTCCCGCCGTTAACGCGACTCTTAATGGAATCTGCACCGTGTTTCTAATTTGTGGCCTGGCCTTCATTCGCAATGGAAAAATTCGCTGGCATCGCGCTAGTATGGTAAGCGCTTTTCTGTGTTCCATCATATTTCTCGGCTTCTACCTTTATTTTCACTTTCACGCGGGAATCATTCGCTTCGGAGGCCATGGCTGGATTCGTCCCGTATACTTTGTTTTGCTCACCTCTCACACTATTTTGGCGATTAGCACGCTGCCGCTTGCGATCATCACGCTGGCCTACGCGTTAAGCGAAAGGTTCAGCAGCCATCGCAAGATCGCGCATTGGACTTATCCGATTTGGCTTTATGTGTCAGTCACCGGCGTGATTATTTATTGGCTGTTGTACATCGCCTACACACCTATAGGCGCGCCTGCCGCCTCCGCGAACGCGTCACCGCTCCTGTGCATCCTGCTGTAAACTGATCGCTGGATGGCAGAAGCTATAAAAACGCAAACTTCCTTCGGGGGTCGCTGGGCTTTTGGTATCGTTGCGCTCGCCCTGCTTTTTGTGTTAATGCCGTTTTTGTTTTGGAACGCCACCTGGTTTGGGCGTCCGCTAAATGATACTCAGATTTCGACGGCCCTAACTGACCGCTCGCACCCGCGCAATATTCAGCACGCATTGACGCAACTCGAATTGCGTATTGAAGCGGGCGATCCGTCAGTCCGTAAGTGGTATCCTCAAATCGTTCAGCTGGCGGGCTATCCAGTCGATGAAATTCGTGTCACTGACGCATGGGTCATGGGCCAGGACAATTCTTCCGACGATTTTCACCAATCTCTCCTGAAACTTCTTGGCGACACCAACCCGATGGTTCAGCGTAACGCCGCCCTTTCGCTTGTGCGATTCAAGGACGACTCCGGCCACGCGCAAATTGTCGCTATGCTAAAATCGTCCGAGATCAACTCTCCGTTCGAGGGAAAGCTCTTCACGCGACTGAAACCCGGGGACGTGGTCAACACTGGAACGATGGTGGCGCACATCGAGTCATCCGCGGGGAAAAGGGAAGTGCGCTCCAACATTCCAGGAACGCTGGATCGTTGGCTTGCGGCCAACGAATCAAATGTCGCCACCGGCCAGCCGATTCTTTCGTTGTTACCGAGTGAGAGTATGGTTTGGGAAGCCCTGCGCGCTCTTTATTTGATTGGCACTCCCGACGATTTGCCCGTCGTGGCGCATTTCGTGCGCGGAGCGGATGGGATGTCGCCTCAAATTGCTCAGCAGGCTCAAGCCACCATGAAGGCGATTAACACGCGGAATCAAGGAACCTGATTCGCGATAGATTGCTGCTATTTGTACTTCACGACCGCGTGACCATCCTGAATTTGAACGTCGCTGATGTCCGCCGGCAGTTTTAACTTCTCTCGATTTTCAGGAGACGCCATCATCTTGTCCACCGCTGCCTGAAGAGTCGATTGCGGTAGAGGGAGCGAGCCGAGTTTCCCCGCCACCGGTACGAATTTCATGTATCCGCCGTCCGCGCTCAAATGGCCGTCGAGTTCCAGTGACAAATCCTTTCCGTGATAATCAAAAATTACGTACGCCTTCACCAGGTCTCCTTCCATATCCACCTTCACGTCCTTCACCGTCGACTGCACTTGCTCCAGCGTCGCTTGGTCACCGCCAGGAAAAGCCGAAGCTGGATCGTCGGGAGGTACCGCGCTGCCTACTGTTGGAACGTTGTCCATGCTCGCGGCCTGCGGCGGCGCGGGAATACCCGTCGGCTTGCCTTCGAGCTGAAGATTCTGCGCTAAATAAGAATTCAGTTCACTGCGATCTAACTGAACTTGACTGGGCTGTCCGGCAGCCCTCGCCCGGTCTGCGGCGTCAAATTTTTGATCTGCGCTCGCCGCCGCATGCGCATCGTACGGAATGCTGGGAGGCCGTGATGTGTGCAGAATTAGAGCTAGCGTTATTGCAAGGCCCGCGACGCTCGACCACTTCAATATTTCGTAGAGTTTCTTATAAATTGCCGGTTCCGACATGGAATCCTCCGCCTGAACAAGCTTAGCAGGCATGCCTAAACTGTCTTGGCGCATGGGGATTTCCGTGCCTCACAGGAACTGTACTAAGGAACAGGTTTCAAATTGCGCGCGGGAATGGGTTACTCGTCGCTCGCGTTGTACGTGTTCAAAAGCATTCTCGAAGAGCTGCAGCGACACAGCGTGTTATTTTCTTAAGGACGCTTGCGCATACAATGCGCGTAATACAAAATTCCTGCCACGGATTTGGCGTCGCGAATTTTCCCCGCGCGTATCCATCTCTCAATCTCGCTCAGACTAAAAAGCCGTCTCACGATCTTTTCATCCGCCTCGGGTTGCGCTTTTCCCACTTTCAAATCCTCAGCCAGAAAAATCACCATGTTCTCGCTCACAAACCCCGGGGTAGGGAAGAGGTCCAGCAGCTTGAGCATCCTTCGAGCCGTATATCCGGTCTCTTCAAGCAACTCGCGGTGTGCTCCTGTTAGAAAACTCTCACCGGGATCCTTGCTTCCCGCCACTAGCTCCCAAAGAAACTGGCGGACGGAATGTCGATACTGTCGGATCATCAGGATGCGGCCATCCGGAAAAACTGGAAGGACGACTACCGACCCCGGATGCGTGACGATCTCGCGGGTGGCTTTCACCCCTCCAGGTTCCAGCACCGAGTCGCGCCGAACGCCGAAGACGCGCCCTTTGAACACAACTCTGCTGCTCAAAATCTTAGCCAGCGCTTTTTTCTTGTCCACGCAGTCTCCAGTCGAAAAAAAAGGCATCGTCATTCTACAGCGCCAGCCTGCGCGCGTCTCGATGGACTTCCTCGTGCTCGCGCACGCCGTTAAAGGTTTAAATGTAACGCCTGCCTGCCGGCCGGGGTCTTCAGCGCGGCACTGTCACCTCGTGCAAGATTGGGGTACGTGCTGCCACAGATACGCAAACGCCGCCTTCCTTGCCGCACTAGTTGCGGTTGCATATACTAACCAGCGAATCCATGCCCATCAATACGGTTATCGTTGACGACGAGCGCCCCGCGCGCGACGAACTCGCCTACCTGCTAAAAGGCTTTCCGGAAATTAACGTCATCGCGCAGGGAAAGAACGGCCTCGAGGCCGTAGCACTGATTAAGGAGCACGATCCAGACTTGGTCTTTCTCGATGTACAGATGCCGGGCCTGGATGGTTTTGGCGTGATCAAGCGGCTCGTCGAGCGCAAACTTCCAATCCCCCAAATTATTTTCGCCACGGCATACGACAGTTACGCCATCCAGGCCTTCGAAGTAAGCGCCGTCGATTACGTTTTAAAGCCATTCGACAAGGCCCGCATCTCGAAAGCTGTCCAGCGCGCAAAGAAAATGGTGGAAGCCCATACCTCGCCTGTCGAGCGGCTGGAGAATCTGGTCGGACAGCTTTCGGCTTCTCCGCCGAAGGCTTCGCAGCCCGTAAAACTTCTGGTGAAATCTCAAGCGCGTATGTTCCTCGTGGACGCGCAAGACATGATTTATGCCGCTATCCAGGACGGAACCATTACGATTTTCGCGCGCGATTTCGAAGGCGTCTCAAACTATCGCACCATCGAAGATCTTAGCGTCTCGCTCGATTCTGACCGCTTCTGGCGCCCGCACCGCTCGTACTTGGTGAACATCAATCACATCAAGGAAGTGGTTCCCTGGTTCAAGTCGAGTTTCATGCTGAAAATGAACGATAAGCGCGCCAGCGAAATCCCCGTATCGCGGGCACAGACAAGACGCCTTCGCGAATTGTTGAAACTATAGGAGCTTCGATATATGAAAAGTGTTCGGATGTTGTGCCACACTTGCCCCCAGTCACTGCCCTTCGTGTTTTGTTTGGCTCTGTGTTTCGCGTGTATCTTTCCGGCTCTCTCTTTCGCACAAACGCACAGCGCTCCAGCCTCGGTTTCACCGAACGCCAACGGATCGATCACCGGAAAAGTTTCCGAAAAGCATGGCGGCCCAATGGCCGGGGCGCGAATTAGCGTGGTAAATATCCAGACCGGCGTTTCATCCAGCGTGGCAACCGATGTGAACGGTCAATTCACTGTCGAAAATCTGTCCCCTGGAGCCTACAAGGTGAGTATCTCGGCCAGCGGCTGCATCCCGCAAGAAGACAAGGTGACAGTCAAGCCTGGCCATAAATCGAAACTGACAAACACTTTAAAGCCTTCAACTCCAGAAACGCCGGCTGCCGCGCACTAAACGCAACGTTGGCCGCCGCTCCACGGTTTGCGCGCCGCCGCAGCACAATTCCCACGCTGCATTTCGGAGTTCCACGACAGTTGTGCTAGCATCCCAGCGTAAACTTTTTCCATGGATTTCTCACTCAGCAGCGACCAACTTCTGATCCGCGACACCGTCCGCCAGTTCATGGAGACGGAAATGCGCCCGATCCTGCGCGAATACGAGCGCGAGGAGAAATTTCCTGCCGAGCAGCTTCGGAAGCTTGGCGAACTCGGCTGCTGCGGAATGCTCGTACCCGAGGAGTGGGGCGGCGCAGGCACGGACACCGTCAGTTACGCGCTGATGCTCGAGGAAGTCGCACGGGTTTGCGCATCTACAGCCGTCGCCCTCAGCGTCACGAATTCCGTAGTAGGTATCCCCATCTGGAAATTTGGCAGCGAGGCGCAGAAAAAGAAATACCTCACGCCTCTTTCCCGCGGCGAAATTCTCGGTGCCTTTTGCCTCACCGAGCCTCAAGCTGGTTCAGACGCTGCCGGGATACAAACGCGCGCCGTACGCGAGGGCGATCATTACGTCTTGAATGGCACAAAAGCGTGGGTCACCAATGGTGGCGTCTCCGGCGTGTACGTGGTATTTGCCAAGACTGACCCTGACGCCGGCGCCCGCGGAGTATCCGCATTTTTAGTCGATCCGACTTTTCCCGGTTTTCGCATTAGCCGCTACGAAGAAAAAATGGGACTGCACCTTTCGCGCTCGGCGGAGGTAGTTTTCGATAACTGCCGTCTGCCCGTCGAAAACCGCCTTGGCGAGGAAGGTCAGGGTTTAAGAATCGCGCTCGAATCGCTCGATGGCGGCCGCGTCGGCATCGCTGCACAGGCCGTCGGGCTCGCTCAGGGTGCTATGGAAGCTGCCGCGCGTTACGCTAAGCAGCGCCGCACGTTTGGAAAGCCTATTGCGGAATACCAAGCCATCCAGTGGATGCTCGCGGACATGCAAACGGAAATCGAAGCCGCTCGCGCGCTCACCCACTATGCCGCATTTATGCGCGACAAGGAATCGCGTGAACCTGGCTCTCGCCGCCTCGGTTCGCACGCCTCGCGTGCGAAGCTCTACGCCAGCGAGATGGCCAATCGCGTCGCTTACCGCGCAGTACAAGTTCATGGCAGCGTAGGCTATTCGCGCGAAACCGATGTCGAGCGCTACTATCGTGACGCCCGCGTGCTCACGATCTACGAAGGTACCAGCGAAATGCAACGCATCGTAATCGCGCGCGATTTGTTGCGCAACGCCCCCGTCAGCCCCACGTCACGCGCCGCAGGAGTTCGCCAGGTTGGCTAAGCTCAAACGAGTTCTCAGCGGCATGCGCCCAACCGGCCGTCTTCACATCGGCCATTTTTTTGGCGCGCTCTCGAACTGGCTGAAGCTGCAGGAAGAATACGAATGTTTTTTCTTCGTCGCCGATTGGCACGCCCTCACCACTCATTACGAAGACACGTCGTCCGTAGCGGAAAATACTTTGCAAGTCGCCACAGATTGGCTCGCCGTCGGACTTGACCCCGCGAAATCCACGCTCTTCATCCAGTCTCAAGTCCTTGAGCACGCTGAGCTGCACGTCCTGCTATCCATGATTACACCGCTAAGCTGGCTTGAACGCGTCCCGACCTACAAAGAGCAAATCGAAAATCTCAAAGACCGCGACCTCGGCACCTACGGTTTCCTCGGCTATCCCTTGCTCCAGTCTGCCGACATCGTCATGTACGGCGAGCCAAACCAGGAATTGCAAGTTCCGGTTGGGGAAGACCAAGCCCCTCACGTGGAGTTGACCCGCGAAATCGTCCGCCGCTTCAACGCACATTTCGGACTCGAAATTAAGGACGATTTGTCCCAAGAAAGAGAAGTCCTCCAGAAATTGCGAGTTCGCCTTCCGAAGGACGCGCTCGATAGCGTTTCGCCTTCTGATCCAAATGCTTTCACGCGCTTCAAGGTCGCACTCCGAAAACACGTTTTGGAAGTTGGTTATGCGAACCTCGTGGAGGAAGTTCCGGAAGCCAAAAAGTTCTTGGATATGAGCCAGGTACTTCGCGAGCCTGCATACGTAGCTGCTGAAACTCCGCGCCTTCCTGGTCTAGACGGTCGCCGCATGGCCAAGTCTTACGGCAACGCTATCTGGCTAAGTGATCCGCCCGTCGAGATACGAACGAAAATCCTAAAGCACATGGTTACGGATCCGCAACGCGTCCGCCGTACAGATCCAGGCCGCCCGGAAGTATGCCCGGTGTTTGCTTATCACAAATTATTCTCGCCGCCCGATGTGATCGCCTGGTCCGACCAAGGTTGCCGCACCGCCGACATCGGCTGCGTGGAGTGCAAGAACGCCATGGCCGACAACCTGGTCAAATGGATCGAGCCAATTCAGACACGCCGCAAAGAATTTGAAGCGCATCCGCAGCAAGTTTGGGATATCCTCGATGCCGGTTCAGACAAGGCGCGCAAGGCCGCCAAGCGAACCATGCAGCGCGTGCGCAATGCCATATTCAAATGGGACGACGCGCGTAAGGCCGCGAAAACGTAGCTTCACGTTTGCGCCGCAGTTGAAGGTCTGAGCACCGAGGTTTTGCGATTTGCTGCATATTTTCAGGTCCGATGGCAACGCAGTTTGCGGTGGACGTAAGAAAAACTGTCATCCCGAGCGCAGCGAGGGATCTGTTCTTTCTTTTGACCTTTGAACGAGGCAGGTGGAATGGCGTCACCCTATCGCATTAATTTACCGGTGTACGAAGGCCCGCTCGATCTTCTGCTCGATTTAATTCGCAAGCAGGAGATGGACATCCACAATATCCCCATCGCAAAAGTCACCGAGCAATATCTCGATTATCTTCATCAACTCGAAAAGCTCGATATCGACGTCTCCGCGGATTTCATCTACATGGCCGCTTCGCTGATCCACATCAAGTCGAAAATGCTGTTGCCGCCCGACCCGCTTGCCGGGCCAGAAGAACAGGATCCACGCGACGAACTCGTCCATCGCCTGCTCGAACACGAAAAATTCAAGAATGCCGCCCAGCTTCTTTATCAGAAGCAGCAGGTGGAAGACCACGTTTGGTCGCATCCCGACCGCACGCTTTACACCGGCGACGAAGTCCAGGGCGAGTTAGTCGTCTCGCTCGTGGATCTGGTAAAGACTTTTCAGCAAATCCTCGAGCGCAAGAAAGACGTTAAGAAGTTCGAGCTGCACCACGAGACCGTAACGATCGCGCAGATGATGGACCGACTCCGCCAGCGTTTGGCATCGAACGAGGATCCCATTTCGCTGATCGATTTCTTCGAAACCTGCGCCACGCGCAACGCCATGATCGTTGCCTTACTGGCCGTGCTCGAAATGGTCCGCATGCAGGCTGTCTTGCTGGTCCAGTCAGAACTGTTTTCCGATATTCGCTTGCGCAAACACAAAATGTTCGACGCCGTTTTTGCCGGCCCCGATGCCATGTCACAAATAGAGGAGCAATATCTCTGACGATGACGCCACAAGAAATTCAAGCCGCGCTCGAAGCCATCATTTACGCAGCCGATGAGCCTGCCACGCTCGATCAGATTGCAAAGGCATTGGGTGTGGAGAAAGTGGAAGCCCGCGCCGCGCTCGACCTGCTCGTCGCCAACTATCAAACTGACGACCGCGGCATAGAGGTTCGCAAGGTTGCCGGTGGATGGAAGTTTTACACCAAGGCGCAGCATCACGATGTCGTGCGCAAATTTATCAAGAGCTTGCAGCCGCCGCTGCGGCTCACCATGCCCGCCCTCGAAACTCTCGCGGTCATCGCCTACAAGCAGCCGGCCACCATTCCCGAAATAAACGAAATCCGTGGCGTGAACGTCGGTGGCGTCATCAAGACGCTTCTCGAAAAGCGTCTGATCACTACTGCAGGACGAAAAGAGGTGATTGGGCGCCCGATTCTTTACCGCACGTCAAAACAGTTCCTGATGCGTTTTGGCCTTTTTGATTTGGACGAGCTGCCCAGCTTGAAAGAATTTGAAGCCTTGGCTCAAGCCGCACTGGGCGACGACACTGGCATCGCTCCAACCGAGCCGGAAGATTCCTCGGTCGCCGCCGCAGCATCATCCGAGCCTCCAGCCGGAGCAGAAGCGTCCACTGGTGCCGTCCCCGATGATCCAATTGAGGCTGACGTTGTAGCGGCCTCCGCGCAAATTTCCGACAAAAACGCTGACATTGCCGAAAATCCCAGCGGGGAAGCCGATAATGTCCGGGCTGCAGCGGCATCGGGTGGCAAGGGCCCCTCAGACCCCGGGTCCTAACCTTCAAAACTATTCAAGTTCGCGTCCCTCTGCATCACCGCTGAATCTTCTGTTCCATGCTAATCTGTACAGTCGGCTCACAGCGATTCCATGCTGGAAAGACTCCAAAAAATTATTGCGCGCGCAGGTATTGCCTCCAGACGGCACGCGGAGGAACTCATCTCATCTGGAATGGTTACCGTCAACGGACGCACCGTGACCGAGATGGGCTCTAAGGCTGATGAGTCGCGCGACCACATCAAAGTCAACGGTCGGCTCCTCCGCCCCGAAAAAGAGAGAATTTATCTGCTCCTGAACAAGCCGCCGGAAATAGTTTCCACTATGAGCGATCCGGAAGGGCGGCGCGCTCTTAGCGATTTGCTCCACGGAGTTACCCAGCGCGTTTTCCCCGTGGGACGCCTCGAATATCACGCCATGGGCCTCGTTTTTTTGACCAACGACGGCGACCTGGCTAATCTGATGCTCAAGGCGCACCACCTCAAGCAGACTTATAATTTGAAATTGAAAACCCTGCTGACTTTCGAAGAGATCGAAAACTTGTCCCGCGCGACTGGTGCGCACATCATCCGCATAAAAGGTAAAGATGCACCCTGGTATGAAGTCATACTTTCCGAAGCGCGCACCGATGTCCTGCGCACGCGCCTTTTCCAAACGGGCCACGCGGTTGAAAAAGTGAAGCGCGTCGCCATCGGAAATCTTGCTCTTGAATCCCTCGCTCCCGGACATCATCGCGCACTGTCGGATGCGGAAGTTGCCACGCTCTTGCGTTCAGTGCAACCCAGCCCGGACGCTGTTACAACACCGCGACGAGCGCGCGTAAAGCGGCGCCCTTTTACGCCGAAACCGAAACCGGGCCGGAAAGCGCCAAGGCCAGCGATAGGCGCACCGGCTGTCGAAAATCGTCCAGCGAGAGCCGCCATTGTCGCGGAAGGTGCGCAGAATAATCAGGGAACGAGCTATTCGCTGGGCCGGGATAGAGCCGCCACAAACACGGCGAGCATCCCTCGGTCGCCGCGAACTTTTGTAAAGCGCCGTCAGCAGAAGGAACATTCGAAACACGGACCGCCTTCGCGGCCTACTAAAAACCGTTGAGGCGCCTCCGCGAATGAGCAACTTTATTAACGATCTCGTTCCGCCGTATATTTGCGAGCTTGCGCCCTACGTGCCCGGCAGGCCTATCGAGGAGGTTGAACGGGAATTGAACATGCACGCTATCAAGCTCGCGTCCAACGAGAATCCGCTCGGTCCCTCGCCGCTCGCAATCGAAGCGGCGCAAAGAGCTCTTGCATCGTCGAACCGCTATCCAGATGGCAACGGCTTCTATCTCCGAGAGGCCCTGTCGAAAAAACATGCTGTTCCGGCGGAAAATATAATTCTGGGTGGTGGTTCCACTGAGTTAATCGATCTCTCAGGGCGGATCGCACTAGTTCCCGGCGATTGCGGCGTCACCTCTTACGGTTCTTTTCCCCTGTACCACATCGCGATTCGCGCCACTGGCGCTCGCTATTTCGATGTTCCCATGCGCGAGTATCATTTCGATCTCGAAGCGATCGCGCGTGAAATGCCGGAGGAAACCAAACTAATTTTCCTGGCGAATCCGAACAATCCTACCGGTACGATGTTCAGTGCCGATAATCTCGACGCTTTTCTCGCGCATATTCCCGAGCACATACTCGTCGTGCTTGACGAGGCCTACTGTGACTACGTGGATGCCTCAAATTATTCTCGCTCCATCGAAATCGTTCGCGGCGGACGCAATCTCCTGGTCTTGCGCACCTTTTCCAAAGTGTACGGTCTAGCTGGACTTCGCATCGGCTACGGCATCGGCCCCGCAGCCCTTCTGGCTGAAATGAACAAGATTCGGGGTCCTTTTAACACTTCTGGCGTTGCGCAGGCCGCGGCTCTGGCTGCTTTGGACGATACCGAGCACGTTCGCCGTTCCGTGGAATCCAACCGCGCGGGGCTAGCGCAGCTAACAGCGGGATTGCAGAAGTGTGGCATCAAATTCGTTCCTTCCGTCGCAAATTTCCTGCTTGTGATATTTGGAACGGACACCGAGCCTCTTGTAGAGGCATTGCTTAAGCACGGCGTGATTGTGAGGCCGATGCGTTGGATGGGGTTTCCATCGGCCATTCGAGTCACTGTTGGTACCCACGAGGAAAATCAGAAATTTCTGCATGCGCTGGGCGAGGTACAAACGTCCGGGCTGCACAAGTCCGCGGCACACGCACCATCGCTCCTCGATTCGAATACCTCGGGGATCTAAATGGCCGATTCCGGCGATAAAGCAGCGGCCGCTCCGAATCCAGCCACGCATTCCGCTGTGGAACCCCTTTCCGAATCCGAAGCGATCACCCAAATACTCAATTCCAGCAAAACCATCGCCGTCGTCGGCCTTTCGAATGACCGCATGCGCCCCAGTTTCCACGTAGCCGAATACCTCAAATCCGTTGGCTACCAAATTATTCCTGTAAACCCTTTCGAAACCGAGGTCCTCGGCGAAAAAAGTTATGCGCGGCTTCAGGATGTTCCAACTTCAGTTGACATCGTGCAGATATTTCGGCGGCCCCAGTTTGTTCCAGAGATCGTTGACGCTGCCATTCAGATACGAGCGCGCTGCGTCTGGATGCAGGAGGGAATCGTTCACGCCGAGGCTGCAGAACGCGCCAGACAAGCCGGAATTCTTGTGATTATGAACCGATGTATGTTGAAGGAACATCTCAGAAGATCGCGACAGCCCCGCAAGCAAGCGTAGATAGCTCTAGTGCAAACCGTAAACCAGCAAACTTCTTTTCCCCGGTTCCGTCACCGCCACAGATTCGCCATCTTGAGAGAGCTGGAAGTCGTGAAACACGAGATCGTGGAGCAGAGGTTCGAACCGACCGTCGTAAACGCCCACCCACGTTAAAATGCCCGATTTTTGCGGGTCGCCCCGCTTCAGCAAAACGCGCTTGTCATCATGTCCCCATTGGAATACACCAATGGCCACTTTCATCTGCACGGGTTTCGCGGTTGGATTCGCAAGGTCTCGTACCTCGAGCGTATCGCCGTCGCGAAAATATCCCGCCTTCTTTCCAGAAGGCGACACCGCAAAATCTCCCACATATTCGTCCACCGGCACGATCGCTGTCCTTGTTTCGTTCGCCAAGTCCAGCCGCACAAGCATCGGTGAAGTCAGCACCTTGGTGCTTTCCTCTATAGCAAATGCCTGATTCTGCTTCGTGTCCCATGCCAGCGCTGCGAAAGTATGTCCCTCGAAAAGCGGCTTACTCTTTCCCACGGATGGGACCAAAGAATTCAGCTCGTTGAACTCAGCACCCGTTTTGGTGACGTACACCAGCGTCTTTCCGTCCGCCAGCCAGGCGGCATTGTAACCATCGTTGAGCAACCCGTCCTTCATGCCCTGAATGGGAATTTGATGGCCTTCGTCGTCCATCAAATAAACACCCACAAGTCCGCGCGGGGCTTGTGTCTGTTCCTCATCGAGCTGCTGATCCTTCGTGCCTTTCGGTTGCACCATTTCCGCGGTTTGCATCATCACGGCGATGCGGTGCCCGTCCGGCGACCAAGCGAGTGATTGCACTTGGTAATTCAGCAGGGGATCGGCAAACATTTTTTCTCCGTCAACGATTCTCTTCTGCTTTCCCTCCGGCGAAGAAATCCAAATGTCATCGCGCTCAAGTCGAACCTTCTTTACCCTGCGAATGTGTTGCACGGCATAGACGATCCGGTTATCCGGGCCAATCGCAAACGATTGAACGTCTTCGTCGATCCTTACCAGCGCTTTTCCCTGCCCGTAGGAGAACAGAGGGATACATAGCCCGAGCGCGACCATGAACAACGCCAAAGGCAGTCTTTCCCCGCGGCCCATCACATTTTGACGCCCTCGGCTCATCCCTTATCCTTTTCATCTGGACGCTTAGTTTTAATGCTTCGGATCTTTTCCATCCTCTGCTGAATTCGCGCTTCGAATCCCTGATTGGTCGGATGATAATACACTCGATCGGCCAGACTCTCCGGCAGGCACGTCATATCGGTAACTTTTTCTTCCGAATTATGCGCGTATTGATAGCCTTTGCCGTAACCGATGTGCTTCATCAAGCCCGTGACGGCGTTTCGCAAGTGCAGCGGCACAGGCTCGGCAATAGTTTTTTGCAAATCTTCTTGAACGTCGCCGTACGCCGTATACACCGCATTCGATTTCGGCGCCAGCGCCAGATACACGGCCGCCTGGGCCAGTGCGAGATTGCCTTCCGGCGGCCCCAGAAATTCGAACGCTTGCATCGCGGCCAGCGTCACCTGCACGGCATGCGGCTCCGCTAGTCCTACATCTTCACTCGCCATGCGCACCAGCCGCCGCGCAACATACAGCGGGTCTCCGCCCGACTCCAGCATCCGCGCAAGCCAGTAAAGCGAAGCGTCCGCATCGGAATTTCGCACCGATTTATGAAGCGCCGAAATAAGATTAAAATGTTCTTCGCCCGATTTGTCGTAAAGCAGAAACTTCTTCTGCAGCACATCTTCCAATCGCGCTTGCGACAAAATGCGGCGGGAATCCGCATCGGGCGTCGTACCCATCACCAACGCTTCCAGCGTGTTGTACGCCGAACGCGCATCGCCATTGGCCAGAATCGCAATCCGGTCTAAAACGTCTTCAGGCGCCTCCACCTTCTCTTTGCCCAGCCCGCGAACGGAATCTGCGAGCGCGCGCCGCAAAAGCTCGACGATTTGATCCTTCGTGAGCGCCTTCATCACGTAAACACGCATGCGCGAAAGCAGCGGAGCGATCACTTCAAATGAAGGATTTTCCGTCGTAGCGCCGATCAGTAGGATATTTCCCGCCTCAACGTGCGGCAGAAAAGCGTCTTGTTGCGCTCGATTGAACCGGTGCACTTCGTCCACAAAAACGATCGTGCGCAAGCCGTAGCGCCGCGCGCTTTCAGCTTTAGCCATTACTTCCTTGATCTCTTTAATTCCCGCCAGCACCGCGCTGAAAGGAATAAAGTCCGCCCGAGTGCTCTTGGCAATAATTCGCGCGAGCGTTGTCTTGCCGCACCCCGGCGGCCCCCACAGCAGCATCGAACTCAAATCGTCGCGTTCTATCTGCGTGCGCAGCGGCTTCCCGGGGCCAAGAAGTTCTTCTTGCCCGATGAACTCGTCGAGCGTCCGCGGACGCATACGATCCGCAAGCGGACGCCCACCCTGCGATTCCGCTTCCGGCTCTGGCTCGATTGTCTTAAAAAGTCCCATTAAAACTCACGCGCCTCGGCGTTGTCGCGCCACCTCGAACAAAATCACTGACGCCGCTACGCCCGCATTCAGCGATTCCACCTCATCGTTCATTGCAATTGAAATCCAATCGTCCGCAGCGTGTTCCACTTCACTCGGCAACCCTCCGCCTTCGTTGCCGATAAATATCGCGCACGCAGCGCGCATGTTGGCCATAAATGGATCTGCATTCGCGCTTTTCGGAATCGAACCATCGCCTAGTTTCGTCCCGGCTGCGAGAACCCTCACGCCCGCCATACGAAGTTGCGCCAGCAGAACCGGAGCCGCTATGCCCCGCAGTAGCGGCAAACGAAGCGCTGACCCCGCCGAGGCCCGCAACGCTTTCGACGCCCATGGATCGGCAGTACCACGAGTCGCAATGACTCCAGACGCCCCAAACGCTTCAGCTGACCGCACGATCGTTCCCACATTGCCCGGATCTTGCACCCCGGCCATCACGATAACCAGCGAAGCATCACTGCGGTACGCTCCAGCGCTATCCGCGCGGCCACGAAGCACATCATCAAAGTTCCATTCGCGAGCTCGAAAGAGTGCTCCAACGCCCTGCGGCGTTTCGGTACCTGCCACGCTTTCAAAAAGTTTGTCGGTAGTCCGAAAAATTCTCGACCGCGGAATTCCAGCCTCGCTGTCACTCGCCGTACGAAGTATGCTTTCCAAATGCCGTTCGCCCGTTTCACTTACCAGCAAAGCTTCCGTTTCAAGTCCGGCACGAACGCCTTCTTCCACCAGCTTTGGCCCTTCCGCCGCGATAGGTTCGCCTTGCGCCGGCCCGTGTCCGCGCAATGCCGCCCGAAACTTCTTCAGCCATTTGTTGTCGCGGCTTGTGATGCTATCTGCGTGCGCTGGCATGATACCGGCATTGAATGGTTCTCGCGAAGCATGGGATTCAGGGTCGCGCGCATCATGCGGTTTCTTACCAGAGGGAAGCTGTTGCGCCATGTAACAAGCGTAACAAACGCCTGCGCTCGCGTAAACCTGCTGCGAACCCGGCAAATCGGCTATGTTCTACATCCTTAGAGAAGTTATACTCGAGCGGTTCGCAGCGAGTCGGATGGCTTGCCTGCTTGCCCACCCCTGTGGTAGCTTCCCAAAGCATCATGGCACAGCGCCGCGAGTGAACATTGCCCGTCGAAGTTCTTAAAATATCTTCCAAGGACCCTGAACCTGGCGTGGTGGACTACGCCGCTGGCTTCATCAAACGCGGCGAAGTTGTTGGTATTCCCACGGACACTTTCTATGGCCTCTCCGTCGATCCATTCAATCTTTCGGCAATCGAAGCCGTGTTCCAGGCCAAAGGCCGTCCGGAGACGAAAGCGCTTCCGATTCTGGTGAACTCAATCGAGCAAGCGGTCACGTTGATTCGCGAAGTGCCCGACGTGTTCCTGACTCTGGCGCATAAATTCTGGCCGGGCGCGCTGACTCTTGTTGTGGAAGCTACCCATCGCCTTCCATTGAAAGTTACGGGGAACAGCGGCCGTGTCGCTCTGCGTTGGGCGAATTCGCCCATACCAAACGCCATCATTGACGCAGTCGGCGGCCCCATCACCGGCACGAGCGCGAATCTTTCCGGATTTCCGTCCTGCACGAATGCAGCGCAAATCGTGAAGCAGCTCGGCAATCGCTTGCCGTTAATCCTGGACGCAGGCGACACCGGAGCGATTCTGGCCTCGACAATCGTACGCATCGATGGTGACAATTGGACGCTGGCTCGCGAAGGCGCGCTTCCCGAAGACGAAATCGTGGAAGCTCTTAGAAGTGACTCGTCCGCCTGAGAACGACGCTCTGCTCCTACTGCAATCTTGCCGTATCGAGAAATTCGTAGTCACCGCCCGGCGGAATCAAAATATCCGTCAGCCTTGCGCGGTGCACGCACACATTGTCCGGATACCATAAATTGATGTATGGCTCATCCTCCGCGACAATTTGCTGAACCTGCCAAAGGATCATCTTCCGCTTTTCCTGATCCATTTCCACACGTGCGCTATTAAGAAGCGTGTCCAGCTCAGGATTGCGGTAACGCCCTCGATTAGCTCCCTCCGGCGGCATCTTCTTCGAACTGAAGACATATTCGAAGATGTCCGGATCGTTGTTCGCTCCCACCCAGCGCAGCGTGTAAAGCTGAAAACTTCCGCGCGAAATGTCCGAATAGAATGTGGCGAACTCCAGGGGCCTTAAATCCAACACCACTCCCACGCGCTTCCACTGATCGGCGATCGCTGCGCTGGTCAACCGCGTGGACTCATCCGTGGAAGTCTTCAAGGCCAAACGAAATCGCACACCGTCCGCTCCGCGACGAAATCCGGCAGCATCCAACAATTGCTCAGCCCGTGCCGGATCATAGCCATACAGCTTTACGTCAGCATCGAAGGCCCAGTGATTTGGCGGCAACAGCCCCGTAGCCATACGCGCCTGTCCCCGCAGTAGATATTTCACCAGCGTTGCGCGATCCGTAGCATAAGCCAGCGCTTGGCGCACTTCGCGGTGCGCCAGGATAGGATCTTCGAAATTGAACGCCAAATAAGCCACCGGCGTGCCGGGCTGTTCATCCACTGCAAGCCCCGGTTCCTTTGCGAGCGTAGCCGACATGTCCGGCGTCAGCGAATTGATCTCCGCGTCCGCCGAACCCTTGCGCAGTTCGAGCGCGCGAACGATCGCGTCCGGTACAATGCGAAAACGAATACGCTCAATTTTCGGCGTGCCCCCGAAGTAATCGGGATTTCGCTCCAAAATAATTTCCTCATCCCTCACCGAGCTCACGAAGCGGAACGGTCCGCTTCCCACCGGATGCTTCGACATTCCAGCCGGCGAATCTCGCGGGACAATCCCTACGCTCGGCCGCGAAACGCCAAATAGAAAAGACGCGTACGGCTCGCGTAAATGGAACACAAAGGTATAGGCGTCCGGCGCTTCCGTGGACGCCACCAAACGAAATCCCCCGCGTTTGGGAGTTTTCACCGCCCCGGAAATAATCGAATCGAACGTGAACTTCACGTCTGCGGAGGTGAGTTCGCGGCCATCGTGAAACTTGACGCCGTGCCTCAGATGGAACACGTACGTGAGCGGATCCGGCGTTTCCCAACGCTCAGCCAGGTCCGGGATCACATTCATTTGCGCGTCGTGCGCCACCAAGCTCGAAAATATCAGTCCATCTAGATGGGCCGAATAAGCATCCGCGCCAATGCGTGGGTCCAGATTCGTAGGCGCCGAATCCATCAGGAAAACCAGCGTGGCGGGATCAGTTGCAGGGTTGAAATACGAGCAAGCGGCCAAAATTAACAAAGTGAGCAACGCTAAGACGGACAGACAGCTGCGCAGGCTAACGCGCGCGCCCATGAACAAGCTTCCCAAGAATAGCCGGATGATTAGCGCCGGTCGCAGACGGCAAATTGTTCGCACGCCCATGAAAGCGTTCGTACGCAAGAACCGCAAACGCCAAAGCTTCTTTCGCTTCGGGTTTTATCCCGAACCGATCGGATGAGACGATCGGAAAACCAGGCAAAATCGCCGCGAGGTACACCATCATAAGCGGGTTGTGCACGCCTCCGCCCGAGACGATCAATTCATCCACCCGTGTTCGCGGCAGAATAAATTTCAGAAATGCGTTCGCGATCGAAAGGGAAGTGAAGATTGTAGCAGTCCGTACCACGTCGGTAGGCTTGATTCGATACTTTTTGCCCCAGGCCAATATTTTATCTGCGTAACTTCGACCGAATTGCTCTCGTCCCGCCGTTTTGGGAGGTTCCTTCCGCAGAAAAGGATCGTCCATCATTTCGTCCAATAGCTTCGGCAGCATCCATCCGCGCAACGCCATTTCCGAGTCTTTATCGTAATGCGAGCGACCGTTTGTGAATTTCTCCACTAGCGCGTCCACGACCATGTTTCCCGGTCCAGTGTCGAATGCAAATACATCCTTCGGCTTCGCTCCGGCAGGAATTACGGTGACGTTTGCAATTCCGCCGATATTCAGCGCCACGCGGCTTCGCGTCGGGCGCCGGTACAAAAGATAATCAACAAACGGAACCAGCGGAGCGCCCTGTCCCCCGGCCGCCATATCTGCTGGCCGGAAATCTCCGATTGTCGTAACTCCAGTGCGTTCGGCGATCACGCTGGGCTCCCCAATTTGCAGTGTGGACGAAACCCGCGAGTGATTCAGAAATGAAGAGGGCGCCCCTTGGTGGTAAATCGTTTGCCCGTGCGAACCGATCAGCGAAATCCGGCGCATCGGGATTCGCCAAGCCTTGCACGCCGAAGCGGCGGCGAGCGCATATTCTTCGCCAAGCGCAAAATTCAATTGGCTGACTTCCGCCGGTTTTGTCGGCTCGCCATTGGCCGCGCGCAGGATTGCCTTGCGCACATCGGCAGGAAAGGGAACGTGATGATGCCCTTCGAGCTTTATCGAAAGACGCGGCGGCTGGCCGGAAATCCGGGCCAGAGCCACGTCGATGCCGTCCGCGGACGTCCCCGACATCATGCCCAGCACCATCATCGACTTTTGCCCTTTCGTCATGAAAGCTGTTTTTGAAGCGCAGCCAACAGAACCATCGCTTCCAACGGAGTAAGTTTATTCAAGTCCGCTCCGCGTAAAGCCTCTAGCACCGATTCATCCAGCGCGGTAAAGCTTGTTTGATGCTCTCTGCGCGCCGCTTCGTCACCTGCGGCCCCGGGCGAAAGCTCTTCCGTCAATTTTTCCTCTTTTTGTTCGTGACGCCGCAAGATCTCTCTAGCTCTAGATATCACGTCCCTGGGTAATCCCGCCAGCCGCGCCACTTCGATCCCGTAGCTCTTGTTCGCGCTCCCCGGTTCCACGCGCCGAAGGAAAACTATTTCGCTGCCCGATTCTTGCACCGAGACGTGCACATTCTGCACTCCGTGCAGCAATTGCTCCAGTTCAGTCAGTTCGTGGTAATGCGTTGCGAAGAGCGTCCGCGGCCGCTCGCCGGCATGGAGCGCTTCCACCACAGCCCACGCAATCGATAGGCCGTCAAACGTGGACGTCCCGCGACCTACTTCGTCCAGCAACACCAGGCTCGCCGACGTGGCAGTGCTCAAGATCGCCGCTACCTCGCTCATTTCCACCAGAAATGTTGACCGCCCGCGCGACAAATTGTCGGACGCTCCAATGCGGGTAAAAATGCGGTCCAGTAGAGGCAATTTGGCTTGCGCTGCCGGCACGAACGATCCAATCTGCGCGAGGATCGAAATCAGCGCCACCTGTCGAAGGTAGGTGGACTTTCCGCCCATATTGGGTCCGGTAATCACCAAAAGAAATTGTTTTTCGTCGTCAAGATACAGATCATTCGGCACAAATCTCTCACCGCGCTCTTCCAGCAACCTTTCGATCACCGGATGCCGTCCGGCGGCAATCATCAAAATGCCTCGCCGAGTTTCCGCCTTTTGTTTCCGCCCAGCGGCGCCCCCGTTCTCTCGCGGTTCTTTCCGGGGTAACTCGGTTTCTGAAAATTCCGGACGCGTGTAATTTCGCATCGCGGCAATGCGCCCCAAATCCACCAGCACGTCGAGCTGCGCGATCGCGCTCGCCGTGCTCCGAATCCGTGTCGCTTCTCGCGCGATAGCCTCGCGAATCTCGCTGTATAACCGCCTTTCAATTTCGACCATACGGTCTTCCGCCGAGAGCACTTTCTGTTCATGTTCCTTTAGCTCACTGGAAGTGAAACGCTCGGCATTCACAAGAGTTTGCTTCCGCTCATAGTCCGCCGGAGCCAAATGCAGATTCGCTTTCGAAACCTCGATGTAAAAACCAAAAACCTGGTTATAGCGTATTTTCAGTGAATGAATCCCAGTGCGCTTCCGTTCCCGTTCCTCTAAAGATGCGATAATTTGTCGGCCTTGCGTCGTAATGTCTCGCAATTCGTCCAGTTCCGCATTGAACCCGCGCCGAATCACTCCGGGATCGCTGGATGTAGCGGGTGGATCATCGGAGATGCCGTGCGCAATCACATTGCGCACGTCGCCCATTTCGTCCAACTGCTCGCGAAGCGCGAGTAGCCGTCGACTCTGTACCGCGGCTCGTTGGCCGCCGGGACCATTTTCTTTCGGCAACGCGAGCAGTTGACGTAAGACCGGTACTTTGTCTAGCGATTGACGCAACGCTTGTATATCTCGCGGCGTCGCTGCTCCCAGCGTCACTCGGCTGGTAAGACGTTCGAGGTCGAGGATTCCTTCCAATTCCTTGTGCAATTCTTCACGTACAACGGTTTGCGATTTCATTTCGCCGACAGCGTCCAGCCGGTCATTAATTTCCGAGAGGGTAATCTCCGGCCGCAGAATCCATCTCCGTAGCAGCCGCGCGCCCATCCCCGTGGAAGTCTGATCGATGGCCTTCAAAAGTGTGGCGGAAGCGTCGTCATCCGCCGCCGGCTCGACTAACTCCAGATTCCGTATAGTCACGGAATCCAAAATCATCGCGTCTTGCTGTTCGTAGTACGCCAGCCGATCCAGATGCTCAAGTCCCGTACCTGCTGGACGCAGCGAAGGAATCGACACCGTGTCTTCCGGTTTGTGAGCGCTAATCGCCGACATCTCTCGCAAGTAGTACACTACAGCCCCTGCCGCCGCCGTAGCCTGGGGATGGCCCTGCAACCCGAACCCTTCCAGCGCAACCACGCGAAAATGTTCTTCCAAAACTCGCGTCGCATGATCGGTCTGAAAAACCCACTCATCCAGCCGCGTCTCTACCGCGCCAAGCCCATCCATTTCGGTGGGAATTGCAGTCGGAAAGAGCGTAATCGGGCGCGGAAGCAGAATCTCGCGCGGGCGCAGTACTCCAAGTTCGTCCCGCAAACGCGCCTCCGCATTGTCGCCCGAGAATTCCGTGGTGCGGAACTCCCCAGTCGAGAGGTCCACGAACGCGAGCCCAATCAACGCTTCCGCAACTCCTTTGTTTTGCGATGTCCGCTGTGCTGAGCCCGACACTGCGGCGCCCAGCGCCATACTCGATATGCCTGCAGCACCTCTCCGCGCCACCGCCGCAAGGTAATTATTCTCTTTCGGCTCGACCAGTCCCGCTCCGCTCGCCGTCCCCGGCGTAAGCACGCGAATTACTTCCCGACGAACCAGATTCTTGCCCGGTCCCGGCTCTTCCATCTGTTCGCAGATAGCTACTTTGTGTCCGGCCCGAATCAGCTTCGCAATATAATTTTCCGCCGCGTGATAAGGCACTCCACACATCGGGATAGCGTCACCTTTTTCTTTGTTGCGTGCGGTCAGAGTGATCTGCAAAATTTGCGAGGCAAGCACCGCATCTTCGAAGAAAAGCTCATAGAAGTCCCCCAGGCGAAACAACAACAGGGCAGCCGGATGCTGCTTCTTCAGTGCGTGGTACTGCCGCATCAGCGGGGTAGTAGGTTCGGTCATGAATGCAGGCCGTATCCACGTGAGCAACGTGGCTTGGCCGAGTTGGTAAGCGATTATCTGGCTGCCGAGCGTGTTTGGCAACACGTTCCTGCCGTATTCACCGAGATTGTTTTACTCAAGAGTGTTGCAAGGGCGAACGGATGTACAATAATTGCCGTTTTCAAGTCAGGGAAGGAAATTCTCGGTCCAAATCTCGCGAAGGGGTTTCTGATGAGCAAACTCGATTTTCGACGAGCCTATCTCGCGCTTGTGATTCTCGCTTCTCTGGCTCTCACCGGGGTGTTGGTTCTGCCCGCGGCGGATAAATCTTCGCTCCCGGCGCCTCCGGTGGCGAAGAAGGAGCCCAAAGTCACCGAGATCAATGGCCACAGGCTGGTGGACAACTATTTCTGGCTGCGAGATAAGAAAAATCCAGACGTAAGGGCTTATCTCGAGGCCGAAAATGGGTACACCGACGCGATGATGAAGCCGACCGAAC
>Ga0210383_10001294_pt1 | contig 22930 bp, 18 predicted proteins | sample IncBWC14OmetaG_FD_160072 | JGI IMG/M metagenome (GOLD analysis project Ga0210383, IMG submission 160072) | Forest soil microbial communities from Barre Woods Harvard Forest LTER site, Petersham, Massachusetts, United States - Inc-BW-C-14-O ... | reverse complement strand
GCCACTGCAGCGCGCAGGCGGATCTCGTGATTTTTGTGGCATCGCCGAAGGGCAACCCGCCTCCTGATGCCGCGCAGCAGGTGGAAGAATGCCGTAAAAGCGGAGCAAGAGCGGAGCTGGTGCTCTTGCAGGAGCGCGGCGTTGCGCCGAAAGGGACCGCGAAGTGGATCGAGCCGGCGAAAATCACGGCGCATCATCATGTGGTGAAAGATGACGACGCGCACTTCGCTCGCCTGGTGCGCCGGATCGCGGGAGAAGCGTGGGGCTTGGCGCTGAGCGGCGGAGGTGCGCGCGGACTGGCGCACATCGGGGTGATTCAAGCGCTGCTCGACAAGAAAATTCCGATCGATTGGATCGGCGGCACGAGCATGGGCGCGATCATCGGCGCGCAATATGCGATGGGATCGAGTCCGGCGGAAATGCTTGAGGCGATGCGGCGGGCATTCACGAAGACAAAAGACCGCGATCACACATTTCCGTTCGTTTCGATTCGCTCGGGACGCTCCACCGTGCAGCGGTTGAAGGGAATCTACGGTGAGCGGCAGCTCGAAGATTTGCCGACGAATTATTTTTGCGTGACGTGCAATCTCACGCGCGCGGAAGTCTCCGTTCACGAAACCGGACCGGTGTGGATTTGGGTTCGCGTGAGCTGTTCGCTGCCCGGACTCGTTCCGCCGTTCCCTCACGACGGCGATCTCTATGTCGACGGCGGCTTCCTGGAAAATTTGCCGGTGGAAACGATGAAGCAGCGATGCAGCGGAAGAGTGATCGCATCGGACGTGAGCGTGGAGAAGGATTTGACGGTGAGCCCGGAACTCGAGTCCGAGCCGACGTGGTCCGCACTTTCGCACCTGACGCGAAAATTCCGGAAACAGCCGACGCTGCCGGATATTTTCCGCATCATGATGCGCACCGCGGAATTGAGCATTGTGCGCGACGCACGAGTCTCGGGCGATCCCACCGAGCTCTATCTGCATCCACCGATGCACGACTTCGGAATCTCGGAGTTCGAGAAGATCGATAGGATCGTGGAAATCGGCCGCGAACACGCGGCGCAGCGGCTGGAAGAGTGGAAAGTGAGCTAGAAAATGGCTCGCGCAGCGCGCAGAAGTGTCGAATTTGAAAAGCGCTGAGAAGTTGCGATTAGATTTTGCTTATCTTATAGAAGGCGCTGGACTTACGGCATTTTCTAATAAAAATAGTTGCGATTAGAAATCTGCTTGCGTGCACCATTTTGCAGGCTACAGAGAGCTAACTTTAGTTCTACGAAGGGATTGCGAGTGGCTGCAGCGGTCGGGCGCCGAAATTTTGGAGAAATGCCGCGCACGGAGGAATTCTGGATCCCTTTTCGTGCGGACGCGCGGAGAATTCGAGCGACATCATGAAATTTTCGCTTTTCTTTGAGTTGCAACCGGACGACGCCTCGCGCGCAGCGGAACGGCGCGTGTACGCCGAGTGCGTGGAGCAAGCGATGCTTGCCGATGAGCTCGGCTATCACGGCGTTTGGGCCGTGGAGCATCACGGTTTGCAGGAATATTCGCATTGCTCGGCGCCGGAAGTGCTGCTCGGTTTCCTCGCGGGGCGGACGAAACGCATCCGGCTCGGACACGGCGTGACGCTGACGCCGCACCGGTTCAATCACCCGATCCGGGTGGCGGAAAGAGTTGCCGCGCTCGATATTTTGTCTGACGGGCGGGTTGATTGGGGCTCGGGCAAAAGTTCATCGCGCGCGGAGCAGGATCTTTTCGAAGTGGATCGCAGCGAGCTCGCGTCGCAATGGCAAGAAGCCTTTCAGATGATTCCGAAGATGTGGCGGAGCGACGTCTTCGAATGGCAGGGCAAGCACTATCACATCCCGCCGACGCCGATTCTGCCGAAGCCGGTGCAGAAGCCGCATCCACCCGTCTACATCGCGTGTTCGAGCCAGGAGACGCTCGAACTCGCGGGCCAACTGGGCGCGGGCTCGCTGAGTTTTACGGCGGGCAACGATGAATACCTCACGGCGAGAGTGAAGCTTTATCGAACGTCCATTGCATCGGCAAAGCCTCCGGCTGGGGCCATCAACAATCGCTTCTGCTGCACGCCGACGACGCTCGTGCTCGACGATGACAAGAGGGCTTGCGAGCACGGTTTCCGCGGTAGCCGAGTGTTTCAGGAAAGCCTCGCGAGCTACTTCTACGCGCGGCAAAAGGTGGACGGCCGGCTCGACATTTCCCGGGAGTCGCTTTCGAGTGCGGAGCTTGCGAAGGCGATGGCAGACCGGAACACGCCAGGATCGCCGCTAAACGCGATCATCGGCGATCCAAAAGCGGCGATCGAGACGATCGGGCGTTTTCAGGCCGTCGGCGTGGATGAGTTGATCTTGGTGATGCAGATGGGGACGGTGCCGCACGAGGTGATCATGGAGTCGTTGCGGACGTTTGCGGCGAAGGTGATGCCGCATTTCGCCGGGCAGATGGTTTCCAGCGCGCGGTGAGCCGGAACGAGCCCAGCAACGAGTAAAATCCCGGGCCTAAAGGCCTCTTTTTAAAAACGAGTTTCTTTCGCCGAAGCTAAAGCTTCGGCGCCCCCGGCTGAAGCCGGGGGCTTCCACCCCAAGACCACAACCAGGGCCAGGATGAACTCGCGCTAGGAATGCGTGGCGGGTTCAGCGGAGTGGGCGGGGCCCGGCGATTCGGTTTCCCACTTCACGAGCTTCAAATCCAAGACAAAAATTGAATAGAGCACGGGGACGAGCAGCAGGGTGACGACCGTCGCGATCAGCAGGCCGCCGATTTGCGCGTAGCAGAGCGGCTTCCAGAGCGGCCCGCCGTGCAGCGCAAGAGGGAAGAGTGCGATCACCGTGGCGCCCACCGTGATGAGTACGGGCCGCAGGCGGACGATGCCCGCGTCAAGCAGCGCGAGTTCGAGATTTTCGCCGAGTTCGCGGCGCTCCTCGATGAAATCGAAAAGAACGATTACGTGGCTTACGATCACGCCGACGAGGCTGGCGATGCCCAGGAATGCCATGAAGCCGAAAGGCGAGCCCATGAGGAAGAGACCGATAATCGCGCCCATCACGCCGAATGGCGTGGCAGCAAAGACGAGAATCGGCTTGATCGAATTCTTGAACTGAAAAACAAGCGCCATGTAAATCATGAACACCGAAATTCCCATCACGATGGAGAGATCGCTGAATCCTTGCTGCTGCTTCGCGAGCTCGCCGCTCATTTCGATGCCGTAGCCGGGCGGGAGCGTCTTGCGGAGCGCATCAATTTTCGGAAGCGCGGCCGCGTACACCTGCGAAGGCAGCGCGCCATCCACGGGGAAGCAGCGGACCGAAATCGTGCGGAAGTGTTCGAGATGATTGATGCGGAGCGTCTTCATCTCATTTTCGATGGACGAGACTTGCAGCAGCGGAACGCGCGCCGAATTCTGCGAGGAGTAGACGTAGAGATTCTGCAAGTCAGATAGCTGCGCGCGATCTTCCATGCGCAGGCGCGTGACGACGGGGATCTGCTCATCGCCCCGGCGCAGTGTGGTGACCACGAGGCCGCTCAAGGCCGCGGTGGACGACCGCGCGACGTCTTCATTCGTTACGCCTGCGAGATTCGCGCGATCCGGATCCACCTTGAGGCGAACCTGGAAGCCTTGCTGCTCCCAGTCGTCGCGCACGCGCGCGGCCACTGGGATTTCGCGCAAGATTCCTTCCACCTGACCCGCGATCGAACGCAGCGTGTGGATATCGCGCTCTTCATCCGCCGGGCTGACGTCCGTCTGCGCCGTTACGCGAAATTCCACCGGAAACTCGACGGGATTGGTTTGCAACTGACGGAAGTCGACGCGGACGCCGGGCACGCTCTCGGAAATCGCGTACTGCAACGGGCCCGCGAAGAGCGGCGTGTCGTTCTTGTCGTAAAGCTCGACGACGATCTGCGCGTAATTAAGCTGTTGAATCTGCGGCGTCACGGAGAGCCAGAAGCGCGGTCCGCCTCCGCCGACGAACGTGGTGAGCGATTTCAGGATGGGGCGCGGCTTGCCGTCTTTGCCCGGATGCTCGCGGCCGTATTTTTCGGCGGCGTCGCGAACGACGTCTTCCACGTGGTACGTAGCGGTGTTGGTGGTGAAGAGTGGCGTGTCGTTGGGCAGCCATACGTCGAGGACGGATAGATATTGCACGTCGACCGGAAAGAATTCGGTGCGCAGCGTGGTGCCCAGCAAGCCGCCAAGCACGAGGAAAACGAGCGCGCCCACGACGACGCGCCCTCGATGCTCGAGAGCCCAGCGTCCGACGCGATAGTAGTAGCCGCTGAAACCGTGTTCGCGGCGCTGTTCGATCGAGACGACGGGCTTTTTCGATGGACGCAGCGCGTAATAGCCAATGAGCGGGATGAACGTCATGGAAACGATGCGGGATGAGATGAGCGCGCACGTCATGACGATCGGCAGGCTATAGAGAAATTCGCCGTTAGGCCCGGAAAGCAGCATGAAGGGCAGGTACGCGACGATATTCGTAATCGTGGCGAAGAGAATCGCATGCGCCAGTTTCGTGGGGCCGAGCCAGGCGGCGATTACGCGCGGTTGACCGGTGGCGAGCGCGCGATTGATCGAATCATTGGCGACGACGGGATCGTCCACGAGCAAGCCGAGAGCGATGATCAAAGTGGCGATGGAAACTTGCTGGACGTCGATTCCGAGCACGGAGATGAAGCCGAACGTCATCGCGAGCGTGATCGGAATCGAGACGGCCATCACGAGCGCGGAGCGCCATTCCCAGAAGCCAATGAGCGAAACGATGACGACGAGGATGATGGCTTCGTAGAGCGCTTCGAGGAAAAGGTCGATATTTTCCCGCACCTGGCGCGGCTGATCGGAAGTGTGCTCGATGATCAGGTCGGGTGGGAGAAGCTGCGAGGCAGCTTTCAATTTTTCGGCGACGTCCGTCTCGAAGCGGCCGATCTGCTCGCCCTTGCGCATTTCCACCGAGAGCGTGATGGCGCGGTAGCGATGCCATGCGCCGTTTTTATCGCGCGAAGTGTAGAAGTTCAGATATTGCGCGGGGCTCTGGTAGCTGCTGGTGACCTCGACGAGATCGCGGAGATAGACGGGGATGCCGGTGTTCGACGATCCAACGATGACGCCGCCGATTTCCCTGGCGCTGTCGAATTGGCCGGAAGGATCGATGACGAGATTTTTCGAGCCAACTTCGAGCGTGCCGCCGGGAAGGGTGATGTTCCGCGCCTGGAGGGTCGACGTGAGATTCGAAGGTTGCAGGCCGTAGGCCGCGAGGCGCGCCTGGGAGTAGTCGAGATAGATCTGCTCGGGAAGCACGCCCGAACGATCGACGCGCGAGACTTCCGTGGCGCCCTGGATGGTGCGGCCGAGCAGGTCCGTGAATTCATCGAGTTGGCGGTAGCTGTATTTGCTGCCGGCGATCGAGGTGAGAATGGAATCGGTCTGCTGCGGGTCGTGGATGACGGCAGGCGCCCACACGTCCGGATGAAATTCGGACTCGTGGAGGCGCTGCTGAATGAACTGCTGGCCGAGGGCGAGAATTGCAGTGTCGTCTTTATCGGCGAAGCCGTCAACGCCGACGAAACCCGGGCCGCTGACGAATTTGGCTTCGCGCAGAAAATATTTTTCGACAGCTACCTGCGTGAAGAGTGCAAAGTCGCGCTGCACGGCTTCGGCTGCAACCGAAGGGGGGAAGCAATAAATGACGGTGGTGGCGTTGCCTGGCGACTTGCCGTGCCGCGTGGCGCGGACGCTTTCGATGGCGCGACTTATATTTTGCGCTCGGATCGCGATGGCGAGCGGGTCTTCGAGCGGGCTTGCGATGGTGAGCATCAGGGCGGCGGTGTCGCCGAAGTCGCTATTGAATTGAATGGGACCGGCGCCGTGCGGCAGTTGGCTGTTCAGCGCAGAAATCTTCAGATTGATGTCCGAAAATTCCTTTTTCGTGTCCTTGAGCGAATCGAGGAGCTGAATCTGGATGATGGAGATGCCGGGCATCGAGAGAGACTTGATGCCGAATTCGCCCGCCTGCGCTTCGTGGATGTAGGAGTTTTGCGCGACGGTCTGTTCGATCGGGCGCGTTACGAGTTGCTCGACCTCCTCCGCCGTGGCGCCGGGCCATGGGCAGACAACGGCGGCAACGCGCACGGGAATATCCGGGTCCTTGCGCTTCGACATTTTCGAGTAGCCGTAGAAACCCCACGCGACGGTGGCGAGCAGCATCACCCATGCGATCTGGCGATTCTCGGTGAAGAAGCGCGCGGTGTTGCGCTCGTTGTGAATCAAGTCGGCGTCGGAGCGGTGTGCCATCGGGAGCGGGCCTCAGGGAAGAATTCTTACAGGCTGTCCGTCTTGGATTTGCGTCGCGCCGACGGAGACCACGCGATCGCCTAAGGCGAGGCCGCGGAGCACGGCGACGCGATCGCCAAAGGTGTCGCCGATTTCGACGCGGCGCTGGCGGGCGACGTCGCGATCAGCATCGTGCGTGATGACGAAGACGGCGAAGCCTTTCGAGCCGTCAGCGGGCGAGACGATCGCAGAAAGCGGAATCACGGGCACGGGAGGGCGAGCCGCGCCACCGAGCGCGAGTGTCGCGACCATCCCGACCTTTAGCAGATCCTTCGGATTCGGAATTGTCACTTCGACGGGAAACACGCGCGCCTTCGGATCGGCTTGGGGCGCAATCATCGTGATGCGCCCTTGAAAATCCTCCGCGAGCGCTTCGGTGGAGACGGTCTGTGGCTGGCCGAGGTGGATCGAGCCGAGAAGCGTGTCCGGGAGGCCGAAGACGGCTTTCACCTGGCGCGTGTTCACGATCGTGAAGCCCACGGTGCCGGAACTCGCGAGGTCGCCGACCTCGACGTTGCGCGCGGTGACCCAGCCATCCATCGGCGCGACGAGCGAGCAATCGCTGAGCGCCAGTTGCGCTTCGGTAAGCTCTGCCTGGATGGCGGTGACGGACGCGGCGGAAGAATCGAGCTGCGCTTTGGCGGAATCGTAAGCGGGTTGCGTGAGCGCGTTGGCGGCAAGAAGAGCGGAGTCCCGATCGAAGTCCTGGCGCGCGTTTTGCGCCGCGGCATTGGCTTGCGCGAGGGATGCCGTGAGTCGAGCGACATTATTTCGATAGTCGTCTTCGCGCACGGTGGCGAGCACCTGGCCGCCAGTGATCCAGTCGCCGGGATCGGCGTTGCGCATTTTTCCGTCGGCGCCATGAACTTGAAGAATTTTCGTGACGTACCCGGAGGATTTGAACGCGAGGGAAACCTGCGCGTAGGGCGCGATGGTGGCAGAGTAGCGGGGGCCTTCGCCGGCGGCGTAATTTTCCACGGCGACGGCGTTGACAGGCGTCAGCGGCTGGCCGCCGGGTTTTTCCGACGAGCATGCAGCCAGCGAGAGCGTGGCTGCAAGCAAGAGCGGGACCGAAGTGCGCGAGAGCATGGCGTCAATCCTCGCCGAGAGATTTTTCGAAATCGGCGCGCGCCGTCCAGAAGTTGGCGAGCGCCTGTTGATAGTTGGTGTTGGCCTGCGCTTCGGCGGCTTGTTCCTGCAAGGCGTCCGTGAGCAGCGCGGCTTTCTGCTGGTATTGCTCGAGCACGACGCGCAATTTTTCCTTTTCGGCGTCTTGCGCGAGCTGAGCGACTTTGAGGCCGGCGCGTGCCTCGCGAAGCTTCCGGAAGCGGGCATCTATATCGACAACGACTTGTGATTGCGCTTCCGTGAGATTGACGCGGGATTCCTCCGCGTCGTGCTGCCGCTGCTCCACGAGATGGCGCTTGTAGCCCCAGTCGAAGATGTCCCAACTGACAAGAACTCCCGCGGAGACGACGTTGCGCGGAAGCACCTGGCTATTGAAGAACGAATAGTAATTGAAAGCGAGGCTGACGTCGGGAATGTATTTCGCGCGCTCTTCGCGGATGGCGAAAGCGGCTTGATCGATTTTAAGCGAGGCCTGGCGAATTTCGGAGCGATTCTCGAGCGCCTGCTTGCGCGCGGCGGCGATGTCGGTTTCTTCGGGCGTTTCGTCGGGGATGCCGGCGACGGAGAAGTCGGAGAGAACGTCGCGACCGAGCAGGACGCTGAACTTCTCTTTTTGCGTGGCGAGCGAGTCCTGGAGCGTGACGAGATCGAGTTCGGACTTAGCGAGCTGGGCTTTCACGCCGAGGCTCTGATATTGCAGCACGGTGCGCTCGGCGAGGAAGCGGTCCGTGGTGCGATCGAGCTCGCGGAACGTCTTCACGTTGGCTTCGGCTTCCGTGATCGCGCTTTGCGTTTGCAGCAGGCTGTAATAAGTGGCGCGGACGTCGTGGATCGTCTGCTGCCGCTGCGCGCGGAGCGATTCCTTGGCGAGTTTCACGCCCACTTCCTGTTCGCGGATGCCGAGCGAGATGCGATGGAGCTGGGAGAGCGGCTGAGTGGCCTGAAGGCTCAGGAAAGCAAAAGGCCGCCGGGGCATCGTGACGTCAACATTGCTGGAAGGGACGGGGCTGCCGTTCACGTCGCCGAGAACCCCCTTGTCGAACTCGAACTTGAGCGGCGCGAGGAGTTCCGAGCCGAGGGCGTCCACCTGGAATTGCGGAAGGCGTTGCGTGCGAGCGGCGAGCACGGCTTCGTTCGCCTTGTCGAGCTCCTCCGAGGCGATTTTGATTTGGCGATTGCCCGCTTCGGCGAGCGAGATAGCGCGGTCCAGGGTGATGATTTCCCCCGCTGAAGGCGAAGCCTCCTGTCCGCGTGCGGCGGAGACAAGCGAAAGAAACAGGACGGCGGTGGCGGCCCGACGCATCTTCCCAGCGACCTTTCGTGGCACAGATTTTCGAGTGCGAGCGGCGATTCAGGGTGCAGGGATTGTAGACGAAGTGGAGGGCGGAAGGGCAAGCGAGTTGTGCGGCGAGCGAAGGCCGCGGCGTGCGGCCGGGCGAGAAGGAGAAAAGCAATTGACAGCGGTCTCGAGCCAGACTATTTTACTCTAGGCCTTGCGGCGCATAGCCTAAAACGTGACGGCGCAAGAGGGGCGAGGAAGCGATGACGGACGCGGCGAAGCGCGATCTTTTTCCGGGCGCACTGGAAATGATGATTCTGAAGACGCTCGAGCGGCAGCCGGAGCACGGCTACGCGATGGTGCAGCAGATCAAGCGAACGTCGAACGATCTGCTGCGCATCGAGGAAGGGTCGCTCTATCCCGCGCTGCAGCGTCTTCTGAAAGCGGGGCTGGTGAAGGCGCGGTGGGGAATTTCGTCAACGAACCGGCGGGTGCGGATTTACGAACTGACGGTGGCGGGACGCAAACATTTGGAACGCGAGGTCTCGCGCTTCGAAGAGATGCTCGAAGGCATCACGCGCGTGCTCGCACTGGGTGAATCATGAACATTTTCCGGCGGCTCTTCGGTCGAAAACAACTTCGTGGCGAATTGAACGAGGAAATTCAGGCGCACATCGAGGAGAAGATCGATGCGCTGGTGCGCGGAGGAATGCCTCGCGAAGCGGCCGGGCGCACGGCGCGGCTGGAATTCGGAAACCCGTCGCTGATCGAAGAAGACAGCCAAACGGTGTGGCGATGGTCGACACTCGAAAGCTTCGGGGCGGACGTGCGGTACGCGCTGCGAGCGATGCGCCGGAATCCCGGCTTCACGGCTGTGGTGATTCTCACGCTTGCTCTGGGTATCGGCGCGAACGTGGCGATTTTCAGTGTGGTGAACGCGGTGTTACTACAGCCGCTTCCTTACAAGGATGCCAGCCGGCTTGTGACCATCTGGGGCATGAATCTGCCGCGCGGCTTCACTCTGGACCTGATTTCCTACCAAGACTACCTGGACCTGAAGGCACAGAATCACGTCTTTGAAAGCATGGGCGCTTCGACGGACAACATGTACACGTTGACCGGCGCGGGCGAACCGGCAGCACTGATCGGATACGAGTTCACGCCCGATTATTGGGAGACGCTCGGCGTGCCAGCGTATATCGGGCGCACTTTTTCGCCGGATGAGAATGAGAACAGCAAAGCGCACGTCGCAGTGCTGAATTACAAATTGTGGGCCACGCGCTTCGGCTGCGACCGTAGCGTTTTGGGAAGGAGCATCACGCTCGACGGCGAACCTTACACCGTGATCGGAGTGATGCCGCCGAGCTTTGGCTATCCTCCCGATGTGCAAGTGTGGACGCCGCTTTCAGCCGATTCACAAACGCTGAAAGATCGCAGCGTGCGCTGGCTGCGCGTGACGGCGCGCATGAAGCCGGACGTGACGATGGAGCAGGCGACAACGGAAGTGCAGACGATCGCAGCGCGGCTGCGCGACGCCTATCCGAAGACGAATAAGGACCAGGAGGCGAAGTTGATCAGGCTGCGCGAGATGATCGCCGGCGACGTGCGCCCCGCGCTGATCGTGTTGCTCTGCTCGGTGGGCTTCGTGCTGCTGATTGCGTGCGCGAACATCGCGAACCTGATGCTCTCGCGCGGCACGGCGCGACAGCGCGAGATCGCCGTCCGCACCACGCTCGGCGCCACTCGATCTCGAATGGTGCGGCAGTTCCTCACCGAGAGCGTGGTCTTCAGCCTGGTGGGTGGAGTGCTCGGGCTGCTGCTCGCTTACAAAGGCGCGCAGGCGCTCGTGGCCATGTTTCCCCCCACGATTTCGAATTTGAGCATTCCACGCATCCAGAGCATACCGATCGACGGATGGGTGATCGCGTTCGCGGTGGTGGCGTCGATCGGGACGGGATTGCTCTTCGGCCTTGCGCCGGCGATGCAGTCGTCGCGAATGAACATCGGCGAAACGCTGAAGGAATCCGGGCGGACCGAAAGCAGTGGCGCGCAGGGCCGTCGTTTCCGCAACGTGCTGACGGTGGCCGAAGTGGCGCTCTCGCTGATGCTTCTCGCAGCAGCTGGCCTGATGATTCAAAGTTTTCTAAAGCTGGTGCAGACCGATGAAGGGTTTCGCGGCGACCATGTTCTCACGATGCGCTTGTTTCTCCCGAGCAGTAAGTATCCGGATTCGGCACGCCGGCTGGCATTCGTACGCGCGGCCCTCGAGCGGATTCGCGCGGTGCCGGGTGTCGAGTCGGCTGGAACCGTCACGTTCTTGCCGTTGAGCGGCTGGTGGGGCACGCGCACAGTGACGCAGGCCGGGCGTGCGGTGGACCCATCGGGCAAGGATCCGCGCTTTGTGTGGGATTCGGCGGACCCGGGCTATTTTGTGGCGATGAAGATCCCGCTGATTCGCGGGCGCTACTTCAACGCGCAGGATAACGATTCAAACGAGCCGGTGACGATTCTGAGCGCCAGCGCGGCGAAGGCGGTGTTCCCGGACGACGACGCGATTGGAAAGCTCGTGAACGTGGAGGGCCTCGACAAGCCTCATCGCGTAGTGGGAATCGTAGCCGACATCTATCAGCTGGGCGTCGGCGTGCATCAGCCGGGTGCGGAACAGGCGGTGAAGTCTGAGGTCTATATTTCGGAGGAGCAGTACCCCACGTTCTTGATGTGCCTTGCGATCCGCACCGCAGGCGAGCCGACGAGCGTTTCGAAAGACGTGCAGCGGGCGATCTGGAGCGTGGATAGCTCGCAGGCGATTTCGTACGTGGAATCGATGGAGCAGTTGATGTCCGAGACGGTGGCGCTGCAGCGGGCGAGCATGCTTCTGCTGGCGGTTTTTGCGGGTCTGGCGCTGCTGCTCGCGTCGATCGGAATTTATGGCGTGATTTCGTATTCCACGAGCCGCCGGACGCGCGAAATCGGAATTCGCATGGCGTTGGGTGCGGCGCGGCGAGACGTGCTGCGGCTCGTGATCGGCGAGGGACTGGCGCTGACGCTCATTGGTCTGGTGATTGGTCTAGCAGGCGCGCTCGCGCTTACGCGATTCCTGAAAAGCATGCTCTTTGGCGTGGCGGCGAACGATCCACAAACTTTTGTGGTGGTCTCCGCGGTGCTGCTATGCGTCGGCGTTGCGGCGTGCCTGATTCCGGCAGTGCGTGCGATGCGCGTCGATCCGATGGTCGCACTCAGATATGAATGACCGGTGTGGCGCCTAGATTAAGATAATCCGAAGGTCCCGGCGCGTAGGCGATGGCGCACGAGGCAAACGCACTTGGCGTGAGCCGGACGGCAGGTGAGACGTTTCCGTCTGGTTACTCGACGGCGATACGCGTGCCTTGCGCGGCCGGCTTCGAAAGATGCTCGATCCGATTGTCGATCGCCTTGCGAAGAGCCTTCAGGAGTTCGACGCGCGAATTGTTGAGGTGCGTTTTTACTTCCGGCGAAACGCCAAAGGCGTCGCGGAGATGATCGAACACTTCGTTGCAGACGCAGCGCTCGCGCGCGGTCCCCGAAGCGCTCGAAGCGCCGGAAGCAGTTGAGCCGCTCGTGGTTTGCTCGTTCATAGGACCTCCTTCATTTCCACCGTCAAAACCTGATGGTCCAGCCTCGCTTTGGACGGCTGCAACGATGCCATCGAGCGAGGCAGGCCGATGTGGCGTCGCAGGGTCCCGATCTCAACCACGAGTTCGTCGCCCTTCTTGAAGAGCCCCACTTCGCCCTTCGTCGCAAACGGCAGCCGGACCTTCACTTCGTAGTGCCCATCCACCTTGTCGAAACTGTACGGCTTTTCGGTGCGCGTGATGGCCGCCGGATCTTCATCATTAGGATACAGCACGTGCCCCACGTCTTCCAGCCGCTGTTTCCCAATCACCTCATGCTCGAAAAGCGGCACTCGCTTCACAGGCACCGGCGCGAAATACTCCTCGATTTCCTGGAGCACTTTTTCCTGAGATTGATGCCATTCGCTGAACCACGTGTCGGCGATGGCCTTCGGGAGCAGGCGATTGACGACGACAGCGTCCACCGTAAGCCCGTGCAGCGAGAAATAGACGAAGGCGCGCTGGGTCTCGCGCAGGACCATTTTTTCGGGATTCGTCACCAGCCGCACGCTCGTAATTTGCGGATCGCTCATGATTTCGTCCACGCCTTCGAGCTTCTCGAAGAGCTTTTGGATGTTGACGAAATAGCTGTCGGTGGGCAGCTCCATGGGCGCAAGGCGATTCGCGATCGGCCGCACGGCCTTCAGCAAATTGCGCTGGAAGGGGAAGATATGCTTCATGTACCAGTCGAGCGTGGTGGGCATGCTGATGAAGCGCAGCGATTCGGCGGTGGGCGCGGCGTCGAGCACGATCACGTCGTAGCGCTGCTCGCGCTTGTATTGATTGATGTACATCATCGCGCTCAGCTCTTCCATGCCGGGCAGGATCGCGAGCTCTTCGGCTTCCACTCCGCTGATGCCCGTCGTGCGGAAGACGGAGCTGACGTACGCGGAAATTTCCTGCCAGTGGCGCTTGAGCTCTTTTTGAATGTTGAGTTCAAGGATGGAAAGATTGTCGGTGATCGGCAGCGGGTCAGACGTCCTCAGGTGGAAGAGGTCCGTTTCGAGATCGAAGGAATCGGCCAGGCTGTGCGCCGGGTCAATGCTCATCACGATCGTGCGGTAGCCGAGCGCCGCCAGCCGGACGCCCGTCGCAGCCGCCAGGCTCGTCTTGCCCACGCCACCTTTTCCGCTGAAGAGCAGAATCCTCATGGCCTTGTCAACGATTCCTACGTTCTTAATTATATCGTGCGCGCGGGCCCCCGCCCCTCAAGGAATCACCCTACGATTGGATGAGATTCGCCGCACATTAGTTTTACGTCGTAAATCGCCAAACGTTTCAGCGGGACGGCGTGGGTCAGGCGTGCAAATGCGGGCCGGGAGGCGGCGGCACGGCGAAGCGCACGCGTTGCGCGGCGGCGAGTTCAAGGAGCTGCGTGCCGAGGGCCGAGGCTTAGACGGGGCTAATGTCGTTCACGCTGACGATGCCGACCAGCGTCTTCGATTTCGTGAGCTTCTTCGTTTTGGTTGGCTTCTTCGCCGATTTCGCGAATTTAGGAGGGTTCTTCATTTGCGGCGCCTCAGTGTGGGTGTTTGCTCTATTGTATATGTCTGGCACCGAAATTTGGCAAGTTGCGTGTCTGCCCATCGAGCCGCGATCGGCGGGCGGTAGACTCTTTTCTCAAATTCAGAGGAAATTCATGTCACCGTCACCGCGACTGATGTAGACTCTGCGCAGCGACGGAAATTTTCGGCTGGGGCAGCCAGGAAGGCCCTGCAGATGGACTTAGCCACCTTTGCGATTGAAGCTCTGACCGACATCCGTACCGTCGGCGCGGTCGCTCCCAGTTCGCGGCATCTCGCCAATGCCATGCTCGGCCCGCTGCCGCTGAAGAAGGCGCGGACCGTGGTGGAAGTTGGTCCCGGAACGGGCGCGATCACACGTGCTCTGCTGAACCGCCTTCCCTTCGACGCCACTCTTCTCGCGTTTGAAATCAATCCCCGGTTCTCGCGCCACTTGAAATCCGCGGTCCCTGATACGCGCCTCTCACTTCTGAATACCAGCGCCGAAAAGCTGCGTGAAGAAGTGGAGCGCCGCGGTTTCCGTCACGTCGACGCCGTCGTCTCTTCGCTCGCCCTCGCCTGGATGACCCCTTCGCAGCGGCATAACTTTTTCAGCGGCGTCTGCAGCCTGCTTGGCGAGAAAGGAATCTTCACTCAGTATAAGTACGTTATGAGCCTACAGCTGAAGAAGAACGGGCACTGGGAGCGCTTTGATTTGGAAAAAGTGCTCCATCGCTATTTCCGCTCCGTTCAAAAGAAAATGATCTTGCGGAATCTGCCTCCCGCTTTTGTCTACATTTGCAAGGGGCCGCGCGCGGTGCAAGCACGCGCAACACCCGATGCCGCCGAGCACGACCGCTGCTAGCCTTCGCCGCCGTCTAAATTAGATCCGCATCTGCTCACCATTCACTTTTTGTTCATACGGCACCTACCGCATGGACATCCGTCTGGAATCGTCATAGCATTAGCCCGATAACTCGATTGAAGTGAGGACTGCCATGACCCCTTCTTTGATTGTCTTGCTGGCGGCAATTTCGATGCATCCGGCTGCTCCGGCCCGAGCCGGCGCGGCTTCGGCTTCGCACCGCGTCGCAACGGCTGTGCCGCAGGAGTCGACTGCGCCACGCGTCTGGACGAACGACGACTTGCCGGCTCTCGAAGCCAACGTTCCCATCACGACCTTTCGCACTGCGACTGCCGCGCCGCAGGCGGCAGTGACGCCTGCTGGCGCCTACATTAAGGAACTCGACCCGGAGTGGTATCGCGCGCAGATCGCCGCGCGCGAAAACGTGATCGCCGCGGATCGCGACAGAATTCGTTCCTTGCAACTGGCTCGCGAATCCGGCGCGGGCCTCACCGGCACGGTTCCCACCGAAGCGCCGATGACGATCGACGCCGACGAAACGATGCGGAATCTGCAGACCCAGCTCAAGCTGATGAACATCGAGATCAGCAATCTCGAGGATCTCGCACGCCAGAATTCGATCCCTCCGGGCGCGATGCGATAGCTTTTGGCGATTCCCGTGATGTAGTTTCGGCGCAGCCCGCAAGCGATAAGCGGGACCTCCCGCCTGTCCGGTTTACGGCCCTGATTGCTGCTTTGAGGCTTCTCCGAATTTCCTGTGTGTCCAACTTTAGCGCACTCGAATTGCGCGCCTGCAATATGACCATGATATACTGACCATGGTCACATCGGAGTGAGAACAATGAAGAAAATGGCGGCGGGAGTGTTCAAGGCAAAGTGCCTGAAAGTAATGGATGAAGTGCAGGCGAAGCGCGAAGCTGTGATCATCACCAAGCGCGGCAAGCCGGTGGCGAAGCTTGTCCCGGTGGGCACCGAGCCGAACGAAATTTTTGGATTCTTGGCCGGCAAGGGCGTCATCGTGGGCGATGTCGTCTCCCCGATACTCACTTTGAAGGAGTGGGGCAGCCTCGCGTGATCCTGCTGGATACGCACATCGTGAGCTGGCTGGCGTTCGAAGAACACAGGGTGTCCGCTCACGCGCAGACCGCTATCCGGAATTCGCAGGTTCTCGCGATCTCAGCCATTTCGCTTTGGGAGCTGGCGATGATCGGGCACAAAGGGCGCATCCGCATCACGTTGACATTGGAATCTTTTTTGCGGGAGGTCGAGGCGCGATTCACCGTGCTGCCCCTTTCGGCCAGCGTCTGCGCGCACGCCATGGCGCTTCCCGCAACCTACCCGAAAGACCCAGCCGATCGCCTCATCGGCGCAACGGCCATGGTAGAGGGAATCAGTCTCGTAACCGCCGACCGCGAAATCCGCCGCTCCCGCGCCCTTCCCACGATATGGTAACGTCCGCGTCCGTCGCAATTAGATCTGGCGGCCTTCCGCGCGATGCCCAGAGTTAATCCTGCAGCGGTCTCCCAGCCAGAACCTGCACAGCCGAGCCATCGGCGAGGAATGCCGAATCGGGCGGGCGCGCGACGACTTCCGCCAGCGCCCGGCCATATAAATCCGTAGCGTAGCCGTCGAACGCGGCGCTCGTGCACCTCCACACCTGCCAGGGGACGTGCCTCACCTCGTATTCCACGCAGCCGCCGTCTCGCTGCGCGGCGTAGCCCCAATAGTGTTCTGTGATGAATTGCTCGAGGCTGCCGTCGGCGGGCAGCGCTGGCTGGCCCCCAGCCTCGACGCGTAACCCGCCCCATTTGCAGCCGCTCAGCCACTCATATCGCGCCTCGATTCCGCTTGCTCGGCTCGCCGGGCGCGGCGATCGTGCGCCTGAGGGCTTCGCCGATGCGGCCCCCACCGAATCCACCGGCGAGCCCACTGCTGCGGCCGCGCTCCCGCGCAGCGTGTGGCGCATCGGCCGGCACTCGTAACGCTCGCCATAGGCCAGCCGCGCCACGGCTGCAATGGCCCGGCGCGGCACAATCTCACGAATGAACACAACTCCGCGCTTCACGGCATCGCCCACGCGTCGCCGAACGTAAAAGCGCAGATTAATCTCGTCGAAGTTCGTGTGAAAGGGAATCGGAATCGCGCCGAAGAGGCGCGTCCTCAGGAAGCGAAATCCCACCAGGCTTATGTACGTCTTGCCGCCGTGCGAATCGATTTCCGTGCCGCGCGGGACGTATTCCGCGAGCAGCGCCGGATCCACCTCGTAATTCAGGATCACGAGGTCGCGCCACTCGGCCGTCAGGAAGACGTCCACGCCCCGCCTTTACTTCGGCGCAAGCGCGTTTGCGCCCATTTGAGCGCACTGGTCATCCTGAGCGCTCGTCGCGCCTGAAGCACCCACCGCGCCTACGATTTTGCCGTCCATCACCAGAGGTATGCCGCCCGCCACCGGCACGGCCCCTTCCACGCGCAGCACGGGCGTCCCGCCGCCCTTGAGCGAATCCTCGAAGACCTTGGTCGCGCGCTTGAAGAGCGCGGCCGAGCGTGCCTTGTCGATCGCCACGTTCACGCTGCCGGTCTGCGTGCCATCCATTTTCTCGAAATATACCAGGTGCCCGCCCGTGTCCACCACCGCGACGGCCAGCGTCCAATGATTCTTCGTGGCTTCGGCGATCACCGGCGCGACCACTTTCTTGGCGTCCTCGAGGCTAATCGAAGCGCCGTAGGGATTCGGCATCTGCGCCTTCGCGCTGATGGCTGCCGCTCCGACGAAAAGCAGAGCAATAAAGCTATCGAGCAAGATCCGGTGTGCCACAGAAGTCTCCTTTCAGATTGCGCGCGCAGCGCTGCGCGAAGTCCGCGATTATACGCCATCATGCGCCGACCGCGGCTCCGGCCAGACCCAGTTCGTTTGCCGCTCCGCGCATCGCCGCGATGCAAAATGAGATGTGCTCATCGAGTGGCACACCCAGCTCTTCGGCGCCTTTGTACACGTCGTCGCGATTCACGCCGCGGGCGAACGCTTTATCCTTCAGCTTCTTCTTCACGGACGCCGTTTCCACCTCATGGATGCTTTTCGAGGGCTTGATCAGCGCGCAAGCCGTCAGAAAGCCTGCAAGCTCGTCGCAGGCAAAGAGGGCGTGATCGAGCGCCGAGACGCGCGCGACGCCTGAATAGTCGGCATGGCCGAGAATGGCGTGGATCATCTCTTCGGGATAGCCTTTTTCGCGCAGGATCTTCGAGCCTTCGTAGGGATGCTCCCGCGTCGGATGGTGTTCCGCGTTGGGCCAGCGCTCGTAGTCAAAATCGTGCAGGAGCGCCGCGAGCGACCAGAGCTCCTCGTCGGCATTCATTTTCTTCGCATAGGCCTTCACGCAGGCTTCCACGGCGAGCGCGTGCTTCCGCAGGCTCTCGCTCTGCGTGAATTCGCACAAAAGTTTCCAGGCATCGTCCCGATTCGGCATTTCTTCTCCTCATTCTTTGAGCACAATTCCGCTCCGAGCGGATTCTAACGCGTGAATGACGAAAATTTCAGCCCAATGAGCGCTGCAAAGGCGTTTTGCGTGCCGTTCGAAATGCGAGATTCTCCATGCGAAGCGCGATGCTGCGGACGCACACGAATGTCTCGAAATGACATTCTCAAAATCCTCCGCGCGTGAAAATTTTCGCGCGAAAAATGTCAGAGTGACTCGCCGTGTCGCACTCATCGTATGCGTAAACAGCCGCGGAACGTCCAGGCGAAGAAATCGTGAAACCAGCAAATGGGATGGAACATCCCTCATCCATATTTGTTTGTAACGCGAAACTGGGCGAAGTTAAAATTAGAATCGGTGGAGGACACAAAAAGGGCTTGACAAGAATTGTCACGCTGTGGACAATGCCCAGCGCGCCAGTTTCTGCCTTCCCCAGCACGTGACATTCCTCCCCTTCGCATCACCGGAATAGTCTGCGAGGAGACCCGGTGGCGGAAAAAGATGGTTTAGATCCCAGCATGTTAATGGACCGTGAAGTCATACGCTGTCAGGTTTGCGGCTTAGTCCAGTATCGGACGCGGACGGGTAACTGCCGTCGTTGCTTGCGTCTGCTACCCCCGAAGGTGACGTTCGTCATTCCGACGCCGTCGCCCACAGATCTTCCGGGGGACGACCGCCAACTGTTTGAAAACTGGCCAAACCGCGAAACTGTGGAAAATATCGGCCAGCGCATTCGCCAATTGCGCGAATCGCGGGGCATGACGCAGAGCCAGCTCCAAGCTCGCTCCCGCGTCTCCCGTTCGTATCTCTCAAGGATTGAAAGCGGGCAGATGACACCCAGCCTCGGCACGCTTGAGAAGATCGCCGAAGCCTTAGGTGTTGGTCTGAATCGCTTCTTCGTCCCCGAGACGAACGGCGAGACAGTGCTCGAAGACCCCTTCATTCAGGGGCTTCGGCCGTTTCTGCGGCAGCTGGATTGGACGCAATGGCAAGGCATTCTCAAGAGGCTGCAAGCGATCAGCGACCACGTCAGCTCGAATCATCAGCTGCGTCCGATGGCGCCGCAGTCCACTGAGCGGATGCCGCAGATGCCTCGACGTCAACAGTCTGGCGTTCATCCGGCCGCTTTTCACCGGTAAAGGACTGGGAAGCTTCCAGTCGGGCGATTTTCGGGCCGTCCGGCGCGCGAGATAGGTCGCCGCGCCGGGCGATCCCTATCGTCCGCGCCTCGAACCGGCACGCTCATCAGAATCTCCCCCTCCGCGGCGGTTCCGCAGAGTCACATCCGCACGACTTCACTTTTGATTCAAAAGATAGAGGTCCGCATGGCCGCCCGGCCGTGCGTAGACGATTGTGGAGAGGTCCCGCGAAAAATCGTAGCCATTTCCGCCGTAAACCACCGGAAAAACGAATGGCACCTTGAGAGCCGGTTTGGGCGCTCCTTTAAGTTTTCCGTCTTTCCACCCCTGGCGATAAATCGTCACCTCGCCGCGCATCGCTACCGCGTACAAGAAGGATTTTCCATCGCGTTCGAAGTACGCTCCAAACGTCTCTACACCCGGCAACAAGGGAATGCATTTGCCGTCGGACACCGAAATCTCATAGATCCCCGTGCCTTCGCCTCCGAGGACGCTCCCGATCAGGTATCGGCCGCCAGGGTCACCGTCCGCAGCGAACCCGCACTTCTGTACAAGTTTTTCCATGCTCGAACTTCCCACACTCCACTTCCAAGTATCGAAACTTCGGCCCCCGTTGTTTTCCGTGCTCACGTAGATCGTCTTTTGATCAGGGCTCCATACCGCCCCTCCGGTGGGAGCGTCCACTCGCGGCAGCCCAACCACGCCGCTCCCGTCGGCGCTGGCCACAAAGACTCCCGGCGAATTCGTCGCCAGAGTGTTGAGAAACGTGAGATGAAGGCCGTCTTGAGCCCAGCTGGCAGTGCCGAGGCCCTTGCCGTCGGCGATCTTCACTTTGTTGCTGCCGTCTATGTTCGCCACCCAGATTTCGCTTTTCTGTGAATCGGGCTGTGTGACGTACATCAGGCGTTTTTTGTCCGGCGAGATGGAGGGTTGGGTCGCGTCTTCCTCCACGATGTCCGTCAATTCTTTCGATTTCACGTTATAAACGCTCAGCAGCCCTGTCGATTTGCCGTTTACGTAGTAGATCCCTTTTCCGCTGGGATCGGGCATCGGCGAAAAGTCCGGCCCCGTTCCAAACGTGATTTGCGCCAGGCCGCGGTCCTCCAGGTTGTATTTCCAGATGTTCGTCAATCCGTTGAGCGTGCGGCTGATGTAGATCGATTTTCCGGGCTCGGCCCACGCCGCGTCGTGATTGGCTTGCGGGATTTCTCCCAAGTCAGTCGCCTTGTGTGCGGTCACATCGATTCTGCAAAACTGGAAGCCCGCGTGCGCTCCACCCGCCATCGGCGCGTTCGCTGCTAGAATCTCGTTGCCGTTTGGATACGAAAGAATGGGAACGAAAATGTGTTCGGTACCCTGTGGATCGAACACCATTTCCTCGTTCAGGCCAGATTTGTCCGCACGAAAAATTCCCAGCCTATCCCCCTTCAAGTAAAAAATTGAGTTGCCGTCCGCCGAGGGGGTGACGTGGGTTGCCATCGCTACGCGCCGAGGGGATCCCCCGAGCGCCGGCACTCCCCAGACTTCCGAGTGGCCCATATTCCTTTCGAAATAGACCTCTTTGCCATCCGATGAAAAACCGTCGACGAACTTGGTGCCTTCGTCGGACGTCAGTTGCAGCGGCTCGCTGCCGGAGGTGAGCATCAGGAAAACCTGCTTGATTCCGCCGACGGGTGAATCGAAAGCAACGGCGCGGCCGTCGGGCGAAATCCGGGCGTCGTCCATCGGCTTATTCCACTGGCTCAGCTGCGTGATGCTTGCCCCGCCGCTAGGAGCGTTGGAGCGCGGCCAGAAATGAAACGCGGCGATGCCGGCGACAAGAAGCACGAGCAAGGTGGCGAGCACCATATATTCGCGCGCTCGCGATCGCGGGCCGTCAGCGACCACGCTCGCGCTTTGCGATACTCGCGGCTCTCCGGAAGTCTCTTGAGCTGCTTTGCTGCCCGACGAATGAATTCTGCTCGAATCCGTGTCGCGCTTCAGGCGCTTCAATTCCGATCGCAAATCCGACGCATGCTGGTACCGCAGGTCGCGGTCCTTCTCGAGCGCGCGGTTGATAATCTCTTCCAGTTTCGCAGGTACCTCGGGATTCAGCCGCACTGGAGCGACCGGCGCCTGGTGCAAAATCGCGTCTGTAATCACGCCGGAAGTGTCTCCGCGAAAGGGCAGCGCACCCGTCGCCATCTCGTAGAGCACCACGCCGAAAGAGAAAAGATCCGTGCGCGCGTCCAGGTCTTTTCCGCGCACCTGCTCGGGCGACATGTACGCCACCGTGCCCACCGTCGCGCCTGGGCTGGTCAGCATTTCGTCTGCGACGGCCGTAGGCATTGAAGAGACGCCGGTCGCGTCCGTTGCGCGCGCTGGCGACGACTTCTTCGCCAGACCGAAGTCGAGGATTTTGGCGTGGCCGCGCTTCGTCACGAAAATGTTGGCGGGCTTGATGTCCCGGTGCACCACACCTTCGGAGTGGGCGGCGTCGAGGCCATCCGCCACCTGAGTGCTCAAATCCAGCAGCGTCTCGAGCTCCATCGGACGGCCGCCGATGCGGTGCTTGAGCGTGGTGCCGTCGAGGAATTCCATCACGAGGAAGGCTCTGGCGCCTTCTTTGCCAGCTGAAAGCGGGACCTCACCAATCTCGTAAATCGTGCAGATGTTCGGATGGTTCAGGGCGGAAGCGGCTTGCGCTTCGCGGCGGAAACGCGCGAGAGCTTGCGAGTCGTTTGCCAGATCGTCCGGCAGGAATTTCAGAGCAACGAAGCGATGGAGCGTGGTGTCTTCCGCCTTATAGACCACACCCATTCCGCCGCCGCCGAGCTTCTCGACGATACGGTAATGCGAAATTGATTGACCGATGAAGGATTCAGCGTCCGGCATGTGAGAGGGATTCTAGGTTTGGCGCGTACTCAAGTCAACGCAGCCCGGTTGAGTGAAGAGGGTCGGCGCGGAATTCGATGAGCGAATTTCCCGCTCGTCCCGCGCAACTGAGAGCAAATTTCTAGTAGAACCGCACTTCCACGGCTGGGTGCTTCTCCAGGTGCACCGAGTCGATGAAGCGAACCTGGCCTTCGTTCAACGTCATAATCAACGAATGAGTGCGAGTGCCATCCTTGAAGAAGCGGACGCCGCGCAACATTCCTCCCGGCGTGACGCCCGAGCAGGCGAAGATGATTTTCTTACCGGGAGCGAGATCGGCGGTGTCGTAAATGCGCTTTGGGTCTTTCACACCCATTTTTGCCAAGCGCTCTTCGTGCTCGGGCTTGTTCACCACGAGCCGCGCCAGAATCTGTCCATTCAGACAGCGCAGGGCCGCCGCCGTGAGCACGCCTTCCGGTGCGCCGCCGGTGCCCATCACGGCGTGGACGGAGGTGCCGCGAACGGCCGCGCGAATACCGGCCGAGAGGTCGCCATCGCCGATTAGCTGGATGCGCGCGCCGGTGGCGCGAATATCGGCGATGAGCTTTTCGTGCCGCGGGCGATCCAGCACGATCACCACGAGGTCTTCGATATCGCGATCGAGGCGGCGGGCGATGGCGATCAGATTGTCTTTCACTG
>Ga0210383_10001292_pt1 | contig 22947 bp, 17 predicted proteins | sample IncBWC14OmetaG_FD_160072 | JGI IMG/M metagenome (GOLD analysis project Ga0210383, IMG submission 160072) | Forest soil microbial communities from Barre Woods Harvard Forest LTER site, Petersham, Massachusetts, United States - Inc-BW-C-14-O ... | reverse complement strand
GCAAGGGTGACGTCAGCGCGGTAGCCACGCGCGCTCGACCCAAGTTCGGCGATCGCTTCATCGAGCGTCTTCTGGTCGCGGCCGGTAATGGCAACCTGCGCGCCTTCAGCAATGAAAAGTCGGGCTGTGGCTAGACCGATGCCGCTGTTGCCACCGGTAATAAGAGCCTTCTTACCTGTGAGCTTCATAATCCCCCCTTTTTGTAGGACTCGCAAATGCGATGATTATCATAGGTGGAACGATACAAACAATATGCGCTATCCCGTCGAGGACACCGCCGCAAAACATGAACGGATTGTTAAGGAGGCCTCGGCCCGCTTCGCGGCGGTCACTTGGACGTGTAGTCGCGAGCCTTGAACTCACCTTGCATTGAAAACAAAAGCTAAAATCGCTCGCTAGGTTAGATAAGCTGGAGCGCTACCTGGCTAGATTTTGACCGAGTACAGCTAAACAGAGCGGTTCTCCCGGGGAAGCCTGGTCGGATCAACTGACTGGCAGGTGTTGCATCGACCGGTTGAGCTGGCAGCGTTAATCAGACACTCAGTCCATTTGGCCTGATGATCGCGGTTGACAGGACAGCGCGCTTGACGGAGACGACGGAGATTCGCTCCGGGCTGCTGGCGAGCAAATCCATCCAATCGCAGATCGGCCGTGTCGTCCGTGCGCTCACTCCTTCGCCTTCACTGCTTTGCGGAACTCGCTGAGGTAGGGTACGGCTCGCCGAAATACGGAAAATCCGGGCGCATCAGGCGTATATCGGGCGCCACCCCATCGCCGAGAGCAGTGTTCGTGACCAGGGTGAGAATCACGTCCATCACGTCGTCGCAGAGGCCGCGGCCGTTGAAGGCGGCAAAGCTGAATGAGGCGGGCGTATCCAGTTCGTACGGGAGGACCGATGGGCAGATTCGCGCGAGGAGCTGGGTAGCGTAGGCGGATGGGTCGGCCGCTGAGTGGGCGAGCATGGTGACTTTTTCCACGAAGTTGCGCATTGGTTTGGAGAACAGCGCCACTTCGTCCGCCGGGACCGCGCGGTTGTAGTTTTCCGATGCGTCGTGCAACGAAGGATCGGAGAGTAGGAAGTGGGTGATCATCGGCAGGCCCCAGCGCGATACCTGCACCTCCGGCGCATGCCCGTAGAGCGATGCGGTGGCCCAGGCATGCACCAGACCTCGGCCGATCAGGCTGCTGGGGACCTCGAGTACGATGGCGGTGACATTGTTGCCGACGAAGAAGTTCTGGCCATTCTGGAACGCCTCCGGGGCAAACCGGTTTTCGGACCACAGAGCTTTTCTGAAGGCACCGAAACCGACGCCATTGGTGGCGAACAGATCGGGCGCGAGGCCTGCGTACGCGAGGCAGCCCTGATCCGCAGTCACGACGCGTCCCGTGTTTCCGGAAATGATGAGTTCGCCCGCGGCGCCCTTCAGAGCGTCGTCTCCGGTGGCGCGCCGGACCGCGAAGGACTGAACGTGCCGGTACCCGCTACCATCGGCGTGGGCGGGCGCGCCGAACTGGACCTTAAAGGCGACGTCTTCGCGAAGATCGCGATCCGTGTCGAAGCGAAAGGCGTAGAGGCCTTCGTCGCGGAAGGTGTCTGGCGCGCCGACGCCGGCATTCGGATTCACGGTCAAAGCCATGACCGTTGTGCCCGGGCGGCCGCGAAACAAGTAGAAGTCGCAGATGTTGATGCGGGGGTCTTCTTTTGCGGTAGGCGTATCGAAATGATGCGACATGGCAAATCTCCTCCTACAGGGTTGGACGCGAGGCGTTCAGAAATCCAAGGCGGACGATCAGTCGGGCTGCTTATCCGTGTCGTCGTCCGTCCGCCCGAACGAAGGGAGGTACCGGCCGAAGTTCAATTCGAAGTCGCTCCGAACACCGTAACCGATATTACGAACCTTCGCACGGCGCGCCTGCGCACCTGGCAAGGCCAGCAGTGGGAAGAACAGGTCGTTGCTCGACTGAAGCTCGGTAGCTGTCGGCGTCCCGAACCGATTGACCTGGGCCTTCGCCGCGGCCAGCGTTTCACTGTCGAACGAGGCCAGACGCCCGACGAGCGTATCGACAAACGAGTCGAGGGCGTCATCGTCCAGCGTGCGGTTCACCCAGCCATAGCGCTCGGCGATATCAGCATCGAAATCGTCGCCGCTGAGTACGATCTCAAGTGCGCGCGAGCGGCCGACCAGACGCGGCAGCCATTCGAGCGCTCCGCCACCCGGGACGAGTCCGACGCCGATCTCGGGCTGGCCGAATAGGGCGCTTTGCCTGCTGGCGAAGCGCATGTCACAGGCCAGCACGAACTCGTTACCGATGCCGCGCGTGCGGCCGCGAATCTTGGCGATGCTCACGACTGGCGTGGACGAGAGGCGCAGCACAAAGTCGCGCCAAAGGCCCAGTGTCTCTGGCCGTTCAGCTGCCTTGGCTACGTCGAGATGGGCAACGAAAAAATCGGGATTCGCCGACTGGAACACTACGACCTTCACGGACGGGTCCGCCTCGAGGTCGGTCATGAGCGCTCCCAATTCGACGATCGTTGTGGGTACAAACATGTTGATCGGCGGGTTGCTGAAGGTGATCGTCCACCGGCCCGGATAGGTGCGGTCGGTGTTGAACTGCGCACCTGCCTTCTCGCTGCCTCGCTGTGTAGCGCCGGATTGGGTCATGGGGTCCACCTTTGAGTAGTCTTACATTTTTGGGGTTTGTACTGCTCCTGTGTGGGCTGGTGCGGTTGTCAACTGCGGCCAAAAGGTCTTTTGGCGGCTCAAACAATAACAGCATTGGGCCGCCTTGCTCAATCAGAGTCCCTACGCGATCTATGAATACTGAGACCGCTCCTCTGACCGTTTCATCAACGCAAGTGTGCGCCACAACGGCATCCAAATTCGCGCTGTCGGATGGCGGTATCACAATGGCTGGACAAACCCGCCTTTTGGAATCACGCCAGATCGGTAACGGCTTGTAGGGAGTGATTCTTGCTAAGAAGACAACATCCCAGAAAGCCAGAAGGCAACGGTACCCTAGACCGTTGTCCGCACGTTCGCACCACATCTTACCGGGCAGAGCTTGAAATTCGTTGGTGCGGTGTCACGCCCAAGAAAGTGAAACTCTCAGACACCCGTCCCCGTATTGCCTCCGGACAAGAAATGCGCGCTGCTTCCGATTGGAATGAGCCGCTCACCGGGATTCCCCGCGACCGTCGGGCTCCGACATCGTGGACGACTTATGTCCGATGTCCGATCGCCTCAATACTTTGCAAACGGAGGACGGAGCATGAACACAGCAATCATGCCGGGACGAATTGCAGAATCATCGCCTCGCATGCAGGCCAGAATCGCCGGCTACCTGTACCTGCTCATCATAATTGGCGGCCTATTTGCCCCATTCGCCCTTGCACCCTCCTGAATGATGCTTAGTGACGCGTCATTGCCGACCACCGCCAGGATCCTGGCCTCAAAACCTTTGTATGTTCTCGGTGGCGCCGCCCAGCTGATCGTGTATACATGCGATATCGGTGTTGCGCTGATCTTCTATGAACTGCTCAAGCCAGTCAGCAGGAACGTCGCCTTATTCGCGACACTCTTCAGGCTTGTTTTTGTGGCCATAGCCAGTGCCAACATGTTCAACCACTTTGCGCCGTTGATTTTCCTGAGTGGCGCAGCTTACCTCAGCCCGTTCAAGCCCGATCAGTTACAGGCACTCGCCCTCGTGTTCATCAGGCTCCGCACGTTCGGGTTCGATGTCGCCTTAGTGTTTTTCGGTTTTCACTGCCTTCTAGTCGGTTATCTTATTTTCAGATCGACTTCCCCCCCCATTCTGGGCGTAGGGCTGGCGATTGGGGGAATCGGTTATGTCGCCAACATTTTGGCGACTGCATTTCCACCCAATATTGGAGCCCATCTCTTTCCTTACATAATGCTACCTGCTGGGGTCGCAGAAATATCGCTGACTCTATGGCTCATCATCCTCGGCGTGAACGTTTCGAGATGGAAAGAGCAGGCTAGCCCAAGAGGTTGAGGAGACAGCAGACGTGTGCTGGATTCTCACTCTTCGGAAGGAAGAGACCAAATCTAGCTCGCTCTCTGCAAGAACCGACTACCAATTCGGATGGTCGCCCGGGCGTTAATTTGAACCGCCGGTAATGCACGCCTAGCTCTCCCGGTAGCTGCGTCAACCATAGAAGCTCCTCAGTTGCGCCAAAACCTCATTTGCAGTCGAATGCCAACCAAGTGCTCACCAGAAATCTGCCAATTCGCGGTAGCGACTCCAATCTTTGCCGCATTGCTCTTTTCGGGATTCAATTCATCTAGGTGAGCACACGAAATCGCCCACACCCATCGATTTTTCTGTCAACTTTTCGATGCTGTTGTCCGCTCCGGGCATTTGCACTTCGCTGGTGGTCCTCGATCCCGTGAGGTTGGCCGGAATTAGTGGGATGTCGGCCCGAATGTGACGCGAAGCGCGTAAGCGTATTTCGTAGGAGCTTGCGCGGGGAGCCGAACGTCTAAGCCGTCGCGACTCTGCTCGAACTGTAATTTCGCATCACTGCCAAGCAGGGCGACCGATTGCACGTGCTCACTGCCCGTGGCCTGCGCGAGAGCGTGAATTACTGCTTGCGCATTTGCCGGCCAGCCGAGTCCAATTACATAGAGCGCCTCACCCTTGGTCGTAAAGCGAAAATCCTCCGGCGTGAAATGCGCCGTGTCGGTGTCGTGAAACGAGCCGGACGCGACTTTTGGTTGGTCCTTCACCATATATCCTCCACGCTCGCGTCCCGTAGATGGCTTCGCCATTTACGTTCAGCCAAGAGCCAACGTCCAGTAGCACCTTCTGAACCTCGTCTGGAATCGTGCCATCGGATTTCGGTCCGATATTCAGCAATAAATTTCCGTTCTTACTGACAATGTCAATTAGTTGGTGCACGACGAACTCGGGCGCTTTGAACGTGTCGTCTTTGATGTATCCCCAAGACTTGTTGCTGATGGAAGAGTCCGTCTGCCAGATGAGAGGACGAATCTCGCCAAGCTGTCCGCGTTCCAGATCGAGCACAGCGGCATGCTCCTGCATTGCGTAGTCCTTGTAGTTGATCACTCCGACGTGGTCCCCATATTCCAGTGAACGGTTGTAGTAGAAAGCTGCGAATCGCGTGAGATTGGGCCGGATCGAAGGCTGACCGATCCACCAATCGAAGTACACGATGTCAGGGTGGTATTTCTCTACGAGTTCTGCGCCACGCGCGAGCCAGTCGTCCGCCCATGCGGTCGAGACGTAGGTGAAATCGTTGCTTACCGGAGTGCCCCGGGGAGCCGCAAGCCACGGATGTGCCGGGCCGTACAGTGCGGCGTATTGCGGATCGTTCACGTCGGACGGAATGGTTCGACCCACTCCGAGAAAGAAATTGTGCTCCACACGATGTGACGACACTCCAAAATGCAAACCCTGCGCCCGCACCGCCCCGGCCAGCTCGCCGATTATGTCGCGATGCGGTCCCAACTTCGCCGCGGTCCAATCGCTCACCCCGCTGTCATACATCGCGAAGCCATCGTGATGCTCAGCCACCGGTACGACATATTTGGCGCTGACTTTTTGAACAATTGTGCCCAAGCGGCGGCATCAAAATTTGCGGTCTTGAACATTGGAATGAAGTCCTTGTATCCGAACGTGTCTTGCGTGCCGTACGTTGCAATGTGATGTTTGTATTCGTCGGAACCCACGCTGTACATGCTTCGGGGATACCACTCATTTCCGAAGGCTGGCACCGAATAGACGCCCCAATGGATAAAGATGCCGAACTTCGCGTCCTTGTACCATTCGGGGGCTTCATATTTCTGGAGCGATTCCCAATCAGGACGAAAGGGGCCGTGATGATCTGCAGCCTCCACTTGTTTGAGCAGCGCGGCGCGTTCGCCGTCGTATTTGCTGCTGGCCTTCTGCCAGATTGCGTCGATCGCTTCCGGGTCGATAGAAGCCGGTTGGAGCCGTCGGACTCTGGGCCTGCGCTCCGGGAACTGCTAAAAGCGCGAGCAAACATCCACCGCATGCAATCGTCAACAGCGAACGGGCAAGCATGATTTCTCTCTCCTGTAACCGAAATAAAGTTCTGATGCCGTCAATCCACGGAGACCATGATCTTCTTGAAGCTTGCCGGATTCTCGCTCCACGATCGCAGGGCATCCGCCGCCTCTTCGAGCGGCACCACCAAACTCACAGCCTGGTCCACAGGAAACTTTTTCCCCTCGAGAAAATGGATTACCGCACGAAAATCTTCCGGCAATGCGTTTCGCGAACCGAGAATGTCCAGCTCTTTTTGCACGAAGAGTCTCGTCTCGTAGTTTACCGGTTCTTTTGCATAGCCGATGTACACCACTCTTCCCGTGAAGGCGACTTCTTCAACAGCGGCTCGAAAGGTTTGCGGTGTTCCGATCGCTTCGATCACCACATCCGGGCCGCGACCTTCCGTCAGTTCTTGCAGGCGATCGTGTAAGGATTCCCTCGCGGTGTTGATCGCATCAGAACCACCCGCCGCTCGCGCCACGGCAAGCTTCTCATCATCCATATCGACACAAATCGTGCGAGCCCCGCGTGCGTTCGAAGCAGCGACTGCTCCGAGTCCCACGCCGCCGCATCCCAGGATGGCGACAGTGTCATTTGCTTTTATTCTGCCGCGCGCCACAGCATGGAATCCCACAGTCAGCGGTTCGACCAGGCACAACTCTTTCCTCGTGAGTTTCGCCGGATACAACTTCTCTCTAGGCATCGCGACGAATTCTGCAAGCGCTCCGTCCCGTTGCACGCCGAGAGTCTGATTGAACTGGCACGCATTCGGACGTCCCCTCCGGCACGAAGTGCAGCTGCCGCAGCTCGTATATGGAGAAAGAGCTACATCTGCTCCAGCAGGCAGCGAGCTATCCCCCTCGATGACCGTGGCTGACACTTCATGTCCGGGGATCCGCGGAAAGGTGACTAGTGGATTTCGTCCGCGAAATGAGTTCAGATCGCTTCCGCAGAACCCAACCATTCGGACTCTCAGTAATAATTCTCCGGGTGCTGCCACCGGATTGGAAACCATTTCGACGGACGCTTCGCCGGGCTTCTTGAGTACGAGTGCCTTCACGCTGGAAGTAGCCTCTGGAAGGATTTGCGACAGCACACACACTGGAGTTGAGTGTCCATTATGTTCGGGTCCATCTCGAAAACGCGTGATAGATTCTCCACCGCTACGCCGAATGTATACTACCCGTTTCATAAACTGAACTCTGAAAGACAATTACACAAACTATTGGATATCAATCCGGTGCAAAACTAGGCGACCATCGTAAAGAACAACAAATGACCCAAGAAATTGCTTTCAGACCTTTTCGATCAATTCAGTGCCGAATCCTGCGCCAATCCCAGGTCCGTCGGACATTCCTGCTTGCGTTTCAAGCGGGATCTCCGCTTGTGCGTTCACTTTTTGCCAGCTTGACTCTGCTCGTTGTGGCTATGGCTGTGCCGGTGGCGGTTGCGCAGAAAATCCAGCTATCCGTTGACGTTCCAGGGCTGGCGCGAAGATTGACCGCAACCTCTTCGGCCAATTCGCCGAACACCTCGGCCACGGCGTTTACGAGGGAATTTGGGTCGGCCCGGACTCGGAGATTCCGAACACGCGCGGGATCCGCAACGATGTCGTCGCCGCGCTCAAAGCGGTGAAAGTGCCGAACGTGCGATGGCCCGGAGGGTGCTTTGCCGACGAATACCATTGGCGAAAGGGCATCGGTCAGCGGCGAACGGTAACACTCAATCCCAACTGGGGCGGCGTCATCGAGCCGAACACCTTCGGAACGCACGAATTCATGGACTTCCTCGACCAGATTGGCGCCGAGGCTTATCTCTCCGTCAACGTCGGCTCCGGCACTCCACAGGAAGCATCGGAATGGCTGGAATATTTAACCACCGCTCAGCCGACGACGCTCGCCAAGGAGCGCGTGGCCAACCGGCATCCTGCACCGTATAAGGTTGCGTTTCTTGGCATCGGCAATGAGAGCTGGGACTGTGGCGGCAACATGACGCCTGATTATTATTTGAGTCAGCTCAAAATCTACAGCCGCTTCGTCCGCAACTTCAATCCGGCACAACAAGACAAACAACAGATGCTCAAGATCGCAGTGGGCCCGGGCGGCGGCGAGCCTCGCTGGACGGAGTGGACCGAAGCCGTTATGAAGGCATATAAGAGCCACACTTGGAGTTGGGACATGAATGGGCTTTCGATGCACTCCTACACCGTTGTGAAATGGCCGCCTTCCTTTGCCTCGGTGGGTTTCGGAGAGACCGAGTACGCGCAGATTCTCAAGTCCACGCTGGAAATGAACGATCTCTTTGAGAAACACTCGGCAATCATGGACAAGTACGATCCGGAAAAAAAGGTGGCGCTGGTTGTGGATGAGTGGGGCGGCTGGTACGCATCGCTTCCTGGCAGTACTCCCGGTTTCCTGGTCCAGCAGAACAGTTTGCGCGACGCGGTGCTAGCGGCGCTGAACCTCTGTGAGAGACTTTCTGTAGATTTACAGTGACTCACTCGCTAGTCTCCGCTGCCTCGCTTCTCCTTCTCGCAGGGCTCTGCTTCTCTCAGCCCCGTGAACAAGGGCCGCCGGTTCCCTCTCCGATTCAGGGCCCTATCATCAAAGCAGAAAGCCGCATCGTTGTGGTGGATGTGGTTGTCACCGACAAGCAAGGGCAATCCGTTCCTGGCCTCCACAAGGATGATTTCCAGATATCCGAGGACGGCAGCCCGCAGATTCTCACTTCTTTCGAGGATCACAAGGGTGCTGCTCCCAACCAAATGAAGTTGCCGCCGATGCCGTCCAACGTCTTCACCAATTTTCCGACCGCTCGAGGCGCCGATTCCGTCAACGTTCTGTTGCTCGACCTTCTCAACACGCAACCGCAAAATCAGGCGTTCGTGCGGCAGCAGGTCATCAAATATCTCGGCGAAGTTCCACCCGGCACGCGCCTTGCCGTTTTCGCGCTCAGTTCTCACCTCCGCATCGTCCGCGGGTTTACGACCGATTTTTCCGGCATCTCGGCCACGCTGGAGGACAAGAAACTCGGCGTAGCGCCCGAGGTCTCTCGAGATCTGCAGACTGACGCTAACCAATACAGCGACGCGGAAATTCTCCGGCAAATGCGTAAGAGTCAGGCTGCGCCCTCGGCCATTGATGCCGTGGAGTCTTTCCAGCGCGACGAGACCGCCGAGCGCGCAAACTCCCGTATCGAGGTGACCTTACAAGCCTTCCAGCAAATCGCCCGCTATCTTTCCGCGATTCCCGCCCGCAAGAATCTGATCTGGTTCTCGGACAACTTCCCGATTAGCTTCTTTCCGGACCCTGGCGGCAGAGTTCCCAAGAATCAGGATCACATTCAGAAAACCTCGGACATGCTCACCGCGGCAAAGGTCGCCATCTATCCTGTGTCTGCGCTTGGAGTTCTCGGAGACCCCACCTTCGATGCCAGCAAACTGGCCGGTTCGCGCCGGGAACTCGAGGCTCGCCTCAGCGCTAATCAAATCGCCATGGAAACCGTTGCCCAGGAGACCGGCGGCCGCGCTTTTTACAGCACGAACGCGTTGGGCGACGCCGTCAAAGACGCTGTGAGCAACGGTTCGCACTATTACACGCTGGCCTATTCACCTGCCAACAATAAGAATGACGGCAAGTTCCGGCGCATTCAGGTCAGCCTCGTCGACAATAACTACACACTTTCCTATCGCCGCGGCTACTTCGCTGACCAACCCAGCCACGAATTCATCTCCGAAGAGGGCGCCGACGACCCTTTGGTGTCGCTTATCGGTTTAGATATGCCGGATTTCGACCAGATCCTATTCAAGCTGCAGGTTGTGCCGAAGAATCCGCAGCCTCCTGCGAATGCCCCGCGTGCGGGAAATAACACGAAATTGAAGGCGCCGTTTACCCGCTACGATATCAACTTCGCCGTGGCTCTGCCCGACATCGCGATGGGCTTAGACGCCAACGGCACGCGTCATGGCCGTATTGAAATCATCATCATCGCATTCGGTCCGGGCGGCAACATCCTGAACATCGTCAGGAAGCGTAGCAATCTAACGATGGATTCCAAGGTGTATGAAGCGACCCAGCAGGTGGGAATGCAAATTCACGAGGAAATCGATGCGCCTCCGGGTCAAATCTATCTGCGAGCTGGGATTTATGACATGAATTCCGGCAACTGCGGGACGGTCGGTGCAGCGCTGAATGGTTCATCCGCGAAACAATCCAAGAAGTAGCTTGGAGCCGCAGGCCTCGGTTTTATTCGCCGTATAGATGCTTCAGTGTTCTTACAAGGGCGAGTGGAATTTCCTGAACCGACCCGCTCTTAGTACTGGCTCTATTTCGCTTCCTTAATGATCGCCTCCGCAGCGTTCCCCGCTACCACCCAGCTTGCCGAACCGGCCACCACGGCTTCATCCTCAAACCACAGGAACCCGAAGTCATCGATGCACTCCGGAAAATCCGGCTTGATAATGATATATCCCGGAATCACAGCGCCCGGAATGTACGAATTGTCCGCGCGATTGTTGCTGTAGATCTGCGTCTTCGACACCCTTCCCACTCCAGCGACATACGAAGTGCTGGATACGGGGTGCGTCCCAAGGATGTAATTGACCGCACGAAGAGTGTATTCGGAGCTGACCAGATCCGGAAGAGCCTTGTGCAGGAAATACATCCGGATGGCCATGTCCACCACGGCGCCCGACCCGCCCCACGTGCCGACACTCGGTGGCACGCCGAAAGGGGTGGCGTCCAGCCGCTCGTCCAAACCCGCCATATATTTCTTCACCGCTTCGCGCATTTGATCCTTCGCGCTGGTGTCCAGATAAGGCAAAGCCCGCACTGCGCTCCAGCCACGCGAGTCCATCTGTTGCGGCGTGATCATCTGTGGGAACAGTTCCTTCAGCCTTGACTTGTAAGGCTCAGCGCCATTCGTAGCGATGGTCAATTCCAACGCCGCTGTCCACTCCAGTCCGGCACTAGATCCGCCACGACCGGAGCCGGCCGGCGGAGTTGGTTGTGCGCCAGCCGTGCCCGTGTTTGTCGGAGCGCCCCCGCTGCTCGCTGCGTTACCACCGCTTTGAGCGCCAGAGACCACGCCCTGCGACGCGGCCAGCACGCCACCTCCCGGCGCGCCTGCCGGAGCAGTTCCGCCTAAGCCGCCGCCCGCCGGATTCTGCGTTGGATGAGCCTTCTCCTCGTTCCAAGCATTGACCGCAGTATCCAAGCAGTCTCTCGCTAATGCATCGTCCCAGCCTTTCAGCGTATCCGCCGCTGCAGCCAGCGCTGCAATGGCGTTCCACTGGAAAAACGGGTTGTTCGTAGTGAAGATCCAACGATCGTCCGGCCTGCCGGAGTAGTCTCCCTTCGTTTCATTCGGGCCGAGCTTCGGGTCGTAGATGCGGCCGTCCGTTTTCGAAGCGCCGTCACCCACCTGGGTATACTGCCGCAGATCTGGCTCGTGAGTGCCACGGATCGCGTGGCCGATGTTGTGGAACTGCGCCAGGATGAGCAGTGCACCGTGCTTCACCTGCTGCACCGTATCCGGCACGCCATCGGGCCGGTGCATCTCCACCTCGCGCGCGGCTTCATCCACCGTAATCTCGTCGTACGTGAGATGGAATTCGCGATACGCCAGCGCCAGGCTCTGAATGACGCTCAGTTGCGCCGGCTCCTCCAGGTCGAAATCCCCGGCGTCATACCACCCGCCCACGTTCATCCCAGGGATGTGATCGCCGCCTTTGTACTTCCCCTCCGTCGCTGTGGCTTGGTTCCAGCCGTCAAATTGCTCCCCAACCACCGGCGCCATGCGCCCATCATCCAGGTGCGAAGCGCCATGCCACACCCGGTATCCTTCGCGAACCGCAACGTGATCCATCTGCTCCGCAAGGTGATGGTCCAGGCTGTCCTGCCAGATCTTTGCATAGACGTCCTGCGAAATCGGGAAAGGGGCCGTGCGCCGATCTGCGTACTCGATTACGTACAAACCGGGCTCCTTCACCGGTGTGAAATCGAATTTCGAATACACGTAGCGCAGCCACGGCGTCGCAAGCGTGATCGGACCCTCGAACACTTGTTGGTAAGATCCGTGTTCCGTCAGGCGCAACACTCGTGCCGTCTTCGGGCCGTGGTACTTCGGGTCGAGTTCCAGCACCGCCACCTTGGAGAAGGCCGGCGCATAACCCACCTGGCTGTGCGCGATCATCGGCGGCCGTGTCCAGTTCGGGATCACGTCCGGACGGATGTGCCACACGATGGCGCCCGTGGTTTTGCCGGAAGGAATCAGCGAACGCAACACGAACCAGCCGTTCTGCGCGCGGTCGCGCCCATCGAACAGCATCAGGTTGGCCGTATCCGATATTACATTCACTCGGGCCAGCGCGTCGTCCACACCCAGAGTGATGCTCTTGCCTTCGGCGAACGGCAGCGGCTGCGTGTATCCTTTGGCCTTGTCCCAGTCCTCCAGGTAGTACGCCTTTTTCGGCTCATCCGCCAATGGCAAATCCTTCGTCATCGCGTCGTTCGGCGCTCGCGGGAAAATGCCGGCTTTGCTTCCGTCCACCACGTAAGCCTTGCCCATGTAGATCGACGGCAGAAACTCCAAATTAAAGCCCGCCCGCCCCTCCAGTTTCTGCGGTAGCGGCTTATCGAGATTGATGCTGACTTTCACCCCGCCAGGCTCCGCCGCCACTTCCAGCGTGTAACTGAAATTGAACGTCGGGAAACTGAGATCGGCAATCAGCCGGTCGTTCGCCTTGTCCGCGTGTCGGCCCTTAAGCGTTGCCACCAGATCCCACTGCTCTGGCGTCGCCATCAGGCGAACGTCGCCGTTCGTGGCGATGCGCTGGCCGTGCAGAATCATCTCCATGGCCGTATTCTTCTGATCCACAAAGACCGGATGATACGTGCTGTCGTAGAGAAAGACGCTGAAGCCTTGCGTATCCAGGTAATTCTTATCCGTCACCTTCATCGCAAAATCTGCGCCGGACAAGCCTGGCACTGAAACCAACGCCAAGAGGACACAAACGATTCGCGTAAGCATAAATTGGGATTGATACTGCTCCTTTGCCCCAACATGATATGACATACAGACGGTCTGGGCGCCCGCCGCGTAACTGCGATGGGGTTTTGAGCGCTTTCAGCGTTTTTGGCGTAATGTGGAATCAATAACTTGCGCGGAATCAACGTGCGCCAAGTCCACCTGCGTCCATCGCAGTGACAGGAGCTCACCCCGCCGCATACCCGTATTCAGGGCCAAGAGCACTGCCGGTCGTAAAATTCGAGAACGAACTCGATCACAAGCCGTAAGCAGCCGAGCCGGATGGTCCGACGAGCCAAAGAGCGTATCGAGTCTTATCGTCAATGAAATGCATTAGAAGCGATCCGCCCAGCAGGCCCAGCAGCGGATAAGTCACTTCTCGAGGTTGTAGTTCAAGCAAATCACGGCATATGTGATCCAGAAGTTTATTTCGGCGCGTTGATCAGACGGTCTTAAGGTCTAAATGGCGTGCCTGCTCAACTGACTCAAGATCGATTTTGGCAATCGAAGTTCGCTCGATTCGCCACACGTTTGCAACGCGCCTCATGGACAGAGGAGCGAATATCGTCACTGTGCAGCACTTACTGGGGCATGCTAGAATTTCGATGACTGCCCGCTATGCACATTCCCCGGACGTCACAAGGCTAGCGGCAGTCGAGAAACTTGATGGACTTTTTCAACTCGGAAAGCAGTCCCCAATCGGCCCCCAGCGCAGTAATTGAGGGTCAAGGCGGGTTTGGTAAGTCGATTCAAGTAAACAGTTTAGGCTCGTAGCTCAGTTGGTTAGAGCGCCACCTTGACACGGTGGAGGTCTGGGGTTCGAGTCCCCACGAGCCTACCATTTATTTCAATCACTTGAGGATGAGCGGCAGCGGCAGGAAGAGTGTTTGTGTCGTGGTTTGTGCCATAACTATTTCCTGAATTCTCACTTGCGAGTGCGTCCAGTGCTCTTCGTTTCGCGTCCATCCGGACATGGGAATAGTGCGCAAGCATCTTTGGGGAGACGTGTCCGGCAATCGCCATAACGATTTGGTCGCTAGCCTGCGATTCGGCAAGCTCAGTGATCGCGTGGTGCCGCAAGTCGTGGAATCGAAGTCCTGAGGTCGAGCTTTTCACACTGCGAATGTCGGCCTTGCATTTCTCGTTCTGACACACTTCACCGGGATTCTGCAGCTCACCGCACGCCGGGCACAGGATTGCCCTTGTTAGCCGACGCCAAGCCGTGCGCCACGTCGTTTGCGGTCGGGTGGGGTCAATTCTCCCGTTCTCGCACGCGGGAAAAATGTAGTGGTCTGCCTCAATGCCGTCGAACATCTGAGCGCGGCGGTACAGCTCCACGATGGCGCTCACGGCGTTCGCATTGAGCGGAATGATTCTTTCGCCCGCATCGGTTTTGGTCGTGGCACGCCGCACCGTTAGCGCTCGATTAACTAGGTCAATGTCCCGCCAGTGTAGTCCCTTTATTTCACAACCACGCATGGTGGTGTTGAGCGCCAGGATTTGAGCGAGGCGAGCGTTCTGCCATTCTGGCTTGCTCTCGGCAATTTTGAGGAGTCGTACTTTTTCCTCATGCGTCAGGGCACGGCCAACTCGACGACGCTCCTTGAGAGGTCGAAATCCCTCTCCAACCAAATGCCAGCGTTTGGCGCGTTTGAGGATGCGGCGGATTGCACCCATTTCCATATTTAGGTACGAGGGTCCTACTCCCTGCTGCGCGCGTTCCTCTAGGTATGCTTGCAGGTCTTCCGAAGTGATTCTATGCAGCGGCGTATTTCCAAACTGACGCAGAGGATGAACAAGCAGCTGTTGCTCCTTCGGTGTCGTTTGCGAACGGGATGGTAAGTTTCAGAGCCCCGTAACACCGGAAGTGGCGAAAGAATTTGTCGCTTATCTCAAAACCAACCCGACCACGTATCCGAACGACGAACTCGATGAGTTGCTCATAAAGTTGGCCGAGTACTTCCGTAGATTCGTAGTCCTCCCCGAGAAGCACTGGGCCAGCGTTATGGCGACGTGGACACTCGGTACCTACCTGTTCCCAATGTTCCAGGCTTATCCATACCTGCGGCTCACTTCTGGTGAGCCAGGTTGCGGGAAGTCGCTCCTGGGCCAGATATTGGCCAACGTTTCGTTCAACGGTCAGTTTATGTCCTCACCCACAGAGGCGAATTTGTTTCACTTGCCAGAACAAAACCGTGGTGTTCAAGTTTGGGATGAGATTGAGATTGCCAACCGAGTCGAAAGAAGTAAATTTCAGGGGCTACAAGCGATTCTCCTCGTCGGCTATCGCAACGGTGCCGAAATCCCGCGCCAGGTAGGTAATAATTGGGACCAGCAGGTTAAGTACCATGTGTTTTGTCCTCGTGTTCTTATTGGTCTCTCCCGTCTTCCAGAAACAGCCCGGCAGCGGTCAATTGAGCTGAGATTGCGAAAGCGGATGCCGGGCCAGGAAGCCCAAATTTACCGAATGGATGATCAGGCAACCGAGGAGGCGAATCTGCGAGCCAAATGCGTCCTGACTGCGCTGAAATGCGCGGTGGGCGTCAATCAGCTCTATAGAGACGACGGATTGAGAACGAACATCGTAGCTCTCCTAGGAAAGGCTGGGCGAGAGGCTGATGACATATGGCTGCCTCTCTTCGCTATTGCCGCCGCCTGTTCGGACGAAACGAAAATCGACTCCATGCAGAATTCCTTGATTGGGGACCTCGCCAAAGCTGCGACGGAACTGGCCGAATGCCGTGACAATCCACTCCTGACGGATTCTACACAGCTTCACGAAGTGCGCTCCGCAGCTCCCTCACGAAGAACCGAAATCAAGGAGCCCGATAGGGCACTGGTGGCGGCACTCTACGTCCTTGGATGTGGAGAGGCGATGGAACCTACAGAGCTGGCTCACGCAGTCAGCGAACGTGTGAACGACAAGGTCTCCGCACAGTGGCTTAGCAAGAGTCTCAACCGCTTCGGCATTCGGGCCCGGAAACTAGGAAAAGGCAGCAGGCGCGTCTTCGCTGTTCCTTCAGCGGAGCTGAGACGAGCCGAAGCCAAGCTCGGAATCGAATCACCATACGAACCGGGTGACTCGGGACAGCAGGGACGGGAGGGACAGCAGGAAGCTATGATGATCTACCGTTGAAGATAGTTCTTAGATTTATTCAATTTAGACTAACTAGAATAGTTACAGAGAACTAGCAGTCCCTTCTCTCCTCTTTACCAATCCTGTCTCTGCTGTCCGTGCTGTCCGCTGACCGTCGCCGCCGGGCGGTTTGGGGGAGAAGGCGGGGAGGGGCAGGGGAAGGGAAAGGGGCTATGGGGTTAGGGATGGGGTGGGGTGGATGAGGGGGTCTTGCCTTTGCCTTTGCTCTTATCCTCTGTCGCCACCGTTTATGTGTCACCTCTCTGACCCATTACAATTACTACAGCTACGAACACCCAACTATCACCGTCAAACCCAGAGCCTTGGTCATTCCGACGGCTTCTTTCGATAGTGGCAGCCGAAAGCAAAGTTTCTCTAGAAGTAGGCCGCAATAGGTCGCAACGGCTTGGACCAGTTGCCCGCCAATCCCCTTTCGTCGATGCCCTCGATGAACCCAAATCGTGTAAATCGCAGGCGGCTGCCCCAAATTGCGGTCAGACACAAGGCCAAACTTTTTGCTGTCCTCACCGAACAATTCATCGTCAGTGTATGCGCCACTGTCCGGCTTCAATTGAAGGGTCCAAAGATAGCGCGGGGCGCTCTCCAGAGCGACGAGGGCTCCCCCAACGATTCGTCCACCCATCACGGCGATGAAAGAATCGTAGACACTGCCGGGCAGTAGGTCAGGTCCAGGGTGTCGGCCGCTCGAAGCGATGGTGGCCTTCAGGGCGATTTTGAGCCATTCCGCAGGGGTTCCTTCGTGAACTGTCACCACATAAATCCCATCCGCGAATTCCGTTCGGGGTCCGTGCTCAATTTCGTCGCCCTCGGGTTCCCAATGCCCCAACTCGTACATGTCCTCTCGCCAGATTCGGCGGCCTGTGGCCATGGTGATTATTGGGAGGGATGCCGCCATGTTTCAGCGTCGACTATACCAGAGCATCAAAGTCAGGGCAGAGGCGCGCGAAACTGGGCACTACGGTACGCGCGGAACCCTCAACGCGAGGGCGTTAAACCTGGTAAGAGCTTCCAGAACAAGCGCTGTCGCGAGCTACACCCATGCCTCCGGTAAAGGAAGGAACTGCTCGATACCCTGAGTACTTAGGTTCGATTTAGCTCAGATGGGACACGGAGCTAAGGTCCAACCCCCAGTTAGCCCTGAAAGGCAGCGAAAACAAACTCTAAAGGAACCACGTCGTGGAATTCGAATCAGTTTAGCGAAGCTGAAACTGCAATTCCGAGATTTGACGACGGACAGGGGGCTGCACAGAGTCCGTCTGTAGTAACTGTCGTAGGCCAAACGGGGGAACGTGCCAGAAATCGCGCCGCAGGGTCACCACCTCTTCACCGCCAAGCTACTGCACCTACTATAAATCACAACCATCTCGGCAGGTCTGCGCCCCGCGCTTGCGTTTGACCCCCGGCAGTGTACGATTCTCGTTGGGATGTTCCAACCCGGCCAAGTCGTGCGTGTCAACCTTGCTGGCCTCCAGGCCGAGGGCGTAATGTTTCAAGCTGCGGTCACCGACGCCGTCGCTCATATCGTGAAACAGACTTCAGAACAGCCGCCGAAATACCTCGTAAAGCTCTTGTTCTCCTTCCGGGGCGTTAGCGAAGTCGAAGTCCCCGCCGACCGCAGTTCACGGCGACAAGTGACAGGTAGGAATCCGACCAAGCCGCCTTGCGGGTATTGCGGGATACTAAGCGGCTAAACTTAATTATTTTTAAATTGTTTAAGGAGTCTAGGACTAGGGATACCCGCGATACCCGCAAACAGCGAATCCCAGAGACCCCGAGCGACGACTGGTCCGGGGAAGTCGGCCTCCCTAACTATGTTTCGCTTCATAAAAAAGCCAGTGTGCAATCTCTTCCCAGTGATTATCGTTCGCACCCGTCACTGCGCCTGACACCTCGGCTATGAGCTGCTCTCTAAGAGCAGGAACGTCTCGGGTGTAGGCTTTCCCTGGTTGATGTTGGCCCCCACGGTTGAGCAAATATTTGGCCGCACCGATCCAATAGTCGGACTTGCCACTGCTCACGATATGGTCGTGAATTTCTTGAGCTTTGGATGAGAACGGCATCCCTGCTCCCCTTCCGCCTTCTTTGCGGCCAGACAGCGAGGGCGGGCACTTCGAGCGGGAATCTTGGACAGAGCCAGTACGACGCCCCTTTTTCAGGAAGGCCGTTGACTCTTGAGAGTTGCGAGCGCATGCCGGGCGTGTGCGAGCGCTCTCTGCTCCGCTGCATCGAGTCGCGGGGCTTGAGAGAGCCTTCCTTCAATTGCCTGATGCGCCTCTTGAATGCGCTGAGGTAGCTTGCGAGGATCGGTCTCTAAAACAGCAGACACGTAGATGGGTGACCATGATGGGTAAGCACGTGAATTGCTCATGGGACCTTCTCTCTGGCGGGAACAGCCAAGCCAACGTACGCCGCTGCTCTGACCCTGTCAATGTGCGTCTCAATTCCGCAGGAGTTTTAGACGTAGGTGAGCAAGGTCCTCCGGGGTATCTGCCATCCAGTTTCAACCCCTGTAGCAACTTTAGTAGGCCAAACTTGGTTTTCCGTCACCATTGACCGCTCCCAGTCCGGCGAAGATAGCGCCGCATATACACGCATAGCATTGCCGTGCAAACAAGCACCGCACAGCCAACGACGAACCACTCCGGCAGGTCGGGATACACAACCCTATCGAGAATTTGTACCAGAAACGGTCCGCGTGCGGGTTCGATGCCTTCGCGAGCTTCAAGCCACGTTTCAGCAACGGTGAGCGGGCACGGCGGCCAAGGAACTATCTCGATGACGATGGCGTAGATAAGCGAGGCGATGTGGAGCGTCCGCAGAAGACGGCGACAGCGCGTAACTGTCCAGCCCAGCAACACCCAGCCGCACCAAAGGAGGTGCAGGAACAGGACGGCTTCCACGAGAACAGATGCTGCAAAAATGGAACAAGTACCCCGCTTTGCCCGGCTATCAAATATCCGCAGACCCTGCGTCAAGTTGATGCGCTGCGCCGATTCTAGCTCAGATGCATAATGTTCTTGTGCCTGCGTCGCCGAATACGTTCCCGCTTGAGACCACACGCCGCATAGTTCGGATTCAGGCTCTAACGCTCATCTGGATGACCGTGGAAGCAGTAGTGTCGTTGGGCGCGGCTTGGATGGCCCGCAGTCCAGCCCTTCTTGGCTTCGGTGGCGATAGCGCGGTTGAACTTCTCTCAGCGGCAGTGGTTCTCCACCGCTTCCATCCCTCATCTCACGAAGAGCACGCTGAGGAGCGAGCGGCCAAAATCGCAGGCGGCCTTCTCTTTGTTCTAGCAACATTTGTTGCCATCGCTTCCATTTTGGCACTGCTAGGACACGTCGAGGCCCAGCCAAGCCCTGTCGGGATAGCCCTTCTGATCCTTGCGGCAGTGGTTATGCCTTGGCTCGCAAGACAAAAACGGCGACTCTCAGCCGCCACCGCGAGTGCGGCGTTAAGGGCCGATGCTGCCGAGTCCGCCATCTGTGGTTATCTAGCCTTGATTGCTTTGACGGGTCTGCTCGTCAATGCGATTTGGAGGGTGAGTTGGGCAGACCCGGTTGCTGCGTTGTCATTGGTTCCCCTGATTGTGCGGGAGGGATGGGAATCGACGAAGGGCGAGCCATGCTGCGATGTGGTCTGAGCAGATGGAATACGACCGTTCCTGCGACCCCGCTTCGTCAGCGAGAGCAGGTTGTGTGTCACACCGGCGCCACAATCTTTCGTCTCGGGCTCACTGCAACTTCGCGTACTCCGCTTTGGCCTGCTTCAGGATGGGAATGTCGGGGTCGGCGTCCTTCCAGAGGGTCAGGAAGTCTTGATATGCGGTGCGGGCACCTGGCTCGTCGCCAGTCATCGCACGAGCACGTGCCAAGCCGAGTTGGGTGAGGGGAACCAGATACGAATTGGCCAGGATGTGCCGATGATCCAGCAAATCCTGAAATTGTGAAATTGCTGCAGCCCCCTGACCGGCGCGCAAATACGCCTCGGCGAGGTGATATGGGAGACACCAATCGGGGCAGGTGCCCAGCCCAAACGGGGCGGCACCCTGAAGAGTCTCAATGGCCTGCTGAGCCTTTCCCGTTGCCATTTCGATGTGAGCGCGAATCACCGGAAGTTCCACGCGTTGAATGAACGTATCGGTCAGATGTTGATTACTCAGATCGTCCGCTAGCCTCTGCGCCCGCAATGAATCACCCAGCATAGCCAGTGCTAAGGCGCGCTCACCCTTGCCGAATTCATCAGTCGCGGGAAGTGTAGCCAATTGCCGCCGCGCGAGATCCGTATTGCCCAATTCCGCTTCTCGCAATGCGCTGGATACCGCCGTCTTGGCCGCAACTTCCCTAAGCGCAGCGCGGTTCTCCGATTCGATAGCCCGGTGCGTGAGTTCGCGGGCCTTCCGAAGACGCCCAAAGTAGGCTTGCGTGGCCGACTCAGTAATGAACATCACATCTTCTTCAATGGGTCGATTTATTGACCACGCCACTGCGCGCTGCATTTCATCCGTATTGTTTCGGTAAAAAGCGAGCCGGTAAGCACACAATTCAAGGTTTAGGTGTTCCAGTCCGCGCCTTCGAGCTTCTTGTAAAACGGTCTGGGCTTCATCCCATCTGTTCAGTTTTGCGTAAAGGCCGCACAAGTTTGCTGCGGTCAGTGCTCCATAGTTCAGCCGTAGAGCTACCTGGTTTTCGGAAACGGCCTTATCAAACTGTCCGAAATTATCGTAGTTGACCGCAAGATCGTGATGCGGGAACGGATCGCGTGGGTACGATTGTTCCCAGAGCTCGTATGTTTGGTTCTCCTTCTCAACTTCTCCGGTGGTGAACCCGTAATACAACGAGGTGATGCGAAAACGCTCGGCTTCACTGACACGATCGCGCAGTTCATAGGCTTTGCGTAAGTACTCGTCGGAAAGCCGCGTCTCGCCGATATTTCCATAAACGAGCCCGAGATCGGCGTACGCCACAGCGAAGTTTGGGTCGAGTTCGACCGCTCGCTTGTAAGAAGGGAGCGATTCTTCATCCCCCGCATCCACTTGGAGCTTTTTTCCCAAACTGTAGGCCTTGAGGGCCTCCAAGGAGGAGGTCGTGGCCTGCTCGATGGGCGTGTCGAATTTCTGGATGGAATTGAGCGATTCGCCAAGCTTTTCGCGGAGCCGAGTTGCCGCTTTGCCAAGCGCTCCCAAGACTTCCTCTTTATTGGCCGCTTCTGTCTGTTCCTGTGCTAGCAGGTCACCCGTCTGGCAGTTCGCGGCAGCAATAGAGATTGCGAAGTGACTTCCAAGACTGGCGATTGACCCAGCCAGCAGAGCGTTGCTGCCGGAGCGCACGCAAACTTCCCGCGCCGTATCCTTTGTCAAGCGCTCACCGGCGGAGCGGCCCATCAGCCGAAGTGTTTCACGTACTCGATTATCGGGCAGTATATTGAGAAAGGGAGATTGGGCGAGCTGCGCCGAGAGAGCCTGGCGGAGAGCGTCATCAAACACGGTTTCGCCAGTCGTGTTTGCAAAATCGGCGAGGACGATCGTGTCTCTTTCGGTCAGGGCGTGTGCCTTGGTGGAACGCCAGTAGAGCGTGCCGACAGCGATGACTACCAGAAAGGTGGCGGCTGGAATCAGGAATCGCCAGTCGCGCGCTATGGACCCTCTCAATCGGGTGAATGGCGCAGCGGAAGGTGCTGTTTGACTCGTAAGAGCCTGCGAAGGAGTAGCCAACGACGAGGCGACAGGTTCTTCCGTCACGCTGTGTTGGGCGGTACGCCCGGAGTCGGTGTCGCGCTTCAGCCGTTGCAAATCTGCTCGGATGTCGGCGGAGTGTTGGTAACGAAGGTTACGATCCTTCTCCAACGCCTTATTGATAACGTCTTCCAACTTGGGTGGGATGTCCGGATTCAAACGCACGGGCGGCACAGGTGGCCGCTCCAGGATGGCATTGAAAATTACCGCCGAGGTGTCGCCACGAAACGGTAGTGCGCCGGTGGACATCTCGTACAGCACCGTGCCGAACGAGAAGAGATCCGTTCGGGAGTCGAGTTCCTTGCCCCGCACCTGCTCGGGCGACATATACGCGACCGTGCCGAGCGTAGTACCTGGACTGGTAAGGTGCTGCTCATCAATCGTCCGCGTCTCCCCCTCCGCTGACATTTGGCTCGCAGACCCGGACGGCGGTGCCACCTTTGCTAGTCCAAAATCGAGAATCTTGGCGTGCCCCCGCTTAGTAATAAAAATGTTCGCGGGTTTGATGTCGCGGTGAACGATGCCTTGAGCATGAGCGGCATCCAGAGCATCAGCGACCTCAATACCAAAGCTTAGCAGTTGCTCCATTTCGATTGGTCGACCCATGATGGTGTGCTTTAGGGTCGCTCCATCTAGGTACTCCATAGCGATGAACGAACGACCGTCGTGCTTGCCGATTTCGTAGATGGTGCAGATGTTGGGGTGGTTTAAGCCAGAGGCCGCTCGTGCCTCGCGGCGAAAACGCTCTAGCGCCTGGGGGTCCTGGGCGAGGTCGTCAGGAAGAAACTTAAGGGCGACGAAACGGCCAAGCTCGGTGTCCTCGGCCTTGTAAACCACGCCCATCCCGCCGCCACCGAGCTTTTCCAGAATGCGGTAGTGCGAGACGGTCTGCCCGAGGAGTGGGTGGGATTCCGCCATTTGGCGCTCATCTTAGGTTGCGACTTGGGGCAAGTCAACGAACCGTAGCGGCGACTGTAGTAGG
>Ga0210383_10001290_pt1 | contig 22952 bp, 18 predicted proteins | sample IncBWC14OmetaG_FD_160072 | JGI IMG/M metagenome (GOLD analysis project Ga0210383, IMG submission 160072) | Forest soil microbial communities from Barre Woods Harvard Forest LTER site, Petersham, Massachusetts, United States - Inc-BW-C-14-O ... | reverse complement strand
CGCACCAGAATGTGCGGCAATCCCGCGGTGCCAAAAATCAGGGCCAGCCCCAGCGAGATCAAATCCAGCGGTCCATATGGAGGTTTATAACGAAGTCCCGGCGTCAGAAAATCTTTTACCACCACCGTTCCCTTCGCATCGTGATACGTCACTTGCGAGATCGCCGTAAAAAACTCCCGGAAGCTGAAGTGAAAGTGCGCCATCACCAGAATGCTCAGCAGCAACGTCCCCGCCATCAGCAGAATCGCTTTCACAATCTGCACCCACGTGGTCGCCAGCATCCCGCCGAACACCACGTAAACGATCATCAGAATACCCACGCCGATCACCGCCTGATTGTAAGTAACCATGCCGCCCAGCAGCAGTTTCACCAGCGTCCCCGCGCCAATCATCTGCGCGATCATGTAAATCGTGCTGACCGTCAGCGTGCTCAGCGACGCCGCAGCCCGCACCGGCCGCGGCTTCAGCCGGTAGGCCAGCACGTCGGCCATCGTGTACTTGCCCGCATTGCGCAGCGGTTCCGCGATCACCAACAGCACGGTGAGATACGCCACCAGCCAGCCCACCGAAAACATAAAACCGTCATACCCCTGAAATGCGATGATGCCCGCGATCCCCAAAAACGACGCCGCGCTCATGTAGTCGCCCGCAACCGCAACTCCGTTCTGCCAGCCCTTGATCTGCCGGCTAGCTGCGAAATACGCATTCGCTCCGGCCGACCGCCTCGAGGCCCAATAAGTAATGCCTAGAGTTATAGCGATGAACACCAGAAACATAATCAGTGGAATATTCGACATGGCTTACTTGCCTCCCTGCGCATCTTCAGCCCTGTCGAGCTCGGCCCTGTCGAGAATATCTTTGGCCAGACGGTCAAAATTGTTGGCGGCCTTCACGTACAGCCCCGCGATAATCCACGCGACAAAAAATTGCGACAGCGCAAATAAATAAGCCAGGTTAACGAACCCCACCTTGGTCGACATGAACTGTGGCGCGTATCCCACCAGCACCGGCAGAGCAAAATAGTAGACGACGAAGAAAACGAATGCCGGCACAATAAACATCCTCTTCGTAGCCATCAGATCCTGAAAAGGCCTTCCGTTAGCAATCTCGTCCCACGTCGATTTCGATGTTCGATACTGCTTCTGTTCCCCAGCTTCCGGATTCCTTGCTGCATCTCCCATAGTGCTCCTTGTTCGGATGAGTTCATCTTCCAGCGGCCCAGATTTGCGCTACATTGTGCTTGAGGCATGCCCATTCTGCAACCCGTTTTATGCGTTTCGGAATTTTGCGCAAGAGCTTACCGGCCACGCCCCACACGGAAGGCAAAACAAGCTCGCTCGAGGACGGCAGAAACTTCTAGGGTGCCCCACACTAACGTCGCGCTTTTTCCGACGTTAGTGTGGGGACTCTGACCCTGCATGCGATACGTGCGCGTTGGAAGCACTCGGGAATGCCGCTACTTCCGTGGCCGAGAATGGTCAAACGAAAACAAAAAGGCGTCCCGTTAGGGACGCCCGAAGTCCGATCCCGAAAACTTTACGCGCCCGCGCCCTTCTGCATCTTGCCCAACTTCGCCAGATCGGCCAGGGACGGCACTGACTCCGGCGCCGTTAACTTTCGTTCCGGCAATTGCGCGCCGCTGCGGAACGCATCCACCAGCATCTCAATCGCGAGGTCTGTATTCGCGCGAATATAAATCGTCGCCGCCAGCGTGCCGTTGCGCACCCACGCCTGCCCGGTCTTCGGCATCCCGTCGCAACCCGTCACCGGAATCTTCATCCACCGCGCTCGCTCACTCTCCGGAATCTCGCTGAACGCTTTTCTCGCGCCCACCGCCATGCTGTCGTCCTGCGCGCCCACCAGGTCCACATGGCTTTCCTGCGACGTGCGCAGGCGCAGCCACGAACTCACTGTCTTATGCGAACTCTCTTCCGTCCAGTTCGCCCTCATGCTCTTCACTCGAATGTTGGCCGGCTTGGTCTTCAGCATCCCAGCCGTTCGTTCTTTCGCCGCCGAACTGTTCGCGGGTCCTTCAATGTACAGAATCGATCCGCCGTTCGGCAACAGCGCCCCAAATTGTTGTCCCTGAATCTTTCCCACTTCCTCATGATCGGAACTGATGGCAAACACCGGAACCTTAAAAACTCGCCGCAACTCCAGGATGTAATCCACCTCATGATTCAGCACAACCCATCCAATTCCCGCCGCCACCGCCGCTCGCGCCACCTGCGGAAATGCAGTCCCGCCGGCCGGTTCGAAGATGATCGCGCTCGGGCGCGCTTCTGCCGGAGTCTGCACGTACTGCAAAAGTTGTTGGCTCTGCGCCAACGCATCATTGTTGGCGTGGATGATCTTCACATCGACGCCCAACCGCCGCGCAGCCTTCTCCGCCACCGCAGCCTGCTCCTGCTGATAGTCGTTGTCGTCGTTGGTAAGGGAGACTAAGAAGCTAAGTCGTTTCATTGAATGAGGGCCTATGTCCGCATCATAAGACCTGCATCCGGCTCACAAAAGTGACCAGAGTAACCCTGCGAATGCTGAAAAGGAAATAGAGAACGGAGGAAAGAAATCAAACAACTCAGGCGCCGGCCGCAGCCCCTTTAGCCGCTTCGCCCAGAAACGATTTCAGATTCGTGTCCAGACTTTCCCGGCTGGAGTCCGACAGTTCCACAAAGCGAAACGGCTGCATCCATCCCTGTGTCGCCCACATGGGGAACAGCATCTGCGCCTTGTCGCGAATAGTCGCTCCGCGCAGATGAAAAATCAATTCGACTACCAGCTTCTCGTCGAGCGGCTTTTCCAGATGGATCACTCCACCCGAAATCGAAAGCTGATGAAACGCCGCTCTCACCAGCCGCTTGTTCGGCAACCGCACCAGCACCAGCACTGACCCGCGCAGCTTCACACGAAACGGGCGCTCATTCAACTTGCTTTCATTGCCTGACCCAATCGGCGCCGTCGAATTGACCTGTTCAGACATATCCTTACTGAGAGTATGGCAGCAGGTAATCAATTGACGAGTTACGAAAGAACAAGACCGACTCGTTTTGCCCTCAGAATGGCTCACGGATACGCGACGCCGCCCGCCGCGTCTTGCCTCTCCCGCGCGAGTGCAACGATGGTGGGATAAAGCTCGGCCCGTACTCGCCATGAGATTCGTCCTTACCTGCGCCGGGGATGCGCGTCGTCGCCTTCCGCGGCCAGGTTGTACGGCCAGGCTTTCTTGTTGACGGTAACCGTCGGAGCGCTCGCCGCTGCCGCTTTCGGGCCGGGCACAGGCGCAGGGCCGGATACGGGATAGTTCAGCGCCGCCAGATTCCAATCGTCCGGAGGATTAGAAATCCCCCAGACATTTCCATGCGTATAAAGCGAAGCCCCAATCAAGAACTGTTTGCCATCGCTGCCCAGCGCCTGACAGTTCACCACGCGCGCCGTCACGCTGCCTCCGCCCGGCAGATTGCTCAGCAGAATCGGCGTCTCCGCCAGCATCGCCTGCGAAGTCTGAAACCCGCAGCCCTGCGCGCTCACAATCAGAGCCATACACTTGTCGGCAAACGGCCGCATCCGGTCAAGACTGGTCACGCTGACCGGAATCTGCACCCGGATCCGCGTGCTGCGCCGCGTCGCATTTTGTGTCAGAACTTCCATCTCAGAGTTCCCGCAATCGTAACTACACAACCCAGACTTTTCACACCGGGGCATAGCGCCCGTACGCTTTATTAGGCGACCTTTATTGTGACAGACCCGATCCCAGTTCCACGATGACCGAGGTAACTGGAAAACTTGCACCACCGATCACAACCTGCCAGACTAGAGTCAAGCAAACCACAGGACCAGTTTCAGCAAAATCATTTTGTCATTCCGAACCGGACTGAAAGGCCGGTGAGGAACCTGCTGTTCGCCGGCTCGACTACGCCGATCCACCCCAAGTTACAACCGGGCATTCAGCCGCGCCCGCCTGATCCCCGCCCGCAATCCCTCGGCCACGGCCTTTTCATCGCCATACCGTTTCATCGCATCCAAAGTCGCAGCCGCAATTCCGCCCGGCGTCGCTGCTTCACCCACCAAATCGGCAAGGGTCTGACCACTCTCACGCCAGTACAAGATCGCGTCGGCCAACGCATGCGCCCCCGCCGTGAGCGCCGTCTTCCGATCGAGTCCCGCAGCCTCAGCCGCTGAGGCCAGCGTGGCCAGCGCGTGATACCCGAGGCTCGGCGAGAACACGGTGCAGAAAGCATCGAACCGAGTTTCAGGAATCTCAAGCACCGTCCCCACCAGTTCAAAAAAATCCCGCACGAGCCCGCGATCCGCCCGCGCAACGCCGCGCTCGTAAGCGAGCGCCGTCAGCCCACGTCCAATGCGGCACACCGGACTCGGCATCGCCCGCGCCCATCGCACTCCGGCACTCAGCCGCGCCCGCAGCTTCTTCAACGGAATCCCCGCCGCCAGGCTCACGCACAACTCCGGCATCCGAACGCCGCAAGCCGCAATCTCCTCCAACAACTCCGCCACCGACGCAGGCCGCACCGCGACAATCAGCATCTCCGCCCGCAGCGCCTCCGCCCGAAGCAAAGCCGACTTCAAATCCCGCGCCGCCTCAACTCCAAACTCCCGCCGCAGCGCCCGCACCTTCCCTGGATTCCGATCATGCACCACGATCGCCCGCCGATCTCCCGCCAGCCGCAACCCCGCGATCATCGCCCCCGTAATCCGCCCTCCACCCAAGAACACCGCAGCTTTCATATTGCCTCAGCCCCATAACCCCAGCGCCTAAAGGCGCCGTCGAGTGAACGCCGTTACGGTGCGGCTGAAGCCGCACCCTTCCCAAAAACTCTGCCCCCTTGTCATGCTGAGCGTAGCCAGGAGGACGGCAAAGCCGTCCGCCCGGCGAAGTCGAAGCATCCCTACCCCGTCACAGCCGCACAATGCACGACCGCCGCCCGCACGTCCAACGCCCGCACAACCGCCGCCCGCACAACCGCCGCCCGCACAACCGCCGCCCGCACAACCGCCGCCCGCGCAACCGTGGAAGAGCGGCCCTTCAGGGCCGCGTAAAGCGTCCAAAAAAGGAACAGGGGCTTTAGCCCCCGCTAGCCAACCCACCCGCTGTCTCCCCCCCATCCATCGTGTAAACCTGCCCCGTCGCGAACGCCGCATCATCCGACGCCAGATACGCGAACAGCCCCGCAATCTCCTCCGGCGTCGCATGCCGCCCCAGCGGAATCTTCGCATTCACTTCCGCGAGCATCGCATCCGTATACTCCGCCCGCTGCATCGGCGTCAGCACGTATCCCGGAGCCACCGCGCACACCCGCACCCGCGGCGCCAGTTCCAGCGCCATCGACCGCGTCAGCTCAATCACTCCCGCCTTGGTCGCGTTGTAGTCCGCGTAATACGGATATCCCATCACCCCATTCGTCGACGCCGTCTGCAAAATCACTCCCGCGCCTCGTTCGGAGGAAAAGTTCTCCCACATATGCCGCGCCGCCGTCTGCGCCACATAAAACACGCCCGTCAGGTTCACCGCGATTACCCGCTCCCACTCCTCCGGCGTAATATCCAGAAACTTGTGCCGGATGCTGATCCCCGCATTGTTCACCACCACATCCACCCCATCCATCAGCCGGATCGCCTCGGCAAACGCCGCCTCCACCTGCATCAGATCCGTCACGTCGGCAATAATGGCTTCCGAAATCCCGCCCTCACCCACCCCGCGCAGCTCATGCTTGATGCGCGCACACCCCTCCGCATCGCGATCCAGCACGCACACCCGCGATCCTTCCTCTAAAAACCGCTTCGCAGTGGCCGCCCCAATCCCGCTCGCCCCGCCCGTAATCAAAACCCGCTTCCCCTTTAATCCGCGCATCTGAGCCCTCGCATAAAGTCTCCCTCGTTCTGAGTAAGACAGTTTATCGGACCCGGGTGCCCCATTCTAACGTCGCGCATTTTGCGACGTTAGAGTGGGGATTTTGACTTGTGTGGGGACGGGCGACTCGCCCGTCCATGCGGCCCAGAATTATCGCGCCGTAGGATTTTGATTGTCATTCCGACGTGCGAGCGAAGCGAGACAGGAGGAACCTGCTCCAAACTTTGTCATTCCGACGCGCGAGCGAAGCGAGACAGGAGGAACCCGCTTCAAACTTTGTCATTCCGACGCGCGAGCGAAGCGAGACAGGAGGAACCTGCTTTTCCGCCCTATCCCCCTCCCCGCCCCTCCCCGCCACCTTCGTGCCCTTTGCATTCCCCCACTCCCCCGGTGTACAAAGGACGCGCAGGGAGGGGGTCCCGCGGCCAACGCCGCAGGACCCTTTTTGTTGTCGTGGATCGCGGCGAAAGGCGCCTCATGGACATGATCACTAAGACACTTACCTTCGATTTACCAATACCCTGGGCGCAGAAAAAGTTCGAAACCTCCGAGATAGGCCCAATTAATTTCTTGGTGGGACCAAACGGCAGCGGGAAATCAAAGTTCGCTGCTACGTTGCGCTCGCATCTCGACAACGCCCGGATGCTCGGAACCGATCGGCTCAGCGGGATGGAGCAGACGAACGTCCTAAGATCCTTCCTCGGGGACCATTTGCAGACGGGATTCCCGAAGAATTTTTTCGCCCAAATCAAAGCGGCTGGGGTTCAAGGGGCAGGGATGGACGCATTCATGCTTTTAGAGGAACGGATGGACCTTAGAATCCGAGTGGAGGCGACACTCAGCCATCTTTTCAACCGCAAGATCATCCTCGATTGGGATTCAGGAAACCTCGTGGCCCGAGCGATCCTTGGCGAGACGGGGCAGTCATACAGATTCGATCGCGATGAGTGCCACGGAATCAAAGAGCTATTGGTCCTCCTAACTCACCTATACAACGATCAACATTCCCAGTTGATAATTGACGAGCCGGAACTTAATCTTCACCCACAGTATCAAGCGTTCTTCATGCAGGAGGTGCGCAAAGCTGCTGGCGACCCTACGAAAGATAGGCGCAAGAAAATCATCTTCTTGGTGACACACTCTCCCTTCATCCTCGACTTTCGCTCGGCCGAGGACGTCAAGTCTGTCATCTCCTTCGATCTAACTCATTCGGTCCCAAAGCATATTTTCAACCTCGACCAAGAGGCCACGGAAAGGTTGTCGAAACTCGTACCCAGATTGAACGTACATCACAAGCAACTCTTCTTCTCCGATAATCCCATCTTTGTCGAAGGAATCCTCGACGCGCAGCTCATTAGTGCCATGCAGGATGCACGCGGCGAATCCGTTGCCGCTGCTGGCAGCTGCATCATCGATGCCGGCGGATGCGAAGAGGTAAACCGATACTTGGAGCTATGCTCAAAATTCGGCAAGCGAGCTCATTTCCTATACGACCTCGATAGCCTCTTCGGAGGTAATCTGCGCGGGTGCCTCAGGGGAGACGGACCGGTGCAAAGTTTCTTGGCCACTGCCGGAGTAGGGAACGATTTTTCGAAATATTGTGGGGAATTGGATCGCAAACTCACGCAGGTAATCGACCATATCCTCTCCCTTAGCCCCGCGCCAAAAACGCTATCCCGACTCTTCGAATTCCTGAGGGGGTTGGGCCAGAGAGCCCAATGGGATCCCGCCAGTTGGAAGAAAGCGCGGGTATCCATACTGACGACAATGAGCCGTGATCGAGCTTCCTTCATTGCGGGAACGTCCCAAGAGGACACCGATGAAATCGAAGGGAGGCTTCGCCAAATTGTGGGGGCACTGAAACAAAGAAACATAAGCGTGCTACCAGGCGGAACCTTGGAAAGGTATCTCCCAAGCTACACCGGGGACCCCTACGAACTCTCAGACGAGGCGAAGCGAAAGGCAGTGGAGGGGGAAGTCGAAGAACTGGCCAAACCAATGAGCTCCTCGGAGCTGGCGAATAGGTACGGCGACCTTTACCAATGCATCTGTGCCCTACCCTCCAAGCCGGGCGTTGATATTGACCGAGTGCTTCGCGGACACCTTAGCCTATACATCCATGAACTCCAAGGGGCGGTCGCGAACCATCCCACATGGGAACTGGCACAGGTCCAAGCACATATGAATGCCATCGCGGAAAAAGCTGCAAGAGTATTTTCTATCCGAGAGATGACAAGGGGTGGCGACAAGGAGTTCAGTTCGGTCGTGATGATCGCAGAAACCCTAGATGGCAACCGAAGGCTCGTGCGTGTAACGCACCAAACCAACGCTGGGATGGGAGAATTCACAATGGAGCTCGCCTAAGCATCCGGGGCTGGGTCCCTAAGCCTGCTGCCGCGGTTTTCCACAGCCCCTCCCTGTTCATCCAACCTTGACTGAGAAATCTCCACAGCCCAAACTGGGCCATGCTCAAACACCCTCCCCTCGCCGCCAACCCGGAAGAGTCAACCGCCGCCTTCTCCGCCCACCTAAGTGCCTATGTTCGCAATATTTTACTCGCAAGTCCTGAGTTTCCAAGATTATACGCGGACGTCGTCCTATCCTCCGCCCCCAACTCCAATGAAGCCAAGATCTTAGCGCCGCACTACAAAAAAATAGTGGAGCGCACCAACGCCAACATCGCACGCGCCAATCTCGACCAGGCCAAACACGAAGCCAAACCAACGACCAAAAAGGAAACCATGTCAACCCTCAAACTCTGCACGCACATCAAGGTCACCGGAGTCCGTTGCGGCTCCCCCGCTCTTCGCGGAGAGCAATTCTGCTACTTCCACCAGCGCATGCTCCGCACCGTCAAAGGCCCGCCCGCGTCGCGCGTCCACCACGCCGCCCTCCTCGAGGACGAGGAATCCATCCAGGCCTCCCTCATGGAAGTCGTCAATGCCCTGCTTCGCGGCTCCATCGAGATCAAGCGCGCCGAACTCATCCTCCGCGCCCTCAACACCGCCGTCCGCAACATCCGCCGCGTCAACTTCTCCCGCGTCAGTCACATGATCACACACGTCCCCGATTACCCGTCCGTCCCCGACCTCGAAGTCGAAGAGGCCGCCCGCGCCGAAGCCGCCCGCCAAGCCACCCGCGCCGAAATCGCCCGCGTCCGCGCCGAGCACCTGGCCCCAGCAAATGTGCAGACACCCGCCACGACTGAATTGTGTGGGGACCGGTCTCAGACCCGTCCGGGCGGCCCAGAATCACCGGGCCGCACTGTACTTGACGTTAAGCCGTCGCCAACACCACCCGCCGAACCGACCGGACGCAAGCCGCCACAAAGCGTGAAGTTGCACGAAGCTCCGAAGGAGCGAAAGATTACAGCCCACGGCGCAAGCCGTGGGTAACGAAACAAAAAAGAGGAACAAGCCCTGGTAGGGGCGAAAGAAAAATGGCCAGCGCGTCACAGCCCAAGATCAAAGATCAAAGTCAAAGGCAGCGGACAAGAGTGTCCGCTCCACAAGAGCAACTCCAATTGGCCAAAGGGGTTTTCAATTCCCCAATTACCAAATTACACAATTACTCAATCGCTAAATGGGCTTCCCGCGGAAGAAGTAGACCAGTTCGATGATGAGGATGACGACCACCATTAGTTCGAGGACGAAGGCGCGGGACTGGTTGAACTGCTCGACCATGAAGCGGTAGAGGTCTTCGGCGGTCTGCAGCTTTTCTTTGACCAGATCTTTGTAGTCGGGGACGCCGACTTTGGCCGCGCACAGTTTGTAGAGGCGCGCGGAGAACATGTCGCTGAGGAACTTGATGGCGTTGTCGGCGCGCTCGGTGAGTTCGTTCACGTCGAGCAGGACGGTGTGCAGTTTGGCGGCGGCGCGCGCCGTCCGCCAGCGCGACCAGAGTCCGGTGCCTCCGGCGTCGAGGAAGTCGTAGACGTTTTCGAGTTCTTTGGTGAGGAGCTCGTCGTAGTGGCGGAACTCGAGCAGCTGCGAGTTGGCGTACTGCAGCAGCTGGATGGCGGTCTCGGCGCCGGCCTCGGTGTCGTAGATGAAGGCGGCGTTCCATCCGATGACGGCGAGGTCGTTGGGATAGTAGGAAATGCGGGACCCGAGAATCTCCTGGCGCTCGCCTTCGGAGAGCATGGACATCTCGCCGCGGACGACCTGGGCGATGTGATCTCCTTGAGCGGCGAGCAGGTCGTTGGCCGAGGGCGCGGCGGTTATGTCACCGAGCTTGATTTCGCGAAGATGAAAGATGAAGTAGTCCTCTTGCAGCCACTCGGCGGTATACGGTTTCACGAGCGCCGGCGCGGCGCGTTCCAGCTTTTGCTTGACCACGCGCGAGGCTAGCTTTTCGAAGTTCGAGTCGGACGTCCAGCGGCAGGAGAGCTGGATGAGCTTGTCCCAGTCGCCGAAGAACGGGAGCTCGAAGACCAGGCTGACGACGCCGTAGTCGTAGTACTTGATCTGACCTTCGAGGCGCTCGCCGCTGTCGAGGATCAGCGGCTCGAGCGATTCTTCGACGGGAGGGCGCTGGTAGCGAACGTATCCGGGAGCCTGGTGCTTGAAGCTGGCTTCGGCGGTGCGGGCTCCGAAGATCTTGCGGAGCTCGTCGAGGCGGATTTCTTCGCAGACGTCGAACTGGATCAGGACCAGGACTGAGCCACGCAGGGGCGCGGGCATGGAGTTTGGGGACGATGACTGAGCGGACGCGGCTTCGTCGGCGATCAGGTTGCTGACCATCGTTGTTGTGAATTCGGTTGTGAGTTCGCGATCCATAAGACGCTCGTAAGTTCTGGGCTAGAGGCTAGCCCGTCGGGCGCAGGAAGGAGCGCCTCAGGAGACTCTTAATATTGTCCCAGAAAGCTGACGATTGGGCTAGAGCCGGACGGGGCAGTTGCACGGGAGATCCCTCTCTTCGCCTGAAAAGCGGCTCCGTTCGGGATGACGCAATCAGGGTAAGTGGCTGATGCATCAGCGGTTGCGGGTTAGTTGCCAGAGGAGGAAGGTGCCGGCGGCTAGGGCTCCGAGGCCTAGACCGGCGCGCTGCATGGAGCGGCGGACTTCGGTTTCGTGCTGGCTCACCAGGGCGGATTCTGGGTAGGGGCCGACAGCAGGTTCCTCCACTGCGCCGTCGCTTGCGCTCCGGCTTCCGTCGGAATGACAAGGCAGCGGGGGAGGATCGAGGGCCATCTTTAGGACTTCGGCTAGGTGCAGGGCTTGGCGGTCGGTTGCTTGGGCGATTTGTTCGCGGCAGCTGAATCCGTCGGCGATGATTAGCCAGTCTGCGGGAGCCTGGCGGACGGCGGGGAGGAGTTCTAGTTCGCCGATGGCTTGGGAGATGTCGTATTTGTCTCGCTCGAAGCCGAAGGAGCCGGCCATGCCGCAGCATCCTGGGGCGGGGGATTGGAAGTCGATGCCGAGGCGGCGCAGGAGGGATTCTTCGGCGGTCATCTTCATGATGGATTTGTGGTGGCAGTGGCCGTGGAGCAGGGCTTTGCGGTTGAGTTGGGGCAGTGGGGGGTTGGTGTGATTCAGTTGTTGCTCCAGGAATTCGCTTAACAGGAATATTTGTTTGCTTAGGGCCTGGGCGCGCTGGTCGTGGGGGAAGAAGTTTAGGAGTTCGTCGCGGAACACGGCTACGCAACTGGGCTCGAGTCCGATGATGGGGATTCCGGCTTCGATTTCCGGTTGGAGTTCGTCGAGGAGGTTGAGGAGAAGGGATTGGGCGCGGTCGAGCATGCCGAAGTCGTAGAGCGGGCGGCCGCAGCAGAGGTTGGCTCGGGGGAGGAGGACGCGGTATCCGGCGGCTTCGAGGACTTCGACGGCGGCGCGGGCGGTGGCGGGGTGGAAATGGTTGTTGAAGGTGTCGGGCCAGAGGAGGACGCGGGGTCCCTCAGGGGCGAAAGCCCGAGCGTTTTGGTGCGCTTGACGCGGCGCTGAAGCGCCGCTCTTCCACGGTTGCGCCATCGTCTCGGTTGCGGCCATCGACGCTCGCTTCCCGTCGCGGGGCGGACGAATGCGTCCGCCGCTACGCGAGTTTTCGTGCGTGCGGTGAAACCAGGATTTGAAGGTTTCGGGGGCGAAAGCGGGGATGGTACGTTGGGGGGGGATCCCGGCGATCAATTTTGCGAGGTCGCGGAGGATGGGGAGTTGCGTGGTTAGATTCACGAGGCCAGGGGCGATCGATGCTGCGCGCGCCCAGAGGTCGATGTTGCCGAAGGCGTAGGCGCTGCGGGGGCGGATGCGGCCTTCATAATAATGAGAGAGAAATTCGGCTTTGTAGGTGGCAACGTCGACGCCTACAGGGCAATCGCTTTTGCAGCCTTTGCAGGCCAGGCAGAGGTCGAGGGATTCTTTTACTGCTTCGCTGCGCCAGCCGTCGCGAATGATTGCGTCTTCTCGCGCTGGAGTTTGCGTCATTTCCCAGAGGAGGTGAGCGCGGCCGCGGGTCGAGTGTTCTTCTTCGTGCGTGACGCGATAGCTGGGGCACATTACGCCGCCTTCTTCGCGGCGGCATTTGCCGACGCCTACGCAGCGCAGAGTTGCGGCCGCCAGACTGCCGTGATCGGCGGGGAATTGAAAATTTGTTGGCGGTTCCCAGGGGGCGTAGTCGGGGCCGAGGCGAAGATTTTCGTCGAGCTTGTTGACACTGATTTCAGGAGCGGCCGTATCGGTTGAGTTTGGCTCTCGCGCGGGGCTTGAGGAGCGGGAGATCCCTCTCTCCGCCTGAAGAACGGCTTCGCTCGGGATGACAATGCCGTTTAGAACAGCAGACTGCACCATTATCCCAGAGCCGATTAGCTTGCCGGGATTCATTTTCCAGTCGGGATCCCAGGCGGACTTGAAGTCGCGGAAGGCTTGCATTAATTCGGGGCCGAACATTTTGGGGAGGAGTTCGGCGCGGGCTTGTCCGTCGCCGTGTTCGCCGGAGAGCGAGCCGCCGTAGCTCACGACCAGGTCGGCAGCTTCTTCGACGAACTTGCGGAACTTGGCGATGCCTTCTTTCGATTGCAGATCGAAGTTGAGGCGGGTGTGGACGCAGGCGTGGCCGAAGTGGCCGTAGAGCGAGCCTTTGTAGTGGAAAGCCGTCATGAGTTGGCGCAGGTCGCGGAGATAACCGCCAAGCTTCTCTGGGGCGACGGCGGCGTCTTCCCAGCCTTCCCAATTGAGCGGCTCGCCGGGGACGTGCGAGGTGACGCCGAGGCTGGCTTCGCGAATTTCCCAGATGCGTTTGGCTTGCTGGCCGGAGTAGAGACGTGTGTTGGGCGGGGTGGCGCTGCGGTTTAGCGCTGCAACCAGGGCGTGCGCTTGGGATTCGGCTTCTCGCGTTGTTTGGCCGCCGAACTCGACCATGAGCCAGCCTCCGCCTGCGGGGAGCAGCGCTAAGCCTTCGGGATTGATGCCTTTGGTGCGGGTGTAGTAGACGAGCAGGTCGTCGAAGCCTTCGAGGCCGATGGGGTGGTGCTGGATGATTTCGGGGATGTGGTCGGCGCATTGAAAAATGTCGGGATAGGCGACGACCAGGAGAACTCGCTGCGGGGGACTTTCGACCAGGCGGCAGGTCGCTTCGAGGACTGTGGCGCAGGTTCCTTCGGAACCGACCAGGGCGCGGGCTATGTGGAATCCGTTTTCGGGGAGGAGGTAGTTGAGGTTGTAGCCGGAGACGCGGCGAGGGATCGGGGGGAATTTTTGGCGGATTTGGTCGGCGTAGGTTTCGGCGATTTGCTTTAGCGCAGAGTGGATTTGGTTGGCGCGGAGTGCGCTGCGGCCCGATACCTCCGGGCCGCCTGGACGGACGAATGCGTCCGTCCCCACGTGAGCCGTGGTGGCCGCATTTGCATGGATGAAATTCTGACCTACTTGCAGTCTTGCGCCGTCGTAGGTGACTGCTTCCAGGGCTTCGATGTTGTCGTCGGTTTTGCCGGCCATTACGGAGTGGACTCCGCAGGAATTGTTGCCGATCATGCCGCCGATGGTGCAGCGGTCGTGGCTGGCGGGATCTGGGGCGAAGGTTAGGTGGTATCTTTCCGCGGCGCTGCGGAGGTGGTCGAGGACTACGCCGGGCTGGACGCGGGCGATGCGGCGGTCGGGATCAATTTCGAGGATGCGAGCCATGTACTTGGAAAAATCGAGGACCACGGCTACGTTGCAGCATTGTCCGGCTAGCGAGGTACCACCACCGCGGCAGAGTATCGGAGCGCCGAATTCGCGGCAGGTGGAGATTGCTGCGAGGACGTCATCGGTGTCGCGGGGGACGACGACGCCGATGGGGACCTGGCGGTAGTTGGAGGCGTCGGTTGCGTAGAGGGCCCGGCTGCCGGCGTCGAAGCGGACTTCCCCTCGGACGCGGGAGCGGAGAGCTGCGGAAAGTGCGTCGGAGGAGGAAGTTGTTTTGTCGGGCATGGGCCGTGTGGCTTTGCGGAAGAGTAACGGGCGAGTATATCGCAGATCAGGGGGCGTGCTTGGCGGCTGTTGGTGGTGGGCCGGGGCTCAGTATAAGTTTCCGATCACACGCATCTTTCCTCGCCATTGACGTCGTCCTGAGCGCAAACGTTCTTCAGTCGGAGCGAAGAGCCTGCCCTGAGCGAAGTCGAAGGGATCTCCGGCTACGACGCTGTGTGCCACGGGAGATCCCTCGGCCCGCTGGTAAGAACGCGGGCGCTTCGGGATGACGCCTCGTGAGATTCAAGAATTCACACTGAACCGAAGCCGGCGGTTTGATAAAACTGCACCTTTCTCGGCCATTGGCAAGAATGAGTCCCCACTCTTCGACAGGCTCAGGGCAGGCTTTCTCGCGCAAGGAACGCGCGAGAAGTGGGGCACTCGGTTTTATTTGAGATGGCGGAGTCTCTTAGTTGGCTTTTTTGCTCACGTTGGCGATCACTAGTTTGGTGGCGTCGCCATTCGACTGGGCGGTGATGGTAATCATGTTCTGCTGGTCGCCGGACATGATGGTGCAATGATTCTGGTCGGATGTGGTCATGGTGGACGAGGGAAATTTGGCTTTGTAGAAGTCGCAGACTTTATCGACGGGATCGCTGCTTTCGAAACTGGCGGTGACGGTGTGCATGTTGCCGAACGACATGGAGGCGGTGCCGTTTTTCGTCGGGGCTGCTCCGGGATAGATCTCGACGCCAAGGTCTTTGGCCGTCTGCGCGGGATCCTTGTTGGTTTCTACAGAGCCGAAAGGCGTTTCGACTTTTACCGCATCGCCGTGCTGGGTGACGTGAGCGCTCTTGGCGATGCGATAGCCGACGAAGCCGACGGCGGCAATGCCGAGAATTCCGAGGCCGACGATGACGGCGACGATGATGAGGATGATCTTGAGAGCGCTGCTGCCACCCTTGGACGGGGGAGGAGCCATGGGGGCGGCTGCAGCGACAGCGGGGATAGGGGGTGCGGCGGAGATGGCAGCGCCGCACCTGTTGCAGAATTTTGTTCCGTCCGTCACGGTTGCGCCGCAGGAATTGCAGAATGCCATAAGTCACCTCGTGGACGACGATGATTCGGCTCGACGCGCGAGTATACCGCAGATTGAAGTTGAAACGGAGAAGGTTTGTTTCGTGGAGCGCGCTGAAAAACAGCAGGTCCCCCCACTGCGCTTCCCATTCCTTTCTGGAATGGGAAGCTTCGGTCGGGATGACAAGTTGTTGGAGGGCAGCCTTGCAGGCTTCTTTAACTCCAGAGGCGGGTGCCGTAGTCGGCCATGGAGAGGACTAGAAGAATGAAGAGGAAAAATATGGTGGAGATGACGACGAGTTTGAGCAGCTTTTCGTGGGCGCCTTTGAGGTGCATGAAGAAGAGCGCGACGAGCAGGGCTTTGGTGGTGGCGATGATGAGGGCGACGGCGGCGTTGAACACTCCGAGGTCGATTTTTGCGACTTCGTAGGTGAGGAAGGTGCCGACCAGGAGTGCGGCCCAGACGGCGAAGTAGGTTGGCAGGGGGGATGATTTGGAGTGATCAGACATGGGAGGCCTCGGATTTAGGGGGTGACCCGACAGCGCTGATGAGCGGGAGATCCTTCGCTGCGCCTGAAGAACGGCTCCGCTCAGGATGACGCCGAATTATATCTCTTGTGAAATTCGAACTCATAAACGTCAGCGGTGGCGGTCGATCAGGTAGAGCAGGGGGAACAGGTAGATCCACACGATGTCGACGAAGTGCCAGTAGAGGCCGCCGATTTCGAGTGGGGTGTGATATTCGGGCGTGAAACGGCCTTTCCAGGCCATCCAGAAAAGCCAGGCGAAAAGACCTAGGCCGATGATCATGTGCAGGGCGTGCAGGCCGGTCATGATGAAGTACAGGGCAAAGAAAATCTGGGCGTGTTGCGGGTTGGCGTATTGATCGGGGTGACCCGGAATCTGCACGCGATCGAAGCTGAAGGATGCGCCGGGAACGTGATGCTCTTCGAATTTGTCTTTGTATTCGAGGCCTTTGATGCCGAGGAAGGTGCAGCCGAAGAGCATGGTGAGCGCAAGCATGACGAGCAGAAGTCCGCGCTGCGAAGTTTGAGCGGCCCAGATGGCGAGCACGACGGTTAAGCTGCTGCAGATTAGGACAGCGGTGTTGGCGCCGCCGAGAGCGGCGTCGATGGACGTGCTGGCGGCGGCGAAATCCCCGAAGTACCATCCGCGGTAGATGAGGTAGGCGCAGAACAGGCCGCCGAAGAACATGACTTCGGTGGCGAGGAAAATCCACATGCCGAGGTTCGAGGAATCGCGCTGCTGCTCTTCGGTGGCGAAGTGGTGCAGGAGCGCGGGGTTGTGCTCGCCGTGAGCTTCACCTGCGATGGCGGTGGCTGAGCTATCGGGCAACGGGAACCTCCTGTTTCTGGGGCGCGTCCAGCTCCTCGTAGTTATAGGCCTCCCAGGTCACGACCGGCTCTTCTTCGAAGTTGTACGTGGTCGGAGGAGATTGCGTTTTCCACTCAAGGCCGGCGGCGTTCCAGGGATTGTCGGGTGCGGGCTTGCCGTAACGCATCGACCACAGGAAGTAGATCATGGGCAGCAAGTAGCCGATGCCGAGCACCGTTGCGCCGGCGGTCGAGAGAACGTTGAGTACCTGAAACTCCTGTGGGTACTGGTAGTAGCGGCGCGGCATGCCGACGTAGCCGAGAATGAACTGCGGGAAGAATGTCAGGTTGAAGCCGATGAAGACGATCAGGGCCGCGAGGCGAGCCCAGCCTTCGGGGTAGAGCTTGCCGGAAATTTTCGGCCACCAGAAATGCATGCCTCCGAGATAGCCCATGAGCGCGCCACCGACCATGATGTAGTGGAAGTGGGCGATGACGAAATAGGTATCGTGAACGTGCATGTCGATGCCGAGCGCGGCTAGGAAGAGGCCGGTCAATCCGCCGATGGTGAACAGGCCGAGGAAGCCGAAGGCATAGAGCATGGGCGCGTCGTAGCGGATGGAGCCTTTGTAGAGAGTGGCCGTCCAGTTGAAAACCTTGACTGCAGAAGGTACGGCCACGGCGTAGCTGAGGATGGAAAATACCAGAGCGGCGTAGACGGAAATTCCGGCGACGAACATGTGGTGCGCCCAGACCACGAATCCGAACACGGCGATCGAGATCGACGAAAGCGCGACGAAGGTGTAACCGAAGATGCGCTTGCGCGAGAAACAGGCGATGATTTCGCTCATGATGCCCATGGAGGGCAGAATCATGATGTAGACAGCCGGGTGCGAGTAGAACCAGAACAAGTGCTGGAATAGAAGTGGATCGCCGCCGAGTTTGGGATCGAAGATGCCGAGGTGCAAGGCGCGTTCGGCAACGACCAGCACGAGCGTGATCGCGATGACGGGCGTGCCGAGAATCTGGATGATGCTGGTGGCGTAGTGGGCCCAGATGAACAGAGGCAGGCGCGACCAGGTCATGCCGGGAGCGCGCATGCGATGGATGGTGACGATGAAGTTCAGGCCGGTGAGGATGGAAGAGAATCCGGCGACAAAGATTGCGAGTCCGGCTTCGATGACTTTGGTGTTGCTGAAGGCGGTGCTGAAGGGGACGTAGAAGGTCCAGCCCGTGTCGACGCCGCCGGTGAGCATGCAGTGCAGCATCATGATGCCGCCGATGATGTAGAGATACCAGCTGAGCAGGTTGATGCGCGGGAAGGCGAGATCTTTCGCGCCGATCATCATGGGCACGAGGAAGTTGCCGAGCACGGCGGGGATCGAGGGGATGAGGAAGAAGAAGACCATCACCTGGCCGTGCTGGGTGAAGAGTTTGTTGTAGGTGTCGGCTTGGACGAGGTCGCCGGCGGGGGTGAGCAGTTCGAGGCGGATGAGGAGCGCGAAGAAGCCGCCGATGAAAAAGAAGAATGTGATCGACATCAGGTAGAGCAGAGCGATGCGCTTGTGGTCGGTGGTAAAGAGCCACGAGGGGACGCCGTAGTGCTTGTTCAGATAATTTTCGCGCTCGATTGCCTGGACGCCGGGTTGAGCGGCGGGTTGAGGAGTTGCGGTAGCCATTACGGGTTCACCTGACTTCCTGCAGCTTGGTTCTGATCTTGATTTTGCGGCGCGGTGGCTGCGGCGGTCTTGACGCCGGCAGTAGCAGGCTGCGCCAGCGATTTCACGTAGGCGACCAGCGCGTTGACTTGTTCTTCACTGACTAGGCCCTGGAACGTGGGCATGATGGGCTGGAATCCCTTTACGCGGCGGGCGCCGGGATCGAGGATGCACTCGCGGATGTAATTTTCGTCTGCGGTTACGGTGCGGCCGTCTTCGAGTTGTACGGGTTTGCCGAAGACTCCTTGCAGGTTGGGGCCGCGGCCTTGCGAATCGGTGCGATGGCAGGTGACGCAGCCGAGTTCGGCGAAGATTTTTTCCCCCGTCGCAGAGAGTGGGCCGGTCGATCCGCCGCTCATCCAGGCCTCGTACTGCGCCGGTTCCTGCACGATGATGTTGCCGATCATGCCGGAGTGCAATGTGCCGCAATATTGGGTGCAGAAAAGATGATAGGTGCCGGGCTTGGTGGCGCGGAACCAGGCGACCGTGTAGCGGCCGGGGAGCACGTCCTGCTTCATGCGGAACGCGGGGATGAAGAAGCTGTGGATGACGTCTTGCGAGGTCATGATGAGCTTGACGTCGCGGCCGACGGGGACGTGCAGTTCGTTGATTTCGCGCTGGCCTTCGGCGTGTTCGAGCTTCCACATCCATTGTTTCGCGACGACGTAGACTTCGGTGGAGTCGCGCGGGGGAGTGCGGCTCTGGAAGTAGACGACGGCTCCCCAGGCGAAGATGACCATGAAGACGACGAAGGGGATGAATGACCAGGTTAATTCGAGCGGGGTGGAACCTTCGATCTGTTCGGCCGGAACGCCCTTCCGGCGGCGGTAGCGGGCGGCGAAGTAGACGACGGCGGTAAAAATCAGTGCGGTCATCATTCCCGATACGATGAGCAGGAAGATGAACAGAGCGTCGACGTTGGCCGCCGCGGTGGAGGCCCGTTCGGGCCATAATGGAAAATTATCGAACATAATTTTCTAAAATGCAGACGTCAGAACTCAGAATGAAGAAGTAAAACCACAGTTCCTATTTGTTTTACTTCTTCATTCTGACTTCTCACTTCTGACTGACTACTGCGTGACCAAAATCTCTGCGGCGCACAGCGGCTTTGTCCATCCGCCAAAAAATGAAGATCATGCCGCCGAGAAGCAAAATTGTTAGCCCTGCGCCCAGGCGCAGGATGTTCGTTATGATCGCGCCGTATTTCCCGGTCGCCGGATTGTAGTGATAACAGTAGAGCAGCACCTGGTCGACGGCGTTGCCGATTTTGCCTTGCGAGGCTTCGACTAATCCCATGCGCAGATCTTTCGGTGGGTAATCGACGCCGTAGAAGTAGCGCGAGATGCGGCCTTGCGGCGTGAGCACCATGATGGCCGTCGTGTGCGCGTACTGGTTGCTCTCTGCGTCATATTGATATTGGAAGCCGACGGCTTTGGTGAGCGCGTTGATCGACTCGGCGGAGCCGGTGAGGAAATGCCAGCCTGTCGCGGCGTTGGGGCGGCCGTAGCGTTTTAAATAGTTCTGTTTTTTCGCGGCTGCGATGGCCGGGGTTTCTTGCGGATTGAAGCTGACGGTGAGCACGTCGAATTCGTCGCCGACGTTGAACTTGACCATCTTCATGGCGGCGGTGAGTCCGGCGAGGGCTTCTCCGCAGAGCATGGTGCAGTTGTAGTAGACGAGGTTAAGGATCAGCGGCTTCTGGCCGAAGTAGTCGCCGAGTTTCACGGGGCGGCCGCCGTCGTCGACGAAAGTTAGATCGGGAGGGACTTGGGCGTCGAGATGCTGCTCGATGCCGACGTTTTGCAGGTAGAGTGGGCGGACGTTGGCGGGCGGGGACATGATGCCGGTGGTCATGCCTTGTCCGACGGCTACGTTGGCTAGCAGCAGGAGGAACGGCAAGAATCCGAAGTGGCTTGGCTTTGCTGCGCGGGAGATCCCTCGCTTCGCCTGAAAGGCGGCTCCGCTCGGGATGACGCATCCGTTGTATTGGGTGCGATGCTTCACCGATGTCGAATTTTGATTCTTACTACTCACTTCTTGGATCCCTTCTTGTTCTCCGGCTTTGGCTGCGGCGTCGCGGAGGCTGGCGCTGCGGCTGAACTGGCTTGCTGGCGGACGGGGAGGCCGCGTTGGGCGATCAGGTCCATGGCGCGGTCGATGGGGATGCGGACGGTGCCGGCGTTTTTGTCGATCCAATCGTAGGTGCTGAGCGTCTCTTCTTCTCTGAGGCGAATTCCGTTGAGTTGGCCGCGCTCGTCGACTTCCAGCTGCGGGGCCGGGAAGTTTTCTTTCAGGAATTTCTCGTAGTCGCCGTTGTATTCCGGGGGGATGTGGCGCGTGTCCACCGGAGCGTTGGTGACCAAGGGATTGACCGGTGTCTGCTCGGCTTCAGAGCGTTTGTCGAGGTAGTGGTAGAGGCCATCGACGATGAAAAAGACGAGCAATCCCGCCACGGCCAGGCCGAGGAGGAAGTAGAGAACTCCAGCGGCGCCGATGTCCTGGTGTTCGTAGCCGGGGTTTCCGGTGGAGTTCGCGGGATTGGTTTCGTCTGTCATATTTCTAATTCGCGTTTCGGCTCTCAGTTCTTAACTCTCGGCTCCTAACTCGTAGCTCACAGCTCATGCCCCTCCATGATGGTGCGCTGGCTCGAGGACTTCTTCGGCTGTCGGATCGTAGACCGGGAGCAGTGGCAGGCCGCCCAGGTTGTAGAAGAAATAGGATAGCCAGATTCCGGCCAGGGCGATGGGTACGACCACATCGGCCAGGGTTACGCATAGAGTCTTCGAGAAATTTGGTTCGATGATCCAGAACATATCGACGTAGCGCATCAGCAGGAGCCACGCGGCCAGCCAGACCAGCTTGCGGATGTTGCGCTTGAACTGGCGCGACAGCAGAATGGCGAAGGGGACGGCGAAGTGGAAGATGACGACAATGAGGCCGACGTATCCCCAACCGCCATTCAGGCGGCGCAGGTAGTAAGTGATTTCGTTGGGCAGGTTGCCGGCCCAGATGATGAGCCACTGCGAGTAGTTGAAATAGGCCCAGACCATGGTGAAGGCCAGCATCCACTTGCCGTGGTCGTGGACGAAGTCGGGCTTCAGCAGATCGGACATGGGCTTGTAGTCGTAGAGTATGCGCTCGACGATCACGGCGAAACACATGGCCGAGAGCACCTGGCCGATGAGAATTACCAGGCCGAAGATGGTGGAGACCCAGCTGGGATCGAGCGACATGATCCAGTCGATGGCGGCGAAGGAGACGGTGAATCCGTAGAGGATGAGGCCGGGACCGGCGACGGTTTTGAAGCGGTCGGTGTTATCGCGGGCTCCGGGCTTGTCGCCTTCTTGCGACCATTTCGAGAGCAGGTAGGAGAGCAGGTTCCAGATCGCGAAATAAAAGACCGCTCTCCAGAAGAATCCGCTTATGTTCAGATAGCTGTAAGTGATGAACCCGTTCTTAAAGAGATGCTCACGGATGTGCTCATCTTTGATTGAATTAAGTGGCATCGCCCACGGGTAGATTTTCTTAATTCCCAGGAATATGGGGATGAACAGCACGGTCAGCAACGGCAGAGTGCGCATGGCCGCGCCCTGGATGCGGCGAATGACCACGCCCCATCCGCCGCCGGTGAGGTGACGGATCATGATGATGGCCATGGAACCGAGGGCCAGGCCTAACGAGACCATGAAGCCGAGCAGGTAGGCGCGATAAAACTCGTCAGGAGTTTTGAGCGCGAGGATTGCGGCGACGATGGCGAAGACGACGCCGACGATCAACGACCGCTGCGACAGGGTTTTCACCACTGGCGGGGGCGAGAGATCGAGTTGTTTGGCGGGCGCCGCGGTCATTTCGGGTCTTCCTTTTTCTCTGGCTGTTCGGGTTTCTCGGGTTGTTCGTGTTTCTCGGCTTCGGATGTCGAATGGGCTTCGGGTGCGACCACCGGCAGGGTCGCGCCCGAGCCAGGTTCGCGGAATTTCGGCGGCGCGGACGGAATATTTTGTCCTTCGGGGACGTCGGCCTTGGTGGCGTTCTGGCTTAGTTGCAGGGCGCGGACGTAGGCGACGATGTCCCAGCGATCCTGAGGTGGAATTTGCGAGGCGTAGTCGGGCATGGTGCCGAAGCCTTCGGTGATCACGTCGAAGAAATATCCGGCGGGGGCCTTTTGCAGGCGGACGATGTGGAATGACGGTGGCTTGCGGGCGAAGCCGCGGGAGGGGACGAAGCCGTTGCCGTCTCCGACGCGCGAGTGGCAGGGGGCGCAGAAAATGTTGAAGCGCTCGCGGCCGCGGGCGAGAATTTCTTTGGTGACGGGGAAGGGCATTACGTCACCGGGGTTGTTGCCGATTTTTCCGGTGTAGAAATAGGTGTCTTCGTGGAGCTGGCCGCGGGCTACGGTGCCTTCGACGGGGGGGCGTTCGGAGCGCTGGTCGGTGTAGAAATCGCTGCGGGAGAGCGGGTTCTGGCGGGGCTGGACGTGCATGTCGATGCGGCAGGCGGGGGCCACGACGATCGCCAGTAGTGGCAGGAAAACCTTTAACCACTGAGGGCACTGGGCGCACGGAGGGAAAACCCT